>Ga0315274_10005433_pt1 | contig 18629 bp, 16 predicted proteins | sample YL17G02_20_MG_FD_203700 | JGI IMG/M metagenome (GOLD analysis project Ga0315274, IMG submission 203700) | Sediment microbial communities from Yellowstone Lake, YNP, Wyoming, USA - YL17G02_20 | ecosystem: Environmental > Aquatic > Freshwater > Lake > Sediment | place: USA: Wyoming | collected...
TTCAGAACGCCAGCTCGCTCCAAGAGGATGCCGCGGCGATAATGTCCGGAGAATGGACTTACACCTCGGGCGGTTCCAGCGGCACCGCGGTCAATGTCGGGGGCATGTTCCTCCTCGGAGTCATCACTTCGTTCTCCCCGTGCTCACTCGCCCTCCTGATGGCGGTGATATCATTCATTGGGGCGGCGTCAATGGGCCGTAGTAAGCAGGAGGTCTCCACGACCAGACAGCAATCAGTGGGGCTCAAGATTGGCATCGCTTTCACTGTCGGGACCTCGCTCGTGTTCCTGATGTTCGGGCTAGCCATCTCGTACATCGGTAGGTTCGTCGAGATGTCCTCAACGTTCTACCTCATCTCAGGCATCATCCTGATCGTACTCGGCATCAACATAATCCGTCCCGTTGGTGACCTGCTCAGGAAGGGTCTGTCCGCTATCCGCCAAGAGCCTTCATGTCCAGCGCAGCCAACTGGGCCAGAGAAGACCGTTCAGGGGAGATTGGCATCTCTGAGCCGCCGGTCCCCTGAGCTCGCGGGACTTCTGCTTGGCGTCCTATTCTCCCTCGGGTGGGCTCCGTGCGCTCTGTCGCTTGTGTTCCCGGTCCTGATCCTCTTGGTGTCCCAGGACATCTCGATGCTCATGGGAGGGGTCCTGATGTTCACCTTCGGACTCGGTCACGGAGCTACGATAATCCCATTCTGCGCTGCAACGGGCGAGATCAAGGGCGTCCTCGGCAACAAGTACGTATCACTTTCTAGATGGATTCAGATCATGTTCGCAGCCGCGATAGTCGTCATTGGCGTGCTGTTCGCGGCTAGATATTTCGACTTCAACCTGTGGTGATTCAAGTCTTGTAGATCTCAGAATAGGAAGAAGGTTCAGCTCCTGTCAGTCCCTGCTGATTGAATCCCAGTCGCGACATGCATCCTCCTCAGGGGTTTGAATCCAGCTTACCTTTAATAATTAAATTACCTGCCGATATGTAAAGGAGAGAGCTTTAATTACTGGAAGATACTCGACCATACTCGGGGCATTTCAGGGGAAAGACTATTGAATTCATCTGTCAAATCATCATCCTGCAGGTGACACGCCTTGGCCGTCAAGTTGGATTCAGTGTTGACATGCCCGAAATGCGGTTTCAGTAGTGAGGAGCGAATGCCGACAGATTTCTGTCTCATCCGTTACCAGTGCAAGAAGTGCGGCCATGTGATGACCCCGAAGCACGGCGACTGCTGCGTCTTCTGTTCCTACGGGAGCGTGCCATGCCCGCCGATCCAAGAGTCTGCGAACAGGTGAATGATTCAGTTGCGTCATCGTCAATCGGCGAATCGTTCCATCATATCATGTTGCTCTGGTCGGTGTCAAACCTTCGTTCATTAACTACCAGCAAATACAGCTGGGAGCTTCAATCACTGGTAGATTGCAGGCGAATAATCGAGTGCGATGATCACCCTATTCTCTATTGGCAACTGTAGGTGAGACCTCAAACTGCCGGTTGATTCCTGGCCATCACCCGAGCCTGAGAAAATCTTCCAGGGAAGGAACATGGTTTGGTCTCTCGAGTCACGGCCGCGGTGTGAATCCGACGGCAGCGAGCGCGCTTCTGGAATGGAAATGTCGCCGGAATATCCTGTAGTACATCAGCTCTTCCTTGGTCCTGATTCTCCCGCCTGGAACTGATTTCCTCTCTTTTTCGAATTCCTTGTCCGATATGGATCGTTCCGCATGCTTGACAAGCATGTTGATGGAGCCCGCGCCGTCGCTGAACCTTTGCTTTCGCCTCCAAACAACTTGCCTAGGCAAGGAATCAGAAAACGCTTTGCGAAGAACGAGTTTGCTCTTCTCGACATTCGATCCGACCAAAGACTTCCTGTCCAACTGAAGTCCATAGTCCACAATCGGCCTACTCATAATCGGCATTCTGCCGTCCAGTGACGCCGAGGCTGTCATCCTGTCGACTCTCTGGAACCCGGTCGCATGGCCTTCTTTGAGCAAGGCGATTCTCTCGTCCCTGAGCTGCTTGTCCTTCTTCACACCCAATAGGAAGTCATATCCCGCGAAGATCTCGTCTCCTCCCTCGCCACAAAGAGTGACGCTGTGTCGATTTGAGAACATGTGTGTTGCCATGTAGTTGGGGATGCAACTTCTCACTAGAGGGTAGTCGAATGTCTCACCGTAGTATATCGCGTCATCGAGAATCTCGAGCATGTCTTCTAGGTCGTATATTCGTTCCCTGTGTGAAGTGCTGAGGTGGTTTGCGACGAGTCTAGCCATCTTGATGTCCTCACTGTCTTCTGTCCCGACACAGACACTCTGTATTCGCGATGGAATCTCTGCAGCTGCTGCCGCGACAACGCTGCTGTCGATTCCTCCGCTCAGCAGCACATTCAGGTCGCCCGAGTCGTCGGAACAGTTCATCACGCTCTGTATCAAGAGTTCTCGCACGTGTTCTGGGGGATTCTTCAGACCGGGTCTAGAGGCCCAGGGGAGATTGACTGGAGTGATCCTTCTGAATCCTTCGCCGGATGACATCATCCTTCCGGGCGGAAAGGGAACGAATTCCATTCCAGTCTCCTGTTGAGATTTGATTTCAGAGGAGTAAGCTCCCTCTTTTGAATCGCCTGACAGATAAAGCGGCTTCAAACCGTAGCTGTCCCTCGCAATGATTGTCTTGCCATTGTCGACGATGACGACTGCATATGCACCGTCTATGTAACGGAAGAAGCCAGTGCCGATTGACTTGTACATCTTGAGCATGAGCTGCGCATCAGACACATTCCTGTCCAAGCTGGGCACGATTGTGTGCCGAAGAAACTCTTTGTTGAATATGTACGAATCGCTCGCGACCGCTATGGAGCCTTCCTCGGCTATTGCGGAAGCTCGTTCACTCGGTCGCCTCGCCTGCATCCTCGCGCCGAGCGTGCACGAGTCCGCGGAGAATATGTCCTGCAAGTCTAGCCCACGGTGTTGGAGCTTGGCAAGCATGCGCGCGACCAATGGCTTGTCACTCGCGCCGTAAGTGCCCGCTAATCCCTGCATTTCCCACACCACGACTCAGTCAGATCTCCGCTAAATCTAGATCGTGTTCGCTCACTGCGAGGTCGTGTATCCGTTCCTTCTCGGTAATCGGCTTTCCCGTAGCAGGGTTGACGGCCACGCACGCTCCATCCACAAGTGCGGTCACGATCTTGCCCCGAGCGACCTTTCCTCCCTTGAAGTCGGACGCGTCCAGCAATCCCTCGGTCACTGCCTTCGCAAGAAGTTCGGGGGAAGTGAAAGGGTCTGCCGAACTGCTCCCATTCAGCCGTTTCATCGCGTCGAGCAGGAACCTAGTCTCGCTCAGCAACATGGTCTTTCTGGCGACAACCCTAGGGTCGTACTCAGGTCTGGCGATCCCAAGAAGAGCTTTGCCGACTGCTCCGCGCGCTATCTCACAGCTCTCGATGATATCGTCTGGCCTGGCAGCATGATGGGCCTCGCTGAACCCGACCACATGTACGATGTGGGGCCTGAGAGCCATCGCGATGTACACGGAAGATGCGAGTTGCCCCTTGGCCGTGTTCGGCGATGCGGAAAACGATTGTAGGCCCGATCGCACCATCCTGATGACATTGAACCTCTCGTCGCGCAGGGACTCAACAAGTTCTGCCTTCGCGAACATCTTGGCCAAGTCCATTCCTGATGATATCCCTCTTGGGGTATCGAACATAAACTGGCACACGTAATTCCTCACTCCCAAGAACTTTGCATTATAGGCGGCAAGATACGCAGTCGCGAGCTCAATGACATCGCCCGACCTCCGCATCGCCCATTGATGGGACTCGTTCACTTCCACAGGCGTCCCGTGATTCGCGTACCACTTGATTGCCATCTGGTTCTCAGCAATCGCATCCTTAAGGGACCTCTTCGATCTTCCATCCAGCTCGCTGTACCATATGAGTGGAACGGCTCCCCAGGCGACGTCGATAGTCCCCTTGAGCATCTCGGCCCACTTGATGAGGTCATTCGTGCCGCTGTAACACCTCAGGAGTGGGTGGTTCCCAACCCTTGTGGCCTCGTGTATCGAGCGCAGGTGATCTGGGCTTCTCAGAGGGACTCCGCCGGATCCATCGAGTTGCGGATTCATCTCACCGGGCCTGAAGAAGGATTCCTGAGCGTTCTGATCGGGGGCAATCGAGATGATGTCGACTAGTCCGCTCTCGGCTATCGTCTTCGCCCCTTTGACCGTCTCCTCCAGAGATGGCAGACCGAAGTGGTGTCTTATCAGAGGCATCGGCAGGGAGGATTCGATCCGGCCAATCAGGTCAGAGGACTGCGTCTTCGCCTTCATCACAAGGGACGTCCCCTTGAGGACGGCCATCACTGCAGTCTCTGGCTCCGTGCCGTCGAAGCACACATGGAAAATGCCGGTCTCGCGCGCAAGGGCGGCAACCGGTGGCGTGCCCCCGAAATAGTACTTTCGCCTTGAGAGCTGCTCGTCCTTTGCGATTTCCGACTTCAGCTCGGTGAACAAAGCCTTCGCGCTTTCAGGCGTCAGGCGGTAGCTGAGAGCGACCGCGTCTGGATCGTGTTCCTTGATCGACTTGATGAGGAGCTTGACGGGCACTGCCGGCCCCAGGAATACTGTGTCGTTTCCGAGCGTGCGGGCAAGGTCCAGAAATGCCTGCACGCCTGCGACATGTACACAGTTCCCCAGGGCGGCTCCTAGGATCTTCATCTGGGAAACCCCATGACGGCTAGCATCCTGATTTCCTTCACCGACTTTCCAGATAGGCCTAGTTTGTCGACCGTCCTTCCCTCGGCCATGAAGTCCTTGGAATGAATCGATGACGCCAGGTGAATGAGCGATGTCAATGTCGGAGTGCGAACGCCGAGCATCTTCCCCGCGGAAACCATCGGAACGAGGCTCATCGGAACATCCTCAAGGATGTACCGGTGGGTGAGTGTCGATGGCGCCCTCACTCCCTTGTACCCTGGCGTGCTCTGAATAGCGTCGAATAGTGTTTTGCCAGCAGAGGCGTAAGCCAGATACAACCATTCCCTTGCTGTGTGAAGGTGCACCCCGAGGGCTGTGCCGAGCGCAACGCGTTCCGAATCGGCCGATTCCAGTATCTTCGATGTGGACGGCGATACGCCCTCGAGGTAGTACTCGAAATCTCCGTGCGTCGACTCTATCCTCGACGCGTTGAGCAAAGTGAGTGTTGGGTGGAATATTGCCCCGATGTTGTCGAGGCTCGTCTCGAGCACATTTGTCGCCGCGACGAACTCCGGGAAGGCCTTCCTCACTGTTTCCAACACATTGGGAGTCTTGTGCGCTGGAACGGCTGCCAACGGGACGGAGTTCTTTATCTGCATGATCCGCGCACGGGCGAAGTCTGTGTGTCGGGACACATAGATGAACGTCTGCGCCTCAGCGACCGTGGGCCTCCTGCGGATCTTTTTCTCGGAGAGAACCTGCATGAACTCAAGCGCTCCGAAAGTCCTGCCTGGGTTGAGCACAACTATCTGATTCTCCGTCAGATGCTCTGCGCACTCGAGAGCGACTTGTCTGTGACCAGTGGCTGGGATCACGACCATTATGACATCAGCATCTTTGATGGCGGGTTTGATCTCGTTCGTTGCGAGCTCGAGATTCCCGAACCCCTCAATCACACCCTCGACGTCTATCCCACCTCTGTCTATGACCTGTTCGACCCTTTCGGGAGACCTGTTCCAAAGTCGCGTGGGGAACCCCATCAGAGCGAGGTGCCCAGCCATCGCGAGACCACCGTGGCCAGCTCCCAATACCGCGAATGTCTGCTTCCTCTCTGCCCTTCTCCGCCTGTAAGCCACGTAAACACTCTCGGGATGAATCCAAGGGACGCAGAGAAGGGGGCGGTGGGGTGGGCTCCAATGCGTCCCTGTGATTATCTGTGAATAATGATGAATAACTATTAAATCCTTCCTTGCGATTATCACAGCCGTGGAACACTCTGAGAGAATCGATGAGAGACGGAGGTGAGCGGTTGGAACCGAACGCGAGAGAGGCCGTCAAGTGGATCATCATGTCCGACAGGAGACTCGTGACTTTGAGATGTTTTGAACACAACCAGTACTTGGGAGCATCTGATATCGCTCAGGAGACCGGACGGTCGATCCAGAATATCGGCACCGCCCTGAGCGAACTTGAGAAAAGGAAGCTTGTCTCACAGCTCGAACCTGGTAGAAGGACTTGGAAGAAGTACGCCCTCACATCGATTGGCAAGAGCGTGCTCGAGCTCGTCCAGCGCGAGCTGAGCGCGGGTATGTTCGAGAGAATGGCGGACGAGCTCTCGTTTAGGTATGTGAAGGACGCCTACAGACTCATCGTTTCCGACCCAATCGTCGTTTCTAGAGGAATGGGACTGCACGATGTTGTTGACAGGGTTCTCGCAGACCCCAGAACCCGGAGCGCGTATGTCATCGACGACAAGAACAAGCTCGTCGGTATGATCGGGTTGACACAGATGCTGGCTGCCGTCCAGGGCTCGCTCTCGCTATTCGAGAAGGGCCGCCAGAAACCAGTGACAAAGAAACGCGTACCCCTGCCGTTCTCGGTCGAAGAATACATGGTGAAGCCCGTGACCGTCACAGAGGATGACAGATTGCTCAGCGCGCTTGACAAGATGATGCGACATGGGCTGGAAGATCTGCCGGTAGTGGACGAGAACGACGCTCTCGTCGGCGAACTCAACGGGTTCGAGATACTGCTCCTGGGTAGCGAGGTCATGCGACGACAGCGAAGAGCCTGACAGTCGATCAGTGCCAGACGTAATCCACGACATCTGTTGGGGGAGTGAGAGGTTGCTTGAAGGTCTGTTCGAGGGAATTCTCGAGAACCTGTGGTTTCAGCTTTCGCTCCTGCTAACGGTCGCCACCGCATCAAGCTTCTTGTTCGCCAGGTTCAGGCAGCCCAAGATAATCGGCCAGATTGTTGTCGGAATTGTGATAGGCCCCAGCGTACTGGGATTGTTCGTCGCCGGGTCCGAAGCGGGAGCGGTAGACCCCATGGAGATGGTAGAGAGGCTGGCCGAGCTGGGAGCCATCATCCTGCTTTTCATGATTGGTCTCGAGTGTGACGTGAGGGAAATCTACACTAAGCGGTCGATACTGATCGCCACAGGCGGTGTTGTTGTGCCGTGGATTTGTGGGTTCGCGCTCGCCGAGCTGATGCTCCCGGACCCGGGTGAGGGATACGACAGGTTCGCGCAGTCGGTCTTCGTCGGGGCGGCACTAGTGGCGACAAGCGTTGCCATCACCGCCGGCGTACTCCGAGAGATGGGCCTCATCGGATCAGACACTGCCAAGATCCTGCTCGGAGCAGCCGTTGTAGACGACATACTCGGCATGATCGTGCTGGCCGTGTCCGCTGGCACGGCGACGGGGGGCGGACTCGACTACGAGAACCTACTGGGTCTGGCCATCGCCGCGATTCTGTTCGTCTCGCTAGGAGGATACCTTGGGTCCAAGATAGCAACGCGTGTGATATCCAAAGTTCAGTTGCGCGGGGTGATGCACGGAATCGAGGAAAGCGGATTCCTGCTTGCGCTCTGTCTCGCCTTCTTGTACGCGGTGATCGCCGAGATAATTGGCATCTCGGCAATCGTAGGGGCGTTCGTCGCTGGCACCAGTTTCGCAAGATGCGACCTGAGGGCGACTTTCCAGAAGAACATCTCAGTACTAGAGTGGGTCTTTGCGCCTATCTTCTTCGTCTCGCTTGGCATACTTGTCAATCTCAAAGATGTCTCCGCGGAGGCCTGGGTGTTCGCGATTGTGCTGACAGGGGTGGCAATTGCGACCAAGGTCATCGGGTGCGGAGTCCCCGCAAGGCTGCTTGGGCTGAGCAAGAGAGATTCGATTGCGATAGGCATTGGAATGTCGCCAAGGATGGAGGTCGCGATGATTATCGCGCTGTACGGCCTGACCATGGGTATCGTGACGACCGAGATTTATGCGGTGATTGTACTCATGGGTCTGCTTACCGCCTTGTTCACGCCAAGTCTGCTGAAGAGGACCATGAAGGGCACTCCGAAGCCCCCGGAAGTCTGCCCAGAATAACGAAGAGGAATGCGCTCATCGATTCCGGATTTGCCTGATTTCGCACCTTGTTAGATTGAGATCAGACAGAGGGTTTCTGCCTCCTGCCAGGACAAATCCTCGGTTACCTTCAATCATTCAATTCTTTGCCCGTATGTAAAGGTAGAAGCATTAGTTGCCGGTAGATTCCAGGCCAATAATCGAGGGTCAATTTGTCCCTAACACTCATGAATTCTATAGGTGGGATGTTTAAATGCCAGTAGATTCCGGGCGAATATCCGGGTCTGGGAAGAATGCCTATCTACCTGGAGTCCGATAGCGATGCTTGGTGATGAAGCTCACCATGAACCGCCCTCTGGGCTGATGGCTTCTACTGACAGTAGGAGGTTGAATCAGTGAGGCTAGATCTCAAGAAAGGGTGGTTGAATAGGAATGTGCTCGCTACCGGAATCGTCAGCTTACTCAGCGACGCGAGCCACGAAATAGTCACCGCTCTGCTGCCCCTGTTTGTTACTCTGAGCAGCGCGCTGGGCGGACTGGGCGCAGATGCTGCACTCCTTGGCACTATCGAAGGACTGTCCGATGGCCTATCGAGCGCGTCAAAGCCGGTGTCTGGGCATCTGAGTGATAGATCGAAGCGGCGAAAGCCATGGATGGTTTTTGGCTATGTCGCCACGGGAGTGCTTCTGCCGGCCATCGCGTTCGTGCAGACCTACATCGGCCTTGCGATTCTGAGGATATCGTCATGGATCGGGAGAGGAGTGCGGGGACCGCCCAGAGATGCGCTGTTGTCCGACTCAGTGCAGCCAGAGCAATATGGGAAGGCGTTTGGCTTTCACAGGGCAATGGATTCAATAGGTGCGGTCATTGGTCCAATTCTGGCGTTTCTCCTACTTCCGTACTTAGGAGTCAGGCACACCATCTTGGTCGCGTTTGTTCCTGGGGCGCTTTCAGTATTGGTCGTCATCCTGTTCATCAAAGAGACAAAGGGAGTACGCAAGGGCGATGATATCGTGACTCTCAGAGATAGCATCAGCTCCTTGCCGCGGAAATTCAAGCTCCTTCTGGTGGCTCAGGGGACATTCGGGATCGGCAACTTCGCGAATTCACTCTTCATCTTGGCTGCACTTCAAATCATGAGCCCGTCTCTTGGCGAGATAGCTGCAGCCTCAACATCCTTGGGCCTTTACGCACTTCTGAATGCCGTTTATGCTTTGGCATCTTTTCCTGTCGGAGTGCTAGCAGACAAGCGCGGAAAGGCAGGATTGCTCGGACTTGGGTACCTGTTCAACGCCTTGGCGTGCCTCATTCTGGCGTTCTGGATCGATAGCGTGGTGGTCATTGGGTTTGCATTTGTTGCAGTGGGACTCCAGCTGGCCTTCACCGATACAACCGAAGCGGCCCTGGCAGCAGAACTACTCCCGAAGAAAGTGGTTGGTACAGGCTACGGCGTCCTGCAGTTCGTTGACGGGGTAGGGGATTTCGCTTCAAGCTTTGTGGTTGGAATGCTCTGGGTGGTCTTTTCTCCGGCAGTTGGCTTTGTGTACTCAGCCTTGCTCAGCGTGGTTGCATGGGTCATGATCCTTTGGTTGATGCGCAAGCCGCACTGAACAAGACTAGGAGGAGTTCTCTTTTGTCGCGAGCCATCTCTGGTTTGCCAATCAACGTTGAGCGTCGGCCAACTTGATCGATACCGCCTTCAACCTGCCTTCGATGTTTCCGAGATCTTTGAGCTGTGAATCTTTGATTCGGCTATCCAAGCTCCTAGACTCCATCCCCATCCTCAATGCCGTCTCCATTGACTCGACTGACAACAGCATTCGGCTTCTGACCTCGGATTTGAGTCGACGAGAGCTTTCAGACAATCTGTAGTCGATATCGTATCTAATTCTGCCCGCGTGCTTCTCAATCTCATCCATCATGACCTGCCTTGCTTTCCTGGCTAAGTTCCTTCGGTAGAGGCGATTTGGCAGGATCAATGGCAACTCGGCTGGAACAATACTCTCGCACTTGAGGACAGAGATGTGGTCGAAGTAGAACCTGCTCTCGTCGAGGACGATTTCCGGAAAGTCGGTAGGACGCATTGTCACGCCGAATACATCAGCGGCTCTCTTCATCAAGTTTTCAGAAGACCGGTCCGCCTCTGTCGAGGAATCGATCGCCACCAATCTCAACCCTTTGGAGATCTCCTCGTTCGCCGACTTCACAAAGGGACCGTAGTTGTTCTTTATCGCCTCCGCAATAAACTTCTGGATGGCCTCTAGATACTCGCGTCTGCCGCTCGTCTCTGGCATGCTTTGTAGGAAAGCATCGAGACTTGGAACGAGTGTCAACCTCGCACTGTTCTTGATTTCTTCGAGTCTCTGAGTGAACTGATTGATTATCCGAGAGACTCTGCTGTCAACGAGGGAATCCATCTCATCAAGCCTTCTTCTTGCCGCCTGAATCTCTCGCTGGAGCCAATCGATCTTCTCGTTCGTCTCCACGACAGGTTTGCAAAGGATTCCCCGCTCAATTCCAACCTCTGCGAACAAATCAGATACGACCTTCAGCAACCTCTTCCTTGCAGACGCTAGAATGATTTCGCCTTTGCCAGTGGCGAGGAAGTTCATGACTTCCTTCTCCAGCTCTATATAGCCGCTTCGAATCAGCTTCTCGTCGTCGCCGTCTTCATTTGCCTCCAAGGCTAGCTTCGCCGAGATTGGAAAGACTCTCAAATCAGGGTCTTTCAGAGACTCGATGAGCACGGATCTCGAGAAATTCAATGCCTCCTCACTCTCTCTTTTGTCGAGCATGTCTATCTTGTTCTGAATCAGGAACATCACGTTCGAATTGCCCTTGATGTCATCCAAGAACTCCAGTTCCATCTGGCTGATCGGGGGATCTACTCCGAAGACGAACAAAGCAGCGTCGACTTGGGCGAGGAAATCGTAAGTCACGAGTGTGTTGCGCTCATAGCTAGATCCGACGCCTGGAGTATCCACGATGACGGCTCCGTTTCCCAAGAGACTAGAGTTGACATGCAAATCCACCTCGGCAACATTCTTGGTATTGCCTGGGTTGCCCTTCTCTGTCACATATTGATTGAGGCTCGTCACGTCCACAATCATTCTCTTGCCGTCATTGAAGGCAATCTCGGCTTCGGTCTTGGTTCCGTAGCGAAGCTTCGTTATCACTGATGTCAATGGCACAACGCCTGTTGGCAGGATGCCTGATCCAACCATTGCATTGATGAGTGTGGATTTCCCGCGCTTGAATCCTCCCAGGACGACAATGTTGAACCCTTCTTCTGACAGCTTGCTTTTCATGCTTCTCAAGAAATCGACGTTCGCATCACAGTTCAAATCGTTCGCTATGGCTTGCAAGTCCGACATACAGTGCAGCATGAATGCCTTCCGGCTGGAGAACTCCCTCAGAGAACGGTCAGCAGCCTTTGTCGTTCCGAACTCCCTTTCCACGGACTCACCCAGATTGATTCATGTCGGTCGTTCCCTCATCAGTGACAGGGGTCGCGGCTGCCTTCGCCTTCTCGCGACGAAAGAGGTAACGATCCAGCAGTTCCTTGATGCCGGGGATATCGGTGGACTTCAAGTCGACACTTACCTCTATTCCTCGGTCCCGAGCCATTCTCGACAGGTTCTGAACATCAGATCTGAAGACGTTGTAGAGCATGAGCAGATGCCCAACGGCGTTGAAGGTTTCGAATGATTCGAAGTTCGTTCTTGCGTAGGCGGTGTCTGTTGAAGACCACTGCTGTCGAAGATCCAGGATCCGCTTCGATGTTCTCGCGAGTTCGTCGGAAACGCCTGCCTTCCTGTGCAGGCTCTCCCAGGCCTGCTCGCTAGCGCCTGCCAGTCTTAGACCTTCCTCAAAAGCTCGTCCGACAGCCTCTTCTCTGGACATTCGGGAGCCTTTCGCCAGCTCCCTGATCATCTTGCTCAATTCTTTTCCCACGTGGATTTCGACTTCCGTCATGGGTTCTCTTCCTTTATGAACCGTGGAGGGGTTTTGATCTTCAGACCCAACGCTCGTTTGAGGTCCATGACCTGGCGTTCAAGGGCCGGAAGCACCGATTCGACCAATGCTTTGTCTCTTTGATACTCACGAAGCATCTGCGTTAGTCCCTCGAGCCTAGAAGACTCCTCCGCTAGTCTCTTCTCTAGATCAGTCACTGCAAGGCGCTGGCTCCTCAGTTGTTCTTCTGGGGAGCTCTCAAACTGAATCTGGGATATCTCCTTCCCCAAGAGCTTCTCGAGACCCATTCGAAGTATCTGTTCGACAGTGAGGATTGCCGGAGTCTCCCTGCTGAGTAGCCGATAATAAAGTAGATCTGAGTCAGGGGAAAGGCGAATCTTGACAACGCTACCACTCACTTAGTCATCCTCCGTCATCATCTGACGATTATCACAGAGCAGGCCGCTTTCCTGGAGACGGACATGGACACGCTCCCCATCAGAATGCCTTTCGCGCCAGTCATTCCGCGGCTCCCCATCACGATCAGATTGGGCTTGTACTCAGAGACGAATCGGAGTATCTGGCCGGCTGGATGGCCCTTCCTCAGCACAAGCTTTGCATCGATACCCTCGGCTCTCGCGAGTTTGATGGAGCTGCCGAGAACCAGCTGTCCATGCTCTTCATGATCCTTGTCCTCTGCTTCCGCAATCAGCGTGGGAAGCTCCTCGATCTCGACAACGTGAATTAGAGTCACCTCCGCGTCCAGCGCTCCGGCTATTCTGGAGGCCATCTGAACTGCCGCGTTGCTCTCCGAGGATCCATCGACTGCCACAAGGATCCGCTCAACTACACCGTTGCCACTGATCTTCTTCATCGTTTCTCGCCTCCCTCAGATGGGGTGAACATCCTTTGGGCGATCACGGTCGGAATGATTGCTGTCAGTATTACCGTCATGACAAGCACGGAAAACTGATCAGTGTCGATGATGCCGTTGCTCAGACCGACCTGAGCGGATATCGTCCCAAAAGTGAGACCCGTGCTCATGAGCAGGGTTATGTAGACCGAGTCTTTGCCGATGAGCACTCTACATGGGTGAAGGATTCCAATGAATTTGGCACCCACCTTCACAAAGAAGAGGACAGCAATGAGCCCTGCGCCCGCGATCACTGCGCTGAATGAAACGTTCATTCCCGCGCCGATGAAGAAGAACGGTGTGAGAAATGAGAGCGAAAGCGCTCTGATCTTCAAGAGAACGTCCCGGTTCGAGGCGAGGGTGTCCGCCGCAATCAGACCGAGGATGTAGGCAGGGAGCACGGCATGAACGCCCGCAGTCTGGGCCATGGTGCCCAATCCCACTACCAGCACAAGAAGCAACTTGACATCTGGTTCACCTGTGCGCCCCTTGAAGGTGCGAAACAGCCACTTCAGAAGCCTTGGGACGAACAAGGTGCTAGCGACCAGGGCGATCACGAGGACGAGCAGATAGATATTGGGTCTTGTGAACAGTGTGCTCAATGCCATGGCAGTCCCGAGATCCGTTATGAAACAGGAAGAGAGCATGATCTTGCCGATTTCAGTCCTACTCATGCCAGTCTCGATGAGGACCACGTATACGACTGCAACTGAGGTAGTTGACAAGGCAACTCCTGCCAGAAGCGAGGCATCCCAGGTCCAGCCGAGGATAAGGTAAGAAAACCACCAAGCAACAAGGAAAGGCACGATGAAGGAGAGAAGGCCGATCGTCAAGCTGGCTTTCCAGGTTCGGCGCAGTGCCTCGGGGTCAATCTCAGCTCCTGCCAAGAAGGTCAGCACAAGGCTGCCAAGCGCCGCAAGAAACACGAACCATTCGTAGTCGTCCGTCTTCATGTTCCCCAGGTTCCCCAACAGCATTCCAAAGACGATCTCGATTATCGCAACAGAGACTCCAAGACGAATCGAGAAAAGGGAAGCCGCAAGAGCTGTGCCTAACAGCAGTAGCAGAATCGCCGGGTCAAGCAAGTTCTCACCTTCATCCTGGTGCGGTCACTCAGGTAGAAGCTATCAGCCCTGCACCAGGGCGGTTTGAGGTGAGCTTCATCACCCGCTGTTATTCGATACAAAGCTGAGCCTAATAAATCTTATTGTGTCCCTTGTAATCTAGTCGACGCTATGGGGGAAGCCAGTCCTGTTCGTCGCACTCAGGTTTTAGCCTAGGTCCACATACGATTCAGTTACCGCCGATCGCGGAATTCCCGCTTCGCGCGGAAGAAATACATATCCATGAGCTCGTGAAGTCCTGGAATCTCAGTCAGGTCCTGCTCGCCATCCAATTCGATCCCTAGTTTCTTCCCGAGCAACACCAGAGTCCTGATATCGGCTCGGAGCACATGATACAGTATCAGCAGGTTGCTTACCTCATTGGCCGTCTGGTACGACTCGAATATCGCCTGTGAATTCCGAACGTCAGCCGCCATGAGCATGGCGCGCTTTTCTCGAATTTGTAGTCTGACTTGATTCAGTTCGGAGAGCAGTCCTTCTCTGCGACAGAGATCGCGCCATTCTGCCACGGACTCCCTCGCCTTTCTCAGTCCTTCTCTGAAAGCGAGCTCAATCGCCTCTTCTTCCGAGATCCTTCTTTTATGGCGGAGATCATCCAACAAACCAGTGATCTTCGATTGTTCAACCTGCCCAAGAGAAGGCGTCATGGAGTGTTCCCCCCTTGGCTTCTCAGAGGATTTCTGACGCCAACACCCAAACGCTTCTGAAGACATGCTATGCGCCTTTCAAGAGCAGGCAGTGCCTGCTCAATGGATTCTCTGTCTTTGAGATGTTGATCAAGGATGCGGAGCTGCTCGTCACGGGAAACTTGTTTCTCAGCCAGGTCTTGCTCAAGCTTGGCCAGTTCCATTTTCCTCGCCCCGAATTCTTCAGTTGGAGTACGCGCTAGTGTAATCTTGGAATCCCTTTGGCCGAGAAGCGCTTTGAGGCCCGCAAGTAGGAGGTTCTCCCGGGATAGGTCTATCGGCACTTCTTCTTCAAACAACCCATGGTATTCGTTGATCAATTCTTGCGATACTCGAATCTCCAATTCACGCTTCCGAGCCATCTATCATACACCCAATTAGCTGCTTTCGGCTATCGCAGCAGTTATCGACCAAGATTCTTGTGCGGATTGCGTCGTATGGGCATAGGATATCAGGGCGACAGTAAGTCCAATCACATTTCCAGCTTCTTCCGAGTGCGATTTGGAGCTCAGAAGCCATCAGCTCGCACCAGGCAGTTGAAGGTGGGCCTCATCACCCTACAGGCATATTGAGAATGCAGGTGTTCTTAAACCTTGCCCATCTGCATAGGCAACGCGTTAATCAGGTTTCTTATCGATTTTCGTCCTGCATATTCATGCATCGACCAACTCCAGCAACCCCTGGCTGAGGGAGGGCAGGCGAAGACAGATCGAGGTCGGCCCGAGGCCTCTGACGAGTAAGATTGATTTGGGAAGCTGATGCTAGGGGTGACGCTTCGGGCGTGCCAACCAGAACTAGAGGGCATATGTGACCATGCTTCCCCACAAGGAGAAAGTCAGACTGATCGAGTTCGTTCGAGAGTTCGAAAATCGGACCGGAGGATTCAACTTTCCCAGGGAGACCCCTGCTTCTATTGTAGAGACCTACAATGGGGTGATGCTTTTCAATGAACTGGGATTTGGTTACGGCAACCCTCTGACCAAAGAATTCGTAAGGAAGCTCGAACTTAATACGGATTTACCTCTTGAACACCTGTACCGACTGGCAAAGGTCTCTGAGATTCTATGCATGCCAGACAAGACGTCCGAGATTCGGGAATCCGTCCTAGATCGGAAGTACAGAAGAAGTGGCAGGCTTACGGATGCGTACTACTCAGTTCTTCTTGAGGAGATGCTGGATGTCAGTGGCGTGTTAACCACGGACCTTCTCGAGCATGCACGGACACGCAAGATAAAGAAGCTCAAATTCATGTCGGAATGCCAGAAGTACATTGCAGTGAAGAAGCATGCCGGCCTTGAGGTTGAGGCCGATGAGGCGATTTCATGGATACGGGCCACGCAGAGTTGTGACGGGGGTTTTGGATTCTTGCCAGGATCGACCTCTTTCCTCGAGAACGTCTATAGCGCTCTTGACTCGCTGCGGATGCTACGCTCCGCCCCTTTGGACATCCGAGCATGTGAAGACTTCGTGCTATCTTGCAGGAGCAAGGAAGGCGCGTTCGGAAGACAGATCATGGCTCTTCCAAGCCTGGAGCACTCCCTGATCGCAGTCAGGAGTCTGAAGATCATTGACGGAATGAGAGTCAGAGATCACTCAGACTATGGCTAAGTACTTGGTTCTGGAAATGAATATAGTTTTCGTCTTAGAACGAGGACGAGTTCGAGATGATTAAGAAGAGGAAGGTAGCAGGGAGAAAGGCGCGAACGAGAAATGCGCACAGGGTGCGGCTACACGGTGCTCGTCATCATGTGGCGAAGAAAACCTCCAAGAGAAGAAAGACTCCCGAGTACGATATTGACACGACTGAAGGAGGATATGTGAGCAAAGAAGAACCTTCTCCGAGGTATTACGAGTTCTGAAACCGCCATTCGGCACGATAGTATCCTCTGCCGAGTGTTTCGGGAGGGAGATAGCCAAAGCATTGCCGTCCAAGTCAATGCTCTTCTTACTCCAATTCCGAGCTTATTCTAACTCCGTTCTTCTCGTCGGTAAGAAGATTGAGTTCGAACCCACATCAACTTCCTCTCGGCAGGTATAACCTCCAGCTTTAACTGCTGGTAGATTCCGGGCCAATAATAGGGCGGCGATTTCTCCCTCGCCCTCGTGAATTCAATAGGCGGGGGGTTTAATTGCCAGCAGATTCCCGGCAAATATCCGGGTCCTGATTTCAGCAGCTGGGAGCTCATCTATCCCGAACAAGTTTGAGCGGACCGCACAACATCCTCGCTACCCCATGTCGCAAAGCTTGTTCCACACCTCTACGATCGCAGCTCTTGCTTCGCCGTCCCTCGACTCGATCGGCGTCTTGCACGTGGCTAGCAACGACGGAACCATCTCGTCATACGGGATCCTACCGAGGCTCTTGATTCCCCGCAGAGCCGCTTCGTTCTCTATGGATTCTGCGAGTCTGCTGTTGATGTTCCAGCGGTTGACTACCAGAGCGGTCTTGGCCTTCATCTGCGAACACAGGTCGGCTATCCTCGCGAAATCGCTGAATCCTGAGACAGTGGGCTCCGCGACTAGGACGACCATGTCTGCCCCTCCAGCTGCTGAGATCGCAGGGCAGCTGAGTCCGGGCGGGCCATCTACGAGTACCGTGTTGGCCCCGGTCTGATTAGCTATGACCTTCGCCTTCTGCTTCACGAGGGCGACGAGCTTGCCAGAGTTCTCTCCTCCTGGGGCGAGCAAAGCGTGCACCATGGGCCCGAAACGAGTCTCCGATACGAACCACTCACCGGAATCCTGCTCCTGGAGCTTGATTGCTCCTGATGGGCATACGCGTGTGCAAACACCACAACCCTCGCATGCATCAGCGTCGACTGTGACCTTCTGGAGGCATTCATTCCCGATGATTGACAATGCATCAAACCTGCATGCTGACACGCATTCCTTGCAGCTGTTGCAGAGGCGGCCATCTATGATCGCCATCTTTCGTGAGCTGAACATCCCCCGCTCCTTGACTGTCGGGTTCAACAGAAGGTGCAGGTTCGGTGCATCGACATCGCAGTCCGCTATCACTGGATTCTTCGCGAGGGAAGCGAAACTCGCTAGGACGACTGTCTTGCCGGTGCCCCCCTTGCCGCTGAGCACGACTATTTCTTTCATGCCTTCTCAGCCTCCTCCATGATTCTCTCCAGCATGGACTCGAATTGCCGTTTGAGACCGAGGTCGCGTACGAGCAGCCTGCCCTCCGAGTAAGTTTCAGCAATCTCTATTCGTAGAGGGATTTCCCCGACGATTGGTAACTCGTTCTCAGAACAGAACTTCCTGATGTCAGGACCTGGAAGGCCTGTCTTGTTCACCAGGACGACATGCGGCAGCCTCAGCTTCTTTGTGACTGCCAATGCGAGCTTCAGATCATGGAGGCCGAACGGAGTTGGCTCTGTCACGAGCACGCACAGATCTGATCCCCGCATGCTTTCAACTGCTGGGCAAGCTGTGCCAGGCGGGCAGTCGATGATTGTGAGCCCATCTTTGGGAAGCTGCCTCTTGACGCGTTTTATCAGTGTCGCTGCTGATGCCTCGCCGACCCTTAATCTGCCATAGGTGAGCCCTCGCAGACCGTTGGCACCTAGACGAATGATTTCACCCATTGGATGGTCACGCTCCTCGATCGCACCTTCAGGACAGAACCTCGAGCATGCGCCACAGCTGTGGCAGAGCTCGTCGAAAACTAGGACATCTTTGGGCAGGGACACGATAGCGTGGTACTCGCAGACCTTTGCGCAGTTGCCGCAGCCTGTGCACTTCTCCTTGTTCACGAAGGGCACCTTGCGGCTGACCACTTCTCGAGAAAGCTCCTTCCCGTCGAAGAACAGATAGCAGTCAGGCTCCTCGACATCGAGGTCCACCAGAAGAGCGTCAGCTGCGACGGCCGCCAGGTTCGTGGCGACCATGG
>Ga0315274_10005435_pt1 | contig 18628 bp, 15 predicted proteins | sample YL17G02_20_MG_FD_203700 | JGI IMG/M metagenome (GOLD analysis project Ga0315274, IMG submission 203700) | Sediment microbial communities from Yellowstone Lake, YNP, Wyoming, USA - YL17G02_20 | ecosystem: Environmental > Aquatic > Freshwater > Lake > Sediment | place: USA: Wyoming | collected...
CAGATAATCCTCCATAACTTGATGCAAACCTCACCCACAGTGACTGCTCTGGAAAAAGCCGCGAAGCATTCTGCCTGGCGTTTTACAACCGAGTGTGCAAAACAATCTCCCTTTATCACACTCCCGGGAAACTGGGAGGATTACCTCACTTCCATTGATAAAAAACAGCGCCATGAGATTCGCCGGAAAATGCGGCGGGCGGAAGAAAATACAGACCTGATCTGGTATTTTGCGGAAAAGGATTCTTCCATTGGTGAAGAAATTGATAATTTCATACAACTGATGTCTTTGGACGCGGAAAAAACAAAATTTCTTACAACTCCCATGTGTGAGCAGATGCGCCTGACAATGCAATGGGCTTTTAAAGAAAAATTCCTGCAACTATCTTTTCTGGAAATCCAAAAACAAAAAGCGGCAGGTTATTTTTGCTTCAACTATAAAAATAAATTATTAATTTATAACTCAGGGTTTGATCCCAGATTCAGTGAATATTCTCCAGGCTGGGTTTTACTGGGAAATTTACTGCGGTGGTCAAATGAAAATCGAATTACCGAATTTGATTTTATGCGCGGTAACGAGGAATATAAATATCGTTTCGGTGCCAAGGATCGTTTTGTTATTTGTACAATTATCGAACGAAAATAATTAAAATTCTGCTTCGCCCCATAGACGGATAATGCGGATGAAAAAATTGACCATTTGTCCCAGATCCTTTATGCGGATACGTTCGTCAATTCCATGCACTCTGGCAGCATCCTCAGGTAATGTAAGGAGCGGGGTAAAGCGATATACATATTTACAAATTTTCTCGTAGTGGCGTGCATCCGTCGCTCCCCGAAAAATACTGGGGGTAACTAGGATATTATTGAAGACCTGTTTGATTGCAAGCTCCAACGTATAGTAAGCAGGTGCATCAATGGGTGAGATAAGTGAGGATTCCCACCCGCGTCCCTCCTCTAATTCCAGTTCCACTCTTGGATCCGCAACCGTTTTTTTCACGTGGGCTATAACTTTTTCAACCGTATCGCCAGGTAATAAGCGGAAATTAACTTTAGCCTGAGCAAAAGCAGGCATTACGTTATCCTTAACGCCCCCGCTAATCATAGTGGCAGCTGAGGTTGTGCGTATTTGGGCATTCAGGAGAGTGCTTTTTTCCAACTGTTTAACCAAAATACCTTTAAACAACCAAGTATTCGCACTCATTACCTGCCACAAGAGAGGTAATTGAGCGCCTGCACTCTGAAATAAGGGTGTGATAGCATCCAGCTTTGCTGGCATGGGATTATCGGCAATCAAAGCAAGGGCACGCGCAATAATACTAATGGCGGTCTGGCGTGGTGGCGCAGAGGAATGGCCGGGCTTGCCATGGGCACTGACATTAAGGGTGAGGAATCCTTTTTCGCCTGCGCTAACCGCTGCGACTGGGAAATCCACGCCCTTTAATATTTCCTGACTGATGTTACCGCCTTCATCCAGGACAGCCCCCAGTTTGATGCCTTGTTTTTCGAGCCATTGGGAAATTTTCAAGGCGCCTTCCAAGCCATAAATTTCTTCATCGTGCCCAAAAGCAAGATAAATCGTGCGTTTGGGAGAGTAACCCTCCCTGACCAGGAATTCAACAGCTTCCATGAGAGCTACCAGGTGATTTTTCATATCCAATGCACCCCGCCCCCAGACAAACTCTCTATCCACTTCCCCGCTGAAGGACGGATGAGTCCATTGTTTTCCCGTGTCTTTATCTGCGGGTACAACATCAAGGTGAGCGGCAAACAAGATGGGTTTTAGTGTGCTATTTTTGCCAGGCCATTTATACAATAAGCTGTAACGATTAATTTCCTGTTTTGTCAGGGTTTTATTCAGCAGTGGATAATTTTTTTTCAAGATATCATGTAATTGCAGCCAGGGTGAAAAATCCTTTTCTGAAATTTCCTGGTTAGAAATTGTCTGACAGCGAATAGTGTCTGAAAGGTGGCGGGCTATCAGCTGATTATCCAATTTGATGTTTTCAACTGGTTCTACATTTTGTTCACGCCTATGCAGACTCAAAGTACGAATAAGTAGAAAGGCGGTAAAAAATACAATTACAATGAGAACAAATAATATCCAGGAAAACATCAAATTCACCTTTTCATGAGAATTAAATCGAAAACATTATACTTTTTATTTAGATGAATAAATAAATAGGAGGCGCGTGTCATGCCTGCCTCCTAATCTTGATTCAAAAATGGTTTATTGCCCCAGCAACTGCGATAATGCTTGCAGGATCGAGCCAGTAACAATTTGACCGGACTGAGTGTGAGGAGCCGAATCCGCCATTTGGCTGTTACCAACAAGTCCGCCTATCAACGAACCAAGCAAATCTCCACCTGTATTGCTGGACGAACCGCTCTGACCACCAAGCAGTCCGCCTAATAGACCACCCAGGTCCAAACCCTGACCAGACTGGCCAGCACCGCCTCCGGTCAAGCCGCCCAATATTGATCCAATCAAATCGGCGGAGCTACCTTTTTTGGTGGTTGCCTGCCCACCGCCCAGAATCATTTGGATCAAGGGCAGTATGCTTTCCAAAGTGATTTCTGTGCCTTTGAAATGACCTGCTGCCTGTGCAAACCCCTGGGCGTACGTTTTACCGGATCCGCTGGTGGCGTTCTGATCGAGCTGCCGGCTGACATATTTCAATTGGGCAGCAGGTTTGGCGTCCTGCTTTTGCTGCAGTGCCTGCACAATGGTATTGAATGTACTGACCATATTGTCACCATGATCATGGTTATAGGTGTCCGCCTGATTCAAGGCGGATTGGTTTTGCTGCAAAGCACCCGCTGCAGCTTGAAACAATTTTAGAAGATCGATTTGCCCGTTTGTCATAATTCACCTCATTTTTATTGACTTTATATAAAATATGATACTGCGTAATTTGAGGAAATATTTTAACAAATTCTATAATTTTTTCCAGACCTGATAATGACCCAGCTTGCCATTGAATCCATCTGAGTCAAAGAGATCAACCACCTGAAAACCGGTTGAGGCGGCAAGTTCAGCCATTTCCTGTTTTGTGAACAAATGAACATAACGCAAACCAACCGCACTTTGGTTGTCTTTGACATCTGCCCGCCAATCCAATAACGTATCCCCAAGCTCAACATCCGAATTTGAAAGACCCACTTTTTCCCAGCCAATTCGCCTTTCCATTAATTTAGGGCTATTTTGGAATTGCCAAACAGAGAAAATAAATATTCCACTTTCACCCAAAATATTGTAAATCTGCTTGATCATTTGTGTCCTCAACGAATTACCAGGAATGTGGTGTAGAACGGCAAAAGCCATTATGCCATCCCATTTTATTTCCGGTAATCTTGTTAGCCACTTTGCATCGGTTAAATCCGTCTGTACGAAATCAATTTGCAAATTGGATGACATACGCATCGTCGTAACCGTTTTACGAGCACAATCCAGCATTCCTGAGCTGAAATCAAGCCCAAGATAACAACCCTGGCGGCGTTGGCGATCCCACTCCAGCGCCAGTGCACCATTGCCACAGCCTAAATCCAGCCAATTTCCACTTTTAGGGAGGTCATTTAGGATCAGTAGAATTCCATGCTGGATTCGCTGCCGAGTCTGGGAAAAGGAAGAGGCGAATGTTTGATAAAATTCTTTATTAATAGTCAGCAATTGCTGGATGGTTTGCGCTTGCATATCTGAAATTATAGTCGACGCTGTCCATCCCTATTTGCGCGATTGAGTTTAAATGACAACTGAAAAAATCAGCTGGCAAAAAAGCCAGCCCCCATCCCGTGACCAGTTAGTAACCGCCCGCCAGATCCTGCATGAAATACAGGAAGGTGAATCAGTGTTTAAAAGTATACGCCGTCACCCCCTGCCAGACGGCGGGTATGTGGCCAAACATATTTTGGTGAGAGTTTATTACCTGTTAGTAAAAAATGGGGAATTAGAGTCAGATACTCATTTGCTTCGCGAGATTCGCATGAAACCCATGCGGACGCTTTCCGGAGTAACCACCATAACCGTGTTAACTAAGCCCTTTCCTTGCCCTGGCAATTGCATTTTTTGCCCCGATGATAAACTGCTTCCAAAAAGTTATATCCGCAAGGAACCCGGGGCTGCCCGTGCTTTTCAAAATAATTTTGATCCATTTTTACAGGTGGTTTCCAGGCTGGAATCTTATCAGGCGATTGGTCATCCAACCAATAAAATTGAATTACTCATTCTGGGTGGCTGCTGGACGGCATATCCGCAAGATTATCAAGAGTGGTTTATCCAACGCTGTTTTGACGCCCTTAACGGAACTGAATTTGGCTCCTTGGCTGAAGTACAAAATTTTAATCAGACCGCGGACCATCGTAATGTGGGTCTGGTTATTGAAACCCGCCCTGACGAGATCAAGCCTGAAGTTCTTGTTCATTTGCGCCGGTTGGGAGTGACCAAAGTTCAACTGGGCGCACAAAGTTTTGATGATCATATTCTTGCATTAAATCGGCGTGGTCACACCACCCGTGCAACCCTTAAAGCCACAGCATTATTACGCGCGGCTGGTTTTAAAATTGTTTTACATTGGATGCCCAATTTGCTGGGCGCCACCCTCGAATCAGACCGAATTGATTTTAACCGCATGTGGAATGAGGACTTTTGCCCGGATGAAATCAAAATTTATCCTACGCAATTGGTGGAAAGTGCCGATTTGTACCAAGTCTGGAAGGAGGGAAAATACCACCCCTACTCCACAGAACAGTTGGTGCAATTAATTGCAGATATAAAACCATCCATCCCTTCTTATTGTCGGGTTAATCGCGTTATCCGCGATATCCCAGCTGATTACATTGTGGCTGGCAGTAAACGCTCCAGTTTGCGCCAGGATGCACTCAAGGAATTGGCCCGCCGCGGACAGCAATGCAGATGCATCCGCTGTCGTGAAGTACGCGGTCAAGTGATCAATCAAGGTCAATTGGAATATCAAGATATACCTTATATAGCTGCCGGTGCTCATGAGCATTTTCTCAGCTTTGTCACCCCAGATAACCACCTGGTTGCTTATTTGCGCTTATCCATAGCAGCTAAAATCAATGAAAATGAATTTGAAGATACAAGAAGAAATTTATATCAACTGATTCCCGAATTACAAGGCGCTGCCATCATTCGGGAAGTACATGTTTATGGTCAATCACTTGAAGTGGGTAGTGAACAAGCAGGAGCAGCCCAGCATATCGGTCTGGGAACCACTTTACTTAAAAAAGCTGAAGAAATTACCAGACAAGTTGGATTAAAAAGACTTGTAGTGATTTCCGCAGTGGGGACTCGTGAATATTACCGCAGCCGCGGATTTGCTCAGGGTGATCTCTATATGACAAAAATCCTTGAATAAATACCAATCCCCCAAAAAAGCAATCTGATTATTTCTTTGATTATTAAGAACGAAACAAACTGAGCGAATGATTATTCCGGAAAAATCAAGCCCTGCAGTAAATAAATCAAACGTAATCTCTCAATAACCTTGCTCGTCGGGGATGGCGTAATCGGCGCAATGCCATGCTTTCAATCTGACGGATGCGTTCACGGGTAAGCCCAAATTTTTGACCAACTTCTTCCAATGTGTAGAAACGGCCATTTTCCAATCCAAAGCGTAGTTTTAAGATATTTGCTTCCCGGCAAGGTAGAGTATCCAGAATTGTATCAATTTTTTCGCGCAGAAGTTTTGTATAAACGCTCTGAATTGGGGTTGGGTTTACCTGGTCTTCGATAAAATTACCCAACTCAGATTCGTCTTCGTCATCATTGATTGGGCTTTCCAGAGAGAGTGGCAGCCAAGAAACACGGAGCATCCATTGTACCTTGTCTTTGGATTGTTCGAGAGAACAGGCAAGCTCCTCGATGGTGGGTATTCGTCCAAGTTTCTGTTCCAATTCATGGGTACGCTTGTAGAGTAGGCGAATACGATCCACCATATGAACCGGTACACGAATGGTTCGCCCCTGATCTGCAATGGCACGGGTTATAGTCTGACGTATCCACCAAGTGGCATATGTGGAAAAGCGAAAACCGCGTTGATACTCGAACTTTTCCACAGCTTTCATCAAACCCAGATTTCCTTCCTGAATCAAATCGAGAAAAGGTACTCCACGACCGTTATAGCGTTTGGCTACACTTACCACCAAGCGGGTATTGGCTTTAATCAAATGTTCGCGAGCTAGTAAACCATCTTCAATCTGCTTTACTAATTGAACCTTGCGCTTAGGTTTGCTATTGCCATTCAATCGATTCAATTCCTGCTGGGCAGCTTTCCCATTTTCAATCCGCTTGGCAAGCGACACCTCTTCTTCCATCTTTAACAATGGTACCTGCGACATTTCCCGCAGGTATAGGGATATTGTATCTTCACTGGAAATTGGATCAAGATTGGCAAAGACTTGAAGACCATCTGAATATTGAAGCTCCAACTCATCTTCAGGATTTTCTTCTTCTGCGGTCTGGTCAATAATTTCAATTCCATGGCTGCGTAAAGTCACCACAAGCTCGCTAAACTGATCAGAATCTTCCTGCTGATTGGGGAGTACTTCTAAAAGATCTTCGAATGTCAACTGGCCCTGTAAATCAGCTTTTTCGACTAACAAATCCAAAATATTTTCGGTCTGTAAACTTTCTTCCGGTTTCAATAGTGTTCTCCTCTCTTTTCTAACCCCAAGTTTGAATATGATTTAAGGGATAACTTTTTTTGTGGTTGTCCTTCTTTCCACCACATCCGCGTTTGTATTAATTGAACAATGGTCACAAGACGCAAGATTTAAGTTTTGACCGCACACTTTGCAGAGACCTTGACAATCCTCCTTACAAGTCGGGTTAATGGGGGTTTCCAGCAATAAGAAATCTCCAATGAGCTCTTCGAGGTCAAGAAAACCATTTTCAGGGATAAAGGTTTCATTTTCTGAGAGAGGGTAACCGGGATAGGTGTATATCTCCTCAAAAACGGTTTGTATAGGTAGATCAAAATCCTCCAGACACCGGCCGCAGGTTACTCTCGTGTTTGCTTTAAAAGATCCTAATAACAGCAATCCATGTTGGGTACGGTTAAAAGCAGCCATTCCATTGAGGTCAGTAAATTTAAATTCATTTGTAATTGTGATAGCAGGGAAATCAAATGGTATTTCTCGAGTGTAGCCAATAGGTTGGTTAAATAAAAAACCAACATTTATGCGGAATGGATGGCGAGGTTGATTCACGATAATTACTGTAAAATTGGTATGATTTTTCTAATTACTGAAAAATTATAGCACGGTGGTATTTAATAGTCAATTTATTATGATAATATTCATAAATATTAAACGGGTTTTCCTTTGAAAATACTTATCGCCACCTCCAATCCTGGTAAGATTATTGAAATTAGTGCATTATTGAAAGCATTGCCAGTTGATCTGATCATGCCCAAAGAAATAGGGATTCTAACCACACCGGAAGAAACTGGCTCAACCTATACTGAAAATGCCATGCTCAAAGCCCGTTTTTATTTTGAATACAGCCATTTGCCCACTCTGGCAGATGACACTGGTTTGGAAATAGACCTGCTGGGTGGTCAACCAGGATTACATTCAGCTCGTTTTTCTCCCATTAGAAACGCGCGCGACACCGATCGGCGAAAACTGCTTTTAGAAAAATTAGCAGGAAGTCCCAAGCCCTGGACAGCGCATTTCATCTGTATAGTGGCATTGGTTGATTCAAATGGGGAAATGTTTACTGCAAAAGGTCAATGTGATGGGGAAATTATTGCGGAAGAACGCGGTAATAATGGCTTCGGTTATGATCCCCTCTTTTTATTTCCGCATTTAGGAAAGACCATGGCGGAATTGGATTTAGATGAAAAAAATCAGATCAGCCATCGCGCCCTGGCAATAAAAGCAATTTTTCCAAGATTATCAAAAATGTTGTCTGTTTAGATTTTTTAAACCTAATTATCTCAAAGACTCTAAAGGTTTCTCACGAAAAACACATCGGAACATGGTTCAGGTTCTTTTTCCCTTTTGCAAAAAGTCATTTTGCTCTTTACGCCACTTCGCCAGCCTTTCGGTAATTTCTTTTTCCCGCCCCTGATCAGAAGGTTGATAAAATGTCCTTCCCAAAACCTCGTCGGGTAAATACTGCTGGGCTGTGAAATGACCTGGAAATAAATGTGGGTATTTGTAGCCCTGTCCGTGCCCAAATCCCTTTGCATCACGGTTGGCATCCATCAAATGAATCGGTACCTGCCCTGCTCCCTGCTCTTCGATCAATTTGACCACATTATAGTATTGCGTGGCTGAATTGGATTTTGGTGCTGTAGCCAGATATAATGTGGCTTCTACGATTGGATAAACTCCTTCCGGCATCCCGATATATTCAAATGCATAAGCCGCTGCGCTGGCAACTTGTATGCCCTGTGGATCAGCCAAACCAATATCCTCACCAGCCAGGATAATCAGGCGTCGCAGTATAAAACGCGGGTCTTCGCCAGCCTGAAGCATTTTAGCCAGCCAGTACAATGCAGCATCAGGATCAGAACCACGCACTGATTTGATAAATGCTGAAATAGTATCGTAATGTTCATCGCTATTACGGTCATATTTCATTACCCGTTTCTGGATTGAATCCTGAGCCACCTGCAAATTTATGTCTATCACTCCATTTTTATTAGGTTTGGAACTTTCGACGGCCAATTCAAGTGCATTTAACAGGTTGCGTGCATCTCCCCCGGCAATCTGTACCAAGTGATCTCTCGCTTGCTGATCAATCGTAATCTTACGATCACCATAACCCCTATCTTTATCTTTTAATGCTCGAGTAAGTAGTACATCTATTTGGGGTTCAGAAAGCGGTTTTAGTGTGAATATTCTTGATCTTGATACCAGGGCGGGGATGACATCAAAATATGGGTTTTGGGTTGTGGCACCAATCAGAATGATTAATCCTGTTTCCACACTTGGCAATAAGGCATCCTGCTGGGTTTTATTCCAGCGGTGAACCTCATCCACAAATAGAATGGTGCGCTTGTTGTATAAACGCCGTCGTTCTTTGGCACCTTCAATGACTTCCTTTAATTGATCCTTGCCTGCCATGACAGCTGACATAGATTCAAAATGGGATTGGCTATAATTGGCGATGAGCTGAGCCATAGTGGTTTTGCCTGTTCCTGGCGGTCCCCACAGGATAATGGAAGAGAAAAGCCGATCCTCTTCGATTGCGCGTCGTAATAATCTCCCCTCGCCAATGATATCCTCCTGCCCAACAAATTCCTCCAAGTTACGGGGGCGCATCCGCGCGGCTAAAGGCGCTTCCTGGCTCATTCTTTCCTGCATCGCATGATCAAATAAATCCATTGCACTTCCCGTAATTATATAGAACTATTGTACAACAACTCTCCTAAAATAAAACCGCCTGATTTGTCCAGGCGGTTTACCATCATAGTTCGAGGAGTTAATAATAAAAACGCGGCAACCGCTTTTTCCATGCGGTAGGAAGGATCTTATCCAGAGCATCATCAGAGGTGACAATACCATGAAGTACACGGGATTCATCCACCACTGGCACGGCCAACAGGTCATACTTGGCAATGACCTGAGCAACATCATCCTGATTGGTATCGAGGGTGACACTGGTAAATTTCTTATCCATAAAATCCCTCACCAAAGAATCAGGTTTTGCCAGAATCAGGTCGCGCAATGAGAATACACCGACAAGCCTTTTCTTTTTATCGACAACATATATGTAAAAGAAGGTCTCAACTTCAGCGGATGACTTACGGATGCGCTTGATCGCTTCTGATGCGTTTATATCTGGCGGGAGGGTAATGTAATCGGTAGTCATGATCCCACCGGCAGATTCCTCCGGAAATTCCAACAATTTTTTTACATCCTTGGCTTCATCCTTTTCCATCAATTCCAGCAGACCCTGGCTGCGCTGTTTAGGTAATTCCGCCAACAGGTCAGCGGCCTCATCCGGGTCCATCTCCTCGAGGACATCCGCCACTTTCTCATCTGACATATTGCGCACCAGACTGGCCTGAAATTCAGGTTCAACCTCCTCCAGGGTATCGGCAAGCTGTTTGGTATCCAGTTTCTCCAGCAGGCGACCGCTGGCAGCACGGTTCAGGTCGGTAATGATCTCTGCCAGGTCTGCGGGATGGAGTTCAGATATCTTTTCACCGGGTACCTTAAGGCGCATCTCTTCATCCGGGGCAAGCAGCTCAACATGTTCCCAGCCAATTACATTAGTGCTCAGGTCTTTCTTAAACCGGCGCGCAAATCGCTGTGCCGGACGAGCAAGTCCCAGGCGGCGCAGTAATCCCATTCCTCCCACATCCACATTAGTTACCACAAAAGCATTTTCCAGGCGGGTAATTTCAACATCATTTACGCGCACCACACGCACGCCATTGGTATCAATAATCTGCTTATCAAGCACATCCCTTACCAAAAAGAGGTCATTTTTCCTGGGAGTGTACGACTTTATACCAGTCAGAGATTTATTAAGAGGGACAGCCGGGGCAATAAGAACAGCTACATCTTTAATGGAAATCAGCCATTGCTGTCCTTTGTTTTCAAATAGAAGAGCTGACACAAAAGGATGGGGTAACGCATTACTGCGGGAAGCAATCAAATCCGTGATTTTACCAATGCGCTCACCGTTAATATCGGTGACCGGTTTATCGATTAATTCACTCAAATAGGACATGGGTTATTCTCCAATGGCTGTTTACCATTGATGGTTGATTTGTTATTATGTAAAGGTTTCCACGAATCTTCTAAAAGTATATTAACATTATGCCATACCTCAGTCAATAGAGTTGATGAAATAAAATAGTAAAATCAGTAATTGCCAAACTGATTTTCCAATTATGAAAACATCTGATATTGGTTTTGCCTTTGATCTGGTTTGTGCTTTAGCCTATATCATCACCGTCCCTCTGCTGCTGATGTTCATTTTTGGCCCAGCCATCACCAAAGGTATACAAAAGATGCAGGATCAACGCATTGGAATGACAAGTTCAAAAAAAAAGCCCCCTCGATGGCAACAATTTCTAAAGCAAAAGTCCTATCATAAAAATAAATGTTCTCGATGTGAATTCACCAATGGCTCTGAAGAAGATTACTGCATTAAATGCGGAACCCGCTTGTAAATAAAAAAACCAAATAAAGTAGGAGATTTCTTTGAGAACCATCTTTGCCCTTGCTGCCCTGCCCTTGTTTTGCCTGCTTGGATTTGCCATTATTTTGGTCATAATCGTTTACCTGGTGGTGCGTAACCTCCGCTCAAGTTCAACCTCATTTTCCTCATCAAGCCCAGAAGAAAAGAAGACAGATGCAGATAATTCCAGTAATGAATCACGCAGGGCACGCGCGGACCTCTCTTCATTTCATACTCAAATTTCAACCAAACCTAAAGGCAAACCCTGTCCCGCTTGCGGGGGAGAAAATCCAATTGGTACAGGAAAATGTGAGTTTTGCGGATCAAAACTTAATTGATGATTTAGATCAGCCTATTTTCGTTTGTTATAAACTTTTTGAAGCAACAACAAAGCATCGCAGGAGAATCAAAAATGCCACAAGCCAAATTCAGCTTCCCAAAGAATTTTTTATGGGGTACTGCCACCGCTGGTCATCAAGTGGAAGGCAGTAACACCAACAACAACTGGTACGTATGGGAAAACACCCCCGGTAAAATTGTTAATGGGGATAAATCCGGTCTGGCTTGCGATTGGTGGGGAGGACGTTGGAAGGAGGATCTGACTAATGCCACCGATGATGGCCAGAACGCACATCGTTTTGGAATCGAATGGAGCCGCATACAACCCAGCCCGGATAAATGGGATGAGAATGCGTTAGCTTATTACCGGGAGATGCTGTTGGGGATGAAGAAGCTGGGGTTATCCACCATGCTGACCCTGCATCATTATACAGACCCAATCTGGGTGGTGGAGCAGGGAGGCTGGCAGAGTGAAAAAACCCCAGAGTTATTTGCGGCTTTGGTTCGTAAAGTTGTAAGTGCTTTGAAGGATCAGGTAGATTTTTGGATCACGATCAATGAACCATTCGGTTATATGGCTCATGCTTATATTTTAAATACCTTTCCGCCAGGAAAAGGTAATTTTAATATGGTTTTCACCGGATTGACCAATCTGATCCAAGCACATGCCAACGCCTATCACATCATTCACGAATTGCAGCCAGAAGCCAAGGTGGGGTTTGCCCAATACTATCGCAGCGTTGTGCCTGCCAGACCGTGGTTTCCACCGGATGTCTGGGAAACAAACCTGATGGACCATTCCATCAACCGCTCATTTCCGGATGCGGTGGTGGATGGAAACGTCAAAATCCTTTTTTGGAAAAAGTTCATCCCTACCGCAATTAAAACCATGGATTTCTTCGGTTTGAATTATTACAGCCGTGATATCGTTTCTTTTGACATTACCAAACCTCAAGAATTATTCCGAAAAGTCACGACCCCAAAGGACGCAATCCTCAGTGAAAACAAATTTATCGCTCATATTCCAGAAGCTATCCTGGATGCAATTAAATGGGCGCGTCGCTATAACCTGCCCATCTACATCACCGAAAACGGTATGGAAGATTCAAAAGATACTTTAAAACCCCGCTTTTTGGTCGAAAATATTCACCAGGTGTGGCGGGCAGTTAATTTCAATTGGAATGTCAAAGGTTACTTCTACTGGACGCAGGTTGATAACTTTGAATGGGAACGCGGCTGGACTCAGCATTTTGGTCTTTGGGGACTGGATATTGCCACCCAGAAACGTATCCGCCGTAAGAGTGTGGATGTATATGCCTCCATCTGCAAAGAAAATGGCATCAGCTCCGAGATGGTGGAAAAGTACGTGCCAGAGATTCTGCCATCTTTGTTCCCTGGTTAACAATAAATAGAAAGGACACCATAAACCGTGAACTTTCTAAGATAATTCAGAAACAATCCTTAATGAAATAATCTGATACGGTTGATAACCGAATTTCACCTGATTCCCTGAGACCGGCAAATCTCCAATTGTTTCTTCCAGTAAATTAGCCAGGGTTGCTTTTTTAATTGGAGCTGCAAATTTCAACACTGCATCACCCCGGTGGCGCTGGCTTTCATATAAACGCACGATTATCCCCTTACCATCCTCAGCGCATTTGATCGTCTCAATCACCAAATTAGGGGAATCCACACTTACTAAATTAATTGCCGACTGCTTAATTTTTTGGGGATGATCCGTATAGTGAATTAGGAACGGATCATTCAGACTATAAGCCGCTGCCTGGGTGAGTTCCCCCCAGCGGCCGGCGTGCGGGAGCAAGCTATACCGAATGGTATGTCTGCCCTGGTCGGTAGTTGGATCAGGCATGGTCGGGCTGCGCAACAAGGATAAACGGATCACATTCTCATGAATGTCATGTCCATATTTGCAGTCATTGATCAAACTGACACCATAATCGCCTTCGCTCAAATCTACCCATTTTTGGGCCGGCACCTCAAAACGTGCCCATTCCCAACTAGTATTGAAATGAGTGGGTCGTTCAACATTGCCAAATTGGACTTCATAAGTAGCAGTAGGAGAAAGAACATTGACAGGAAAAGCCGTTTTGAGCAGGATATGCTTTTCTCTCCAATCGATATCAATGGAAAAACGCAAACAGGCGCCACCCCTTTCCAAGGAAAACCATTGGTTCACCCAGCTATTTAAAATTCGACGTTTGATATGAATGCATCCAACCAATGGCCCTTCTTCAACAACCTCAATGACCTCGGCTGGTTGCGCGTAAAAGACCTTATCCTGATAATAAATATCCACATCCCAGGCATCCCACTCCAAGGGGCGGTCTTCAAAGGCTTGCAGTTGATTGGCAATTGTGCCAGGTGGTAATGTTTCCCGTTGGTTGGTTTTATCGTAGATGTGGGTGATATCACCAGCCGTATTCAACTCAACGCGCAAGCGTTCGTTTTCAAGCAAATCTGGTTGTACCTTGACTTGATTTTTCGGTTTTTCTTGTTTTCCATTCACAAATTGGAATGGGACAGCACTATAGGGCGGCAGTTCACCAAAATCTGCAAATGCTGATATTTCCCCGGTCGGTTGGACAGGAACAATCCTTCCATCCATCATTTCAATACGTTGTCCGGACTGAAGTCCACGCGGCAAAATGGCCAGGTTGTCTTGCTTAAATGAGGTGGGATTGATAACCATGCCATCTCCACCAATTTTTTCTGCAATCACAGGTAAACTCACTTCTTTAATTTCATTAGCTGTTTTTACCACTTGATAATACTGCTGTTCTGCTTCCTGATACACTTCCCTTATGCTGCTGCCAGGCAGGATATCATGGAATTGGTTCAAACACATTGATTTCCAAACCTTGTCCAACTCCTCATACGGGTAAGGAAAATCAGGCTTTAATTCCTTTGCCCATGCAGCCAGGAATTCGGCATCATGCAATAGAAATTCACAACGCCTGTTGAGAGCTTTATTGCGCCCCTGAGTAGTGTAAGTACCGCGATGTAATTCAAAATACAATTCACCATTCCATACCGGCAAACTTTTATTTATGTTGTTTTTCAATTTTTCAAAAAAATCACCCACCCTGCCCATTGTCACGCGGGGAAGACCTGGAAAGGATTGCATCACCTCCAGGTTTTCCACCATCTCTCGGGTCGGTCCACCGCCCCCATCACCATAACCATAAGCCATCAGCAGGGGTAAATCTGACAGCTCTTTTTGCTTGAAATATTTATAGCTGCTTAAAACCTGTTCAGGGGTGGCAGCAGCATTATACGTGCTCTTGACCGGGTTACCCTCTTCGGGTGTAGGTGAGAAATGGGTGAGCACACGAGTGCCATCCAACCCCTGCCACCAGAAAGTATCAAAGGGGATACAGTTATATTGATTCCAGCTCAACTTAACTGTAAAAAAATATTCCAGCCCAGCCAATTTGTTCAACTGGGGGAGGTTGGCGCAATAACCAAAAACATCCGGCAGCCATAATACCAGCGACTCCGATTTCTTACCAAAGTGCTCATTGAAAAAGCGACGCCCCAATAGAAATTGCCGTACCAATGATTCCGGCCCGCTCAGGTTGGTATCAGCTTCCACCCACATCCCACCCAGCACCTCCCAACGCCCTTCCTTAACCCGTTCTTGTATTTCTTTAAACAATCCTGGATGGTCCTGCCGTACAAAATCGTACAACTGCGGCTGGCTTTGTGAAAAGTGATACCCGGGGTGCTGTTCCATCATTCGCAGGGCAGTATGAAAAGTGCGCGCGGCTTTTTGGCGGCTTTGGTCTGTCGTCCATAACCAGGCCACGTCGATGTGGGCATGTCCTGCAGCAAATAGCTCCACATCCAGCGGAACTCCCGCTTTTTTTATCCCTTTATTTAGAATATCCAAGGTGTTCGAAACGCTCGCATAAAAATTTTCTCCAAGCGGATCCCTGGTATCCAATACTTGAAAAGCAGCATCCAGAGCATTCAATAACTTGGCACGGATTGGGTCGTCACCAGAAAGCTGTTCCACAGTGCGAATGGCAACCCGCGTTAGCGCTGCCAGCTTACGGGTAGGCGAGTCAATTTGAACCAAAGCACATTGATGTAGTTGAAGCTTGCGCAGTTCATCATTTTCCAACAGTCCTGTCCAACCGGCAATTGCCAATTGATGGACCTTCCCATCAAAGCATTTTACCGGTAGGAGTATTTCCTGGTGATGACGGTCACAGCTGGCAAAGGGTTGGCCATCTATGTAAACCAGCGCTTCCGGGTGACTGAAATCACCTGCTACACCCAGGGGAAGGTAAAGAGCAACTTCCTTATCATTTCCCCATTCGGTGGGGATTTGAAATTGATTCCGTAAGATAAAATTCTGCTGGCGTTTTCCCCAGTAATCCCCCGCCTTTAGTTCCAGCCATAAAGAATCATTAAATTTTAATTCAGTTAATTGTTCTAATTGACTGAGATCAGTCATTTCAGCGTAATAAACAAAAGGAATTGGCTGAACTATTTTATAAACAAGTGGTTCAATTAATTTTAAGCGGTTTGAAATTCTCTCCGCTGTCCAGTAGATCCTATGATAGGACATGGTTCCCTCAAATATTGAACTGTTTAAATTCTACAACAGATAGAGAAATCACATGTGATGAACCAGGTTGTGAATCCATTTGCGGCGGCTGAAGTGGACCTGTGAAACAATGAATTTAAACACTTCATCCGACATTGCCAAAAGATAGACGAAATAAACGGGAAGATGAAATAGAAAAGCACCCGCTGCAGCAAGAGGGATGCCAATGCCCCATAGAGAGCCAATATCCACAATATAGGCAAAACGCGTATCCCCCCCGCTGCGGAATGAACCGACAAAAGTGGTAAGGTTCAATGCACGTGCCCAGAAGAAAGCTGCTTCTCCTAGAATCAAGTAGCGGGTAAATTGAACCACAGTCGGTGAAATTTTATAAATGGAAAGAATTTGCGGACCTACAATCAGTATTACGATACCCATGAGAATTCCACTTATGAGTGCGATACGGATAATGCGACGAGCATATTTAAAGGCCAGTTCCTCTTTTCCCTCACCTATTGTATTTCCGACAATAATTGCGCAAGCATCCGATAATCCCATGAAGAAAACGAAAGCAAGATTATCAATACTATACATAATGTTGTAAGCTGCTATGGATTCAGTATTGATGTGGGCATAAATGACGCTATACGTGCTCATGCCTAAACCCCAGAAAAATTCGTTACCCATTACTGACATTGTTCGCTTTAAAACTTTTTTAAGAAAATCGCGATTAAACGCGAACATCTCTTTTAATGTGGCTGCCACAGGTGAATCCTGGTGGTAAGTGAACCAGATTAGCATGATCACTGCAACTGCCTGGGAAATGGTCATTGCAATGGCGCCACCTAAAATGCCAATTTTGGGCAATCCCAGTTTTCCGAAGATCAATCCATAGGCAAGAAGAATATCAAGTGCCAGTGTACTGGTGCTGACCAGCATGGGCAGTTTAACATTACCTGTGCTGCGTAACGCCGCCGAAAATACGTAGGTGACTGAAAGCATCAGAAAACTTGGTGCCAGAATCCTTAAATATTGACTGCCAATGGCAATGACCGCCTCATCATTGGAATAAATGCGCAGCACAACCGCCGGAAAGAACATGCTGATAAAAGTGAATATTGAAGCAAAAAACAAAGCCAGGCTTAAGGTTACTCCTAGCACTTTGCGGATATTATGAATATTGCGCGATCCCCAGAATTGAGCAAAAAAGATCGCGCCGCCGGAGCTAATTCCAAACATCAGGATAAAAAGGAGAAAGTTGATCTGACCAGCCAAACCCTGAGCAGCCACCGATGTATCTCCCAATTGACCTATCATTATCCCGCTCACCAGGTTCATCAACGAATTGAAAAGAGTTTGAAAAATGATTGGCGCTGCCAATTTCACCAAGCTGTTGTAAAAAGCTTTATCGTGGAACAATAATCACCTTCAAAGAAGAATATAGAAAAGTCGATTGTACTTGAGGATTAACCCAAAATAAGAAATACTTTTCCCCGACCTCAAGGTAAAAGTGGACCATATAAAGTTTAATTAAGTTTCTGGCAGATTGGGCAGAAATGAGTACTGCGCTGCCCCACCAGGATGCGCTCGATAGTCGCCCCGCAAACCGGACAGGGCTGGCCATCGCGCTGATACACTCGAAAATGATTTTGAAAATCACCACCGCGGTAGACCCAGTCAATGCTGGCGCCATTACGCTGAATACCTTCTTTTAGCACTGCACGAATGGCTTTAAGCAATCCTTTAGATTGCTCTTCATTAATTGAATTAGACAATGTTAATGGGTGCAGGCAGGCTAGATGCAAGGCTTCATCGGTGTATATGTTGCCCAAGCCGGCTAGAAAGGATTGGTCAAGCAATAGAGATTTTAATTGGCGTTTTCGTCCCTTTAGCTTCTGATGAAATTGGGCGTAAGTCAAATGAGAATCAAGCGGTTCTGAACCAAGGTTACCCAAAATCTCCTGCGGATCTTCTGTCAACCAGGTGCGCCCAAACTTGCGTGGGTCATTAAATACCAGACGGTAACCATCCATGAAATCAATTACAAGCCGGTCGTGCTTTTGTAATAATGAATTGCTGGCTATCTCCACCCGCAAATCACCGCTCATGCGCAGGTGAATAAGCAGTGTTTCCTGATTAAAAGTGATGACCACAAACTTCCCCCGCCGCCCAATAGATTGAACGATTTGACCCATTAACCGTTTATTCAGCTTTCTTTCTGTGGTATTAGCCAGAGTCCGTTTCCAAAGTAAATGAGTTTGTGCCACTTTTTTACCTACAATCGGACAACTCCCATTTTTTCCACAATGGAGTGCGCGGGTTAAAGTTTCAACTTCAGGAAGTTCTGGCATGGTTTATTTTTATCTTAATTAATCATCTTCACAAATAATTAAACTGACAGAGGATTAATTCATAAGTTTGTTATTAGTTAAAGGATTTAAATAAGAATACAGATGCTTGATTTCGATAAGAATTGGGGGTTTATTACCCAATAAATTATTTCTAATTTTTTTATAAGTTTGATAATTTCACTTCAGCACGCGGATAATCAAC
>Ga0315274_10005436_pt1 | contig 18625 bp, 14 predicted proteins | sample YL17G02_20_MG_FD_203700 | JGI IMG/M metagenome (GOLD analysis project Ga0315274, IMG submission 203700) | Sediment microbial communities from Yellowstone Lake, YNP, Wyoming, USA - YL17G02_20 | ecosystem: Environmental > Aquatic > Freshwater > Lake > Sediment | place: USA: Wyoming | collected...
CAGATAGCATGCACAGGTCATGCCGTTGACCTTGAGGATTTGCGAGCCCTTCGGCACGACAGTTCCCTCGTACCGCCAGTCGTCCCCCGTGAAGTACTTGCCATTCCTGCCCACCACCTGGAACGGCGGATGTGCCCGCGTGGAGAGACTTCCCACGAGTCTGGGCCAGTACCTCGCCCGCTGGAATTGCCCCGGCGTGATCCCCAGCTTTATGATTCCCAACAGCGAACCCACGGCGTTCCACTTCAGGTAGTTGTCCGGAACCAGGTAGGCATGGCCGGAGGCGCCGATGACCTTGAAGTACTCCGATACAACCTGGTAATGTTCTTGGTTGCTCCGCGCCTGCTCCGCAAACTCCAGGTACCTCGGCAACAGGGCCTCGAAGCTCGGGGTCCCTTTGTACTTCTCGTTCAGCCCGGCAAGAGGGCTGTAGTCTCTTGCCCATTGGGCCAGGAACGCGATGTCCTTCTTCCTGTCTTCTGTAGTCAGCCTGGGAACTGTCGTGCATCCGGCCGTGATGAAGCCCGCGAGAGTCGCGAGCATGAGAATGGAGCGAGCGGCGTGCTTCTTCGGAACATGATGTACCTTCATTCCTGCGTACCTCGCGTGAATCATAAGGAGAAGAGACCGAATTCTGCGAGCGCCGCATCAGGTCGGACGGTGCAGGAAGCCGATGGTGGATTCCATGATGCGGGCCTGGAATGCTTCCTGCTTTGTCTCCTGGCTCTGACTCTGCAGATCGTCGAGATTGGCCCGGCAGAACCGGCAGCCGAGGACGTTCAGGTGAAACTCCGCGTACGTATGCCAGTCGGGTTCCAGCGTCCCGAGCATGTACGCCCCGATCGTGTTTCGCTTCGGGCAACTGAATCGGTGGTACTCCCACAGGTCGGTCAGAAGATTCTCAAACTGCTCCGAGGAGTCGATTGGTTGCGAGCTCGGCGCGGCGGCCGCGGCCTCCAGACTGTGACCGATGGACTCGCGGATCTGTTTGAGGGCCCGATGCTTGATCAGCGCGACGGCCTTCTCGTCCATGCCCAGCGTCCGCGCCACATCCTTGTTGGGAATCTGGCAGTAGAACAGCATCTCAATCACCTGCAGGTCGCGGAACCTCAAGGACTTCTTCAGCCCGTTGATCAACTCCGAGAGTCCCTCGGCCAGTGCCGTCTTTTGCAGGTCGTACTGTTCGTCCGCCCGGGCATACCAGCTCGCTGTCTGGACCGGGCCCTCCACCACATCCAGAAGATCGGAAGGCGCATCCTCGGCGTCACTCTCGCAGGCGTCCTGGATCAGGCAGACGCGCCGGGCCCCGGCGCTGCGATAGCTGTCGATGATCTTACGCCGCAGAAGGGCAAAGAGATAGGTCTCGAGGTCACACTCGCCCCGGTACCTGGCGATGCTCCGCAGAAACGCGACGAAGGCCTCCTGAACCACGTCCTCCGCATCGGCGCGCTGGGGGAGCTTGGCTCGCGCAAAGCGGAGCAGCCGGCCCTGGTAACGACTGACGAAATCCGACCAAACCTGCCCGTCGCCCCGCCGAATCCGGTCTAAGAAATACTGTTCGCCCTTGGTAACGCCCATAGCGAGTTTCAAGTTGGGAGTTTGAAGTTTGAAGAAGGAAGCACTTGAAACTTCAAACTCGAAACTTCAAACTCACTTGACCACCATGAGGACCGAGATCACCGCCACAATGGCCAGGACGATCCCTGCGATCCTCAACGACCATTCATAATACCCCCGGGTGGCCATGTTGAGGAAGAAGTAAATCGCCCCGATCAGCACAGTCGCGCCGATGACGGAGAACCCCATGCGGGCCCAGGACATTCTCATCACGCGAGACTCGTGGATCTTCTGACTGAACAGTTGGGCGAGCTTGGGGCCGGAGACATCGAGGAGCATCGCTTGCCGCCAAATCTTGCTCGCAGAGCCTTCGAAGCTCTGGGCGAACTGGTCCACGACGAACCCGCCGTTGAGCACATCGGTGGCTGTGATGGCCGGCTCCGGCAATCTGCCTCGCTTGCCAAGCGCCTCCGTCAGTCTCGCTCGCGCATCATCCAGAGCCTGCTGATGCGCCTCGCCTTCGCTCGTACACGTCCCGTTCGAGCGGGCGACGATGAAATGCTGCTGCGGCCGCTCGCTGGCAAAGGCGCCGAAATTCTCGACCCAGGGCTTCTCGGTGAAGCGAATGGGCACGTGCACCTTTCCCCTGTGTCCGGAGAGATTGACGTCCAACTGCCCGCTGGCCAATATTGTCTCACCGGGCTGGGCTGGTTGGAATTGAACGAGTCCGTCTCCTCGGGCCACCATTGTCTCGGCGGACCCGGCCCCGGGCGCCCAACGCACGTCCGGACTATCGTAAAGCGTGACCACCAACTCATTCGCCTTGGAGGGCCTGCTTTGGGCTTCGACGTCGCAAGAGACATCGGGCAGGGCTCGCCGGACGGCGTCGCGCAGCTCCGCGATCAGCCGGTACTCATGGGCCTCCTGGAAGATGACCACGTGCGGCGGCGTGTTCCCGTCAGGAGCGATCTCCCGGATCGACTTGCCCAACCGCGCGCCGGCGGCGCGGGCGGCGGCCAGCCTCGACGGATAGACATCCGCCTCCAGCTCCTTGTCAACGCCGGGCGACCAGATCGGGGCCGGCGCCGAGGCCGGCGTTGGCGCCTGGGCAAGACCGGAAGGCGGGCTCACATAGTCCTGGAACACTCTCTCGAACTCCTGGTGGACGACGGCACTTCCTGCCCCGGAGTCTGTCTCCTGACTCACCTGCGGGCCCCACGCGACGGCGGTCGATTCCCGGGCTACCCGCATGGCGAAGACCGTGCCGAATAGGCCCATGCCCAACAACCCGACGACCAGCACTGCTCCGGCCTTCGGGTCCTTGGCCAGCACGATCACCACCAGAATGAACAAGAACGTCCCGGGGATGATCGCGAAAGGCAAGCCCGCCGGCGTGCTGAACAGGCCGCCCCGCGCGCCGCGCAGCAGGAGGATCAGAGCCGCGAGGATCAGACCGGCTACCAAGCACGCTCCCGCCTTGGGCGATTTGCTGATCAGAATCACCGACAGCACGAAGGCGAAGGTGGCGAAGATTATGACCAGTGGCAACAAGGTCGGAAAAACCGGAAAGGGCATGTGCGTTGTCATAGGACTACCCCTTGATTAGGCACCGGTGCGAACACCGGTGGTCGGCGCCGCGGCGGCCACGACAGGATCAGGACCGATCCCAGGATGACGACCCCGGCGAAGATCGCCTCTTCCTGGCTGAAAGCACCGAACAACTGTTGCAGGGCCGGTCCTATCTGGTTCTGTGTGAAGAACTCAACCACTTTCTGGACCTGGCCAGTGGACATGGCAGAGCCGCGGAACAACTGGATCGCCCAGAAGAACCCGCTCAGACCGAGGATGCCCCGAATCAGGTGCATGGGCCCGGACCTTCTCCGGCCGATCATGATGAGAATCGCCGCGAAGAACAGCAGAAGGAGGATCAGCATGGTCCCGATCTGTTCGACTACCGCAGGCCACGTGGCGCCGAGGGTCTGCTGCAACTGGACTACCGGCTGTGCCTCCGGCCATGCTTGGGCCGCCATGGCGGGCAGATGGAGTCCGACCGCCAGGCCGATCAGTAGCGCCGCCAGGGCCAGGATATGACCGACGGCAGCAAACAGCCCGCCGATGGGGTTCCATGGCTCATAGATCGACCCCGAGCTCGCATACGATGGCCATGACGGCGGCTGATAAGCCGCGGGTTGTGGCTGAGCCTGGGGTTGAGGCGCCGGCTCAGGCTGCGCCGCCGCGACAGGCGCCTGTGGCGTTGCCCCGGCGGGTTGTGCATCCCCGTGGACGGCAGCCGCGATGGCTTCGTTCTGGCTACCCCAGTTCACCAGCGGCAGATCGTCTCTGTCCTTGAACTGACCCACGGCGATCAAAATGATATCGATGAGCGTGCCAATCCCAAACAGGCCCCAGGTGAAGAGCCAGAGGATCCCCGTGCCAATCTTGCCAACGTAGAACCGGTGCAAACCGGCGAAGGGCAGGAAGGGCATGAACGGAACCAGGGCCAGAATCAGGGCCGTGGTGCGCTTGCACGGAGAAGCCGGACCGGACGCAACCACGCTCGGCGGAAGGGGCCGAGGTAATCTCGCCCGCGTGACATCCGGGGCCCCGAACAGCCGAGCCGGCAGAAACAGAATCACAAAGAACAGGAGGTTCGGGAAGATGATGAAGAACAGCGCGATGGCCGCTTCTTCATTGCGCAGGTTCAGGGTGCCCATGAGGATGGATGCGGTCACTGTGGTCTGCACGCAAACCATGAGCAGTGCCGGGCGAATGAGATACCGGTACCAGCCTGCAAAGACCCTGCGGAACATCATGACGAAGCAGAAGAGCGACAGGATCAGACAATCGACTCCGAACGCGACAGCGAATCCGAAATCATCACCACGGAATTCCGTGCCTGCCAGGATCACCAGGAACAGGCCGACACCCAGGGCGGCCAACCAGCCGATGAGCCACAATGGACGGGCAAACGCCGGGACATAGCGGATCGCCGCGCCATTGCGACTTGCATCTTGCGCGCTAGCACGCGGCTTTCCCTGCCCTGCATCTGCGACTTCAGACATCTTCGCAACCACTTGGCCGAAGGGGCTCAAGGTCTGAACCACCAGAAAGATACCGGCCAGCGTGCAGGCGTTCACAATCGGCTCCAGGCCGAAGATTCCTCCGGCCACAAGGCCCAGCAAGCCGACGAGGAATGCCTGGCCGACCACGATCCTTCGCGGACGCTGCGGATCGGTCGCGCGCCACCAGTCCACCAGCAGCAACGGCAACGCCAGTGCCAAGATAGGGACAGCGCCCCCCAATACACCGATGGGACCGCCTATTCCGGGAAGCCATGTGAACGGACGTATCCCCAAGGGCGCTCCGCCATGAACTGCGAGTCTAACCCCCATGATGCCGCCGACCATCGTGCCCAGCATCGCGGCCACAAAAGCCGCCACGAAACAGGCGCCTGCCTTGCCTATCCACCTCGTGTCCTGGTCCAACCCAGGCCACCAGTGAAAACGAGCATGAAGGATGATTCTTGCGGCCACGCCAATCATGGCGGCCACGACAGCGGCCATGGGGAGCGTCTCGTGATGATCGTGGCCGGAAAGGATGCTTGCTCCCAGACCCGCGGCTAACATCACAATCCAAGCCAGTCTCCGCCGCCGGCGAGGGCTGACTGGATCTGCAACCTGGGGCTGTCCGGCCTGGCGCGCCCGCTCCTTGGCCGTCTTGAGCTTCTCCTGCCACCTCTCGCCGATGACTTCGGCCTTCTTGGCAAACTGCTCCGCCTTCTTGGCGAACAGCTCAGCCTTCTTGCCGATCTCTTTGCTGAAGTCCTTCTCCGCCGCAGGTTGTCCCGGCGTCTGTGCGCCGGCCTGCGCCCGAGCGCCACGGACTTTCTGGGCGACGTGCTCCGCCACGACAGACAGCTCCTCCGGCGAGAACTGCGACACGCTGTTGCGAATCTGCTCGGCGCCGAAGACGTCCTCGACCATCTCCTGGACGGTCTGATATCGCTCGGCGGGGTCCTTGGCCAACGCCCGGCGGATGACGCGGGCAAACGGCTCGTCGATATTGCTCAAGTCCGGGGCGGCCGTCATGTGCTTCATCAGGATTTCCGCCGGGCTGGACCCAAGGAACGGGACCTGACCCGTCAGCATCTCATAGAGCAGAATGCCGAGGGCGTAGATATCGACGCTGCGGTCGTAGTTGCCCGCCCCGATCTCCGGGGCCATGTAATGCACCGTGCCCACCGTGATCGTATGACTGACATGGTGGCTCGTGCTGATCGCCTTGGTCAGGCCGTAGTCGCCGATCTTCACATAGCCGTTCTCGTAGAAGATGTTGCCGGGCTTGAGGTCGCGGTGCACGATGCCGCACTCATGCAGATACGACAGGCCCTTGCCGATCTCCCGCAGGAAGAACGCCGCCTTCTGGGTCCCGAGCCCGCCGGGCGATTCCTTGAGCAGGTCACTCAGTGCCGGCCCCGAGACGTACTCCATGATGACGAATGGTCTGCCCTTATCGTTGTACTTGACGTCGAAGATCGTGATCAAATGGGGGCTCTTGAGGTTCATGCACTGGCTGATGCCCCGCACCTCGATCTGCTCGTAGCTTTGGACGGCCTTCAGGGCCACCTGGCGGCCGCTGTCGCTGATAGCGTAGTAGACCTCGCCGAAGCCGCCGCGTCCTGCCGCTCGTTGGATGGTGTATCCTTCAAGCGGCCGATCTCCGTATTTATATTGGTACGTGTCCATTGTCGTTCGCCGGATTACATCAACGCGTTCTTCATTTACTCCCCGAGCCTTGCCACAACCATCGACAGCCTGCCGATCCTGACAGGCTTATCCATGGCAAGACCCACGCTTGGGTCAAAACTGGCCCCATCGACAAGTATATCGTCCTTGGTCCGGCAAAGCAGCCGGCCATTTTGCGCAAATAGTGCCACAGGATCTTTCACCTGCTCGGTCCGGATGTGATCGTTGGCATACGGCCCGATCAGGATGTCGCGGTCCATGAGGATCAGTTGGCGGATGTCCGGCCGGCTCAGCCTCGCGCCGGAAACCGTCAGGACGGCGGTCGTGCTCGCCGGATTCGGAAGCTGGAACCGGATACGGCATCGCGACGACAAGGCGATCCGGTCGCCGTCGGAGAGCATCTTCTCGGTGACGGATTGGCCGTTCACGTCGATCGGCGTCCCAGACCGGATGAAGTAGTCGCCCTCGACTCGCTCCAGCACGGCGACAGGCAAATTCGGGTCGGCGATCAAGGCCAGCATCGGCCGGCTGGAAGAGCTGATCGGCCCGACCGTAATGCGGGCGTCCCGGAAGACCACAAAGCTCCCGACGCCGTCGATTTGCAGGACGAATTTCGCGGGCATATCCCCTGCCTCCGAATTCTCCAATTGCGGATTACGGATTGCGGATTGTGGATTGGCGGAAGGTGCCGGTTCTGCTCCGCAATCCGCAATCCGCAATCCGCAATCGGAAGTACCAGCCAGACTCATGCCCAAGGGACCTGCATCCAGCTCGTCGTACGCCTCGGTGGCCCGCTTGGTATCGGCAATGGCGGCATCCAGCCATCGCGCCGATGGGCAGACCGTCTTGACCTTGCGAAGAAGCGGCAGCGCCGGGCCGGGCCTGCCCGCCATGACGTGCTGGGCCGCCTGGCGGCACCAGGCCAGAGCATCGCCGAGCTCCGCCACCTCAGTCCCATCTTTGCCGAGCGGCTGCAGTCGCTGTAGAAGCGAACGCGCCCGGTCGAGGCGTCCCTGCTCGAGGTCGGCCCGGATGCGTTCGATGGCCCGGGTGCAAATCCGGCGAAGCAGCTCGCCCGCCCGGCCGTTGCGGCTTTGTGCGATCACCGTGCCGCGCGCGATATCCATCGCCTCCTCGATATCCCCGTCGTTCAGGGCCCGCTCGGCTTTGCTGACGGCGTCCTCCGTCTTCAGCCGGGCCGCCGCCAGCTCCTGGCGAACCAGTTCCGCCCGACCGTCGTCGGCGGGAGCCTCATCGAGAATCCGCCCGCCGACCGAGAGCCAACCGTTTTCAATGTGCTCTTTCGCCTGCGCGACGCGCAACGCATCGTGTTGCCGGGCCTGCTGGTCCTTGAGGATGGCGTTGCAGACGGCCGCACGGAGCTGGGCAATCTCAGGCAGAATCCCGGCAAGCTTCTCCGCTTTGTTGCAGTCGGTCAACGCCGGCTGGAAGCGACTGCCGGCCAGGTTCTCCTGCCCTCGCTGCACCATCGCGCGAGCGAGCCGGCCGATGAGCCTCTGGCCGTGACGGTGCCGTCGAATCTCGTCCCCCTGGGCGATCTCGAACGCCTCATCGAGCCGGCCGTCCGCCAACGCACATTCCGCTTGTCTGATTCGCAGGATCAACACAGCAGGACTCCCGCATCTGGAATTTACTATTTACGATTTCCTATTTGTAAATAGCCGACGGTGAATCGTCAATCTTACAAGGACGATTCCTCACGCTCGACCATCGTCACCGCAGCGGTATCCGTGCCGGAGTTCTTGTCGTTGCGGGCCTTGAAGTAATCATCTACCTGGGCGACAAGGTCCTCTTCGACGACGGTATCCACCGGGATCGATTCGACGAATCTGCTCTCGTGAGCCAGAATGCGCTCGGCGACATCGAGCCGCTTCTGAATCTGGGCGATGAGTTTCTCGGTCTGCGCCAGCTTGCTGTTGTCCACCTGGATCTTCGAGCCGGCGGCCGCTGCCCTGACAAGCCGATACTGGCTGGCTAAGGCCTCGATCCGATTCTCGAGAATCCGCTTCTCGCTGGTGGTCTTCGCCAGCATCTGGCGTGCGGCATCGAGAGACTTCTCACGGGACTCCAGCAGTCGTACCTTGCTGGCCATGACCACTTCACTCTCCTTGAACCGCTCGAACCTTGCGGCCAGGTCCCCCTTCACATCATCTCGCGTGTAGGTCCGTCCGGCAAACGTGTACTGGGCTCGCGGCTGCTCCAGCGTGACCCGCAAGGTCTTGATCTTCGACTGCTCGTCATCCAGGCCTTCCCTGTTCCCGGCAATCTCGCCCTTCAGGGCCGCGACCTCCACCTCTTCCTGGGCAATCAGGCGGATGTTCGCCTGCATCTCGGGGATGATCTCCTCCAGGAGGTCTTTGGCCCGCCGCAACTCGAACTCGATGGGGACCGTCTCCTTGATGGCAGTCCGGACGCCCTTGGCCGAACTCTTGACATAGCTGACCGCATCCTTGCCGAACAACAGACCGCCCAGCAATCCGAAGCCGGCGACGCCGATCAACCCCAACTTCACCCATTTCATAATCATGGTATTGCTCCTTAATCCCTACGAACCCCATTTATGGACTTTTCACGCCTCGAAGGAACCTGTCGAGGTCGGCCACACACGGGCCACACTACGTTGGTCGGGCACCACCATGGTTTATTGCGGCAGGAAACGAACATTTTCGCCCGGCAGGCAGCCGGTTCGGCACAGCAAACCTTGTTGGAGCAAGAGCCTCCCATGAAGCATGTAAGTCCTGTCATGGTAAGAGTTTAGGAGAAGCTAAGAAGAACCCGCCGCCGGCTGTCAGACTGTGGCGCGAACGTCCCCGCTCGCCATGGCTTCCCAGGTAAGGACACACAAGCTGGGGGCATCTCATCTTCTAAGGGATTTCTCGAATTGTCGCAATTTGTTTGACGGCCGGGTGAAACAATCGCGTCTGGCACGTCCTCATAGTTATGAGAGCACCGCGGCGACCGGCGGAAAGGGCCGGATAGTAAAGAGCGCGAGTCGGACTCGTCGGCAGACAAGATCAGCCGCCGGTGTGACTCGTCGGGCCTGAATTGCCTTGTATATGTGAAACCGGATATGAACGTACTTGTCATGGAGGATCCAGCCATGAGACAGATCACCGTGAGCGACAAATGGCAGATCAAGCAACTGCTGTACTGCGATAACGTGCTGGGCATCAGAGACGACAACTGTCAGGCGTTCGGCGGTTTTCAGCTCTGGTGGTACGATAAGCGACACAACATCTGTCACTGCTGCCGGTCCCACTGGGTGGACTTGAGAAGACAGATCAGCGAGTGCACCCTGGACCAGGCGGCCGATGCCCTCTGGCGACATCGTGATGCACTGTTCGTCCGTAGCAGGCAGCTCTCGCAGGACCGAAAGGTCCTCCGCATGACACAGTTATGCAACTGAAGTTGAGGGGTCGAGCGATGTTTGCAGCAGCTTGCCGTGGCCTTCCACATCGGGTAGCATTCCCCCCTGTTCGAATCAGGATCCGGTGTTGTGAACGAGGGAAAATGTCTCATGAAGGTCGTCGCATTCAACGGCAGTGCCCGCAGGGATGGCAATACGGCGATCCTGGTCCGGCGGGTCTTTTCCGAGCTCGAAAAAGAAGGCATCGAGACGGAGATGGTCCAATTGGCCGGCCAGACCATTCGCGGCTGCTCCGCCTGCGGCGGGTGTTACAAGAACAAGAACCGCCGATGCGCCGTGGAGGGCGACATTATTAACGAATGCATTGAGAAGATGCTGACCGCCGACGGCATCATCCTCGCCTCGCCCACCTACTTCGCTGACCTCACGTCGGAGACCAAGGCCCTGATTGACCGGGCCGGCTACGTCGCCCGGGCCAACGACGACATGCTCAAGCGCAAGGTCGGCGCCGCCGTCGTCGCCGCCCGCCGCACCGGCGCCATCCACGCTTTCGACTCCATCAACCACTTCTTCCTCATCGGCCAGATGATCGTCCCCGGCTCCAGCTACTGGAACATCGGCATCGGCCGAGCCAAAGGCGAAGTCGAGCAAGACGAAGAGGGCCTGCGAACCATGCAAGCCCTCGGCCAAAACATGGCCTGGCTGCTCAAGAAGATCAACGCCTGACGGCAATTCCCAGGGCCAAGCTTGGGTCAATGGCATGAGGAAATAAGCGCCGCCGACACGGACTCCGATGCAATCGCGTCCGTCTCGCCGATTCTTCGTTGCCTCCTTCTTGCCCTAAAGCAGATTCATGCCAAGGCTGACACCTCAGGTAACGTCACCGGTGAACCTCGCGGCGCTTCGCCGCGTAGTGTTCCACCGGCTTGTTCGCCTCAGCATAAAGGCGCTAGAGGTTTTCGATCGACTTCATGATCCTGTCGACCACTTCGCGATCGGTCTTCGGATTGAAAAAGACTGCCTTCCACGCTGGCAGATGCACCCCGCCGGGGGCAAATCCACAATCGGTCGTAAAGGAAAGCCGCGCATCGCGGCGGATGTCAAGCAACGCCTGCCGCTTGTCGAACAGATGTCGGATCTCCAGAAAATAGCGCAGTCGATCCTTTTCCGAAAGATCGCCCTTGAGCAGATGCTGGTAGATCGCCTTCGCGTCGCGCCCCTTCGGCAACACCCACCAGATCACCGACGGACCGCAGTTCCCCGGATTGAGCACCACACTGTAGTCGAGCGACTCTAACCGCTTCTTCATGTAGAGCGCCATTTCGTGCGCGTTGGCGATCAGCATCTGGTACCCCCGTAAGCCAATGCCGTTGAGCGACGCCATCACTGAATAAGGCCCCAGCGCTGGACGTGAACACTCCAAGGTGAACAGCGCCGGATCGCGTCGGTATTCCGCCTCGCAGAAATAGGGCAACGCCGACTTGTCGCGCGTCAAGTGCTGCAAATCTTCGCGCCGATTGACGATGAAGGCCGACGACGGATAGTGGCCCCACCCCATCTTGTGGAAGTCGATGGTCACCGAATCCGCCAACCGGAAGCCCAAGGCCGCCTTCTGGGCCTTCGCAATCAGCGGCACCACCTCCGGCTCCAACCCAAACTCATTCGCGGCCAAATCATACTCGGTCAGGAACGACAGCGTCCATCCCACCGCCGCATCGATATGTAGCTGGGGAGCTGGATGTCCGTGCGCCGCCGAGACCCGGTCGATTATCTCTCGCATCGCCGTAATGTCGTCGATCCCGAACGCGTCCGTCGTCCCGACGGTCCCAATGACGAACGCCGGCAGCCTTCCCTCCCGGTAAAGCGCGTCCAGCGTCGACTCCAACACGTCAATATCCATCGCGAAATCAGGTCCCGTCGGCACTGTCACCAGATTGTTCGTCCCGATCCCCAGCCATCCCGCCAGGGTCTGATTCGAATAATGGGCCGCCGAGGAGACCACACCGGCCAGCCGCGCCCCGTCGATCCCTCTTTCCATCGCCCCCGGACACACCTTCTCTATCCCGATTTTTCCGCCGTAGAGATTCGATATCGTGCCGCCCATGGTGAACACGCCCCACGGCGATTCGGTGTGGTAGAAGATTAAGTTCGCCAGCGCCGTGATCGCTTTCACCTCAAGTTCGTTCGAGCGTTGGGAATAGGTGTCGGTGCAGAGATTCGGATTCTTCAGCAGGCAGGCCAGCGAGCCAATCAGCGACGCATAGTTCGCCGGGCCTTTCACGTTTTCCAAATGCAGTTTCGAAAACCATTCGTCCGTGCCCCAGAAAAAGGGAAAGACCGCATCCCGGGCATCCTTCAGGTTCCCTGATAGCGTGTGAATCTCAGGATTGTTCTGCGCCGTCTCGTAGTTCCGCGACATCAAGCCACCCGGCTGCAGCGACGAATCCGCCTCGATCACGCTCAGGTATTCGGTGAATATTCCGGACAGTTCCTCCGGATGGCACGTGAAAAACTGGTCGATCAGAAGGCTCAATTCCTCTTGATTGCGCATGTGAAGCCCTCCGCGAATTGGCACTTTACGACTCCATGAGCATCCTCTCGCAGCGCCTCGCGTATTGTCACTTGATCCTGCATTTGTTCTCGCCCCTCCTGCAGGGCGAACAATGATTATACAGTCTGTATAAGACGGGAGACACAGACCGGGCCCACCTGTATAAGAAGTTCCCGCCCCTTCCCACGTTCTTGCCTAAACATGTTTCCTACCAACTATTTGAGGACTTCTCTTCCACGGCTCACCTCCGGTTTATACAGACTGTATAACCCGGCCTACAATCCATCGACCGGGCTGCGTACACCGTGGCCTCCCTTGTTCAAGTATGATAACCCACATGCTTGACCGCTTGTGGTCTGCGAACCGCTTCCTTCACGGCGCGTTGCAGAATGCTTTCATGCACGTGGTGGCGTCCTTCCTGTCCGGTCTTGGTGTTCGTCCAGCGGTTTTCCTGGATCAAAGGTGCTTTCCCCAGATCGTCTGTCTCTTGCACTGCCGCCATGCGATTCTCTCCAACTGTCACCCACGATTGTAGCTTGTCCGGTCGGACAGGTCAAGCGGGTAGGCCTCTTAATGACCCGCCTCCAGTATTCGCTTGATCTGGTCATGGAGGTCTTGGGCGAAACGGTAGAACCGCTGTGCGTCCTCTCGGGTGGGCTTGCCGTTGGGGAGCAGGCCCAGTTCGCCCGGATATGCCACCATGTGGGTCAGGTGCTCGTCCGAGGCGATCCGGCCCACGACCCGCAAGTCATCTTCGGCGGCGTTCAGCCATTGCTCAGAGGTCTCTTTCATGCAAGACCTCCCCTCGCGTCATCACCTCCCTGGCAAACATGCTGTCCAATCGAATGAAAGCCTCATGCATCGGTTTGGTGTGGACAATCAGGTCGATCGGGACACTCTTGTTGATCTCCCGCAGCAAAGCAGCCACCTTCAGATAGATCTGCATCCTCTCTTCATAGGTGGCCGGCAGGAAATCGTCCTGCGTGACGACGTAGAGATCGATGTCGCTGTCTTCCGTCGGCCGGCCCCAGGCGTAGGAGCCAAAAAGAACCACCTTTTCCGGCTGCAGCGGCGCCAAGGCGTCCCTGATCCGCGTCTCCAACTCGTCCGAAAGCTTGGTCGTGTTCGGGGCCATAAGTACATTCTATCGACGATGAGGATACCGCGCCAAGCGTCTTCCACGCATGACATCTCACAACGAGAGCTTGGCATTAATCAATCGATTCAGGCTGATGTCTTCCTCTGCGGCTTCGATGGCCAGCTTGCGGTGTACTTCCGGAGGCACGCGGACCATGAACTTGCCGCTATAGCGACGGCGGCTGATTGGCTCCGGCACGGATTCCCCGTTAGACCGCATATCCTTGATGACCTGTGCCACCACCCTGCGGATTCCGCGAAGAGCCTTCTCGGGCGTGGTGCCCAGCCAACTCAAGCTTGGGAACTCCGCGCACAGGCCCACGCACTGGTTGTCCTCTCCAGACCAGGTCACGCGATACGTATATTCATTAAGCACCTTCTGCTCGTTCACGTTCCAACCTCTCAATCGCGGCAAGAACCTGCCTTACCTGATACGCATGCGCGCAATAACATCGTCAACATCTGTCATATTCAAACGATATCAATATTGATACTACGTGTCAAGAGAAAAATCTCGGCTTTTCACGCCGTGCTCCAGCTACTGGAACATCGGCATCGGCCGGGCCAAAGGCGAGGCCGAGCAGGACGAGGAAGGCCTGAAAACCATGCAAGCCCTCGGCCGGAATATGGCTTGGCTGCTTAAGAAGATGTACGCGTCAGCGGGTCTTGCATCAGGCACGGTCCTTGGAGGCGAAGTACATCTTGTGCAGGAGGGGGCCGTGGTCGCGGATTGTGGGCTTCTGCTCGGCGATGAAGGTATCGATGGCCTTCGTGGCACCGCGAAATGCGTCGTTCGCGTAGTCGTCGAATACACAGCAGCCGTCGGCAGAGAGGTGTGGCCAAATTGCCCGGGCCGCATAGAGCATGCTGTCGTGCAGGTCGGCGTCGATGAAGGCGAAGGCGAATGGGCCGGGCAGCGATGCAAGTGTCTCCTGGAACAGGCCCTTGACCAGAGTAATCTGCTCCGCGACACCCAGACGCTCGATCTTGCGCTGGACGTACCGCAGATCATTTTCCGTGAAATCGCCGCCGCCTGAGACAGTGCCCTGTTGGCGTTCTCTGGAGAACTCCGCCGGGTCAAAACCCTGGAAGGTGTCGCACGCGTAGATTCGTTTGTTGCAGCCTCGCTGCCGCAGGTGCCTCGCCATCAGGACGGTGGTGCCGCAGAGAAAGCAGCCGCATTCTATGATGTCGCCGGGGACATCAAGGGTCGCATCCAGCTTTGATAGCAGGGCCTGGACCTCCTCCTCGCACGTCAGGCTCTGCTCGTACCTCACCATATCCGTGGCATACAGGGAGGGAAAGCACAGCAAAAGCTCCCGCTTGAAGCGTCGCCGCCACAGAGGAGGAAGCCCCCTGGCCAAACTTCGCAGAATCCTGCCATTCATCCGTTGGCTACCTCTGCGGGCTTCATCATCAGATCAAGGGTGTTTTGCCGGGAACGGCTACGGGCGCGACAGGCAGGTCCCCCAGCGAGACAATCTCGACGTTGGGCGACGAATCGACGCAGTTTCGCACCGCTCCCATGCCGCGGCTGCCACAGCCGATCAATCCGACGCGGATCGTGTCGGAGCCCGCCGCAAAGAGCCGACTGCCGGCCACTCCGAGCGCCGCCAATGAAACTGCCGAACCCCGCACGAATGCCCGCCGCGAGACCGATTTGCCTGTTCTGGCCATTGCCGTCACCTCATCCCAAAACCTAAAGATAGCGTGCGCCGTCCACGCCTTGTCGACGGCATCAGTCTTTCCACATCTGGCCGCAATGTCAAGCGAATCCTGCCCGGACGGCGCCCATGCTTCAATCGTGGTCCCGGGACCAGTACAATGGCGACATGAATACAAGACACGACCACAGTTCCATCGATAAGCTGAAGCTCGTCATTGTCGCTCTCGCGACACGGCAAAGCCTGAGCCTTCCGGTATTCTCGGACCCGTATGGCTGCTCACGTCGGAGGAATAGGCTCATGGGCATGCCTCGGCAATGAGCTTCAGCGGCCGGCACTCGGCACGATAAGTGGGTAGGGCTGCCCACACAAACCGGAGGGCCCGCACGTTCAGTTGCCTGAATCGGCCGAATGTGTTAAAATGGACAAGTGATTCGGGGCGAATGAGGTTCGTCCCAAAACCCGTACAAGGCGTGATCGCAAACGAGTGTCGCCGAGATTCGTGGGGTTCAGGATGCTGAGGGTAACAGGAGTTCGAGATTGCCTGCCGACGGTTGCGTGTTCATTGCATTTCGCGTTTCGCGAAGCGATTGTCGCGACACTGGCTCTGGGCATTCTGCTTTTCCCGGCTGGAGCCCACGGCGAGGAGGGGTCCGAGCCCAATATCCCCGTGGTGATCAACGAGATTCTGGCCTCCAACGGGACCGCCGGACACGACCCTCAGAATGAGTACGACGATTGGATCGAGTTGTACAACAGCGGCGACATTCCCATCAACCTCGCCGGGTGCTATCTGACCGACGATTTGTCGGTTCCGACAAAGTGGCAGATTCCTGGGAATGTTCCAGCCGCCACTACGATTGCGGCCCACGGCTACCTCCTGCTCTGGGCGGATGGCGATACGGCCGATTCCGGCCTGCACGCCGGTTTTCGGCTCAACGATGACGGGGAGCAGGTCGGCCTCTTCGCGGCCGATGGGATGACACAGATCGATGCCTTCTCGTTTGACAAGCAGAGCCTCGACATCTCCTATGGCCGATATCCGGATGGCGGCCTCGACCTTCAGCTCATGGCCCTGCCCACACCCGGGACGGCCAATGTCACTGCTTACCAGGGTGTTGCAGAGGAACCACAGGTCAGTCCCGCGAGCTGCCTGTGCACCACTTCCATCACCGTCACGCTCGCGACCCCGACCGCCGGGGCCACGATCTACTACACCTTCGACGGCACCGACCCGTTCAGCGTCGGCCGGGGCCGGCCGGTGGGCTCAGTCTACACGGGCCCCATCAGTATCAGCAGGACCGTGACACTCAAAGCCATCGCCTGGCAACCGGGATGGCGGCAGAGCCCGATGTGCACGCAGCGCTATGTCTTTGTCGGCGCCGATGTCCGCAACTTCAGCTCGCCGCTGCCGATTGCCGTGGTGGACACCCTGGGCAAAGGCGTCTCACGGCCGCAGACTCCGGCCTACGGCTACTTCTTCAACACGAACGAGCTGGGCAGGGCCGCCGTCGCCGAGGAGATCGACTTCGCCGGCAAGGCGGGTATCAATATACGGGGCAAAAGCTCCGAGGGCTTTCCCAAGCACCAATATCACCTCGAGACGTGGGACGAGCACAACAAGGACAAGAGGGTCTCGATCCTCGGCTTTCCCGCCGACTCGGACTGGGTGCTCCAGGGGCCCTACTCAGACAAATCCCTGATGCGCAACTTCCTGGCCTACCAGTGGAGCAACGATCTCGGCCCGTACGCGCCGCGCACGCGTTTCATCGAGCTGTTCCTGAACATGGATGACAACACCGTCTCCATGGGTGACTACCTGGGCGTTTACGTCTTCATGGAGAAGATCAAGCTCGGCCCGGACCGCGTGGACGTCGGCGAGCCGCCCGCGAGCGCCGCCGGGACGGGAATCGCCGGCGGGTACATCATCAAGAAAGACAAACTCGACGGCGATGATCAGACCTTCTCCACGAGCAGAGGCCAGACCCTGATCTACAACGATCCCAACGGGTTCGATCTCTCGCCACTGGAGAAGGACTGGATCAGGAACTTCGTCAACGCATTTGAGGCCGCCTTGTACGGGGGCAACTTCACGGACCCGGTGAATGGGTATGCCAGATTCATCGACGTGAACTCATTCATCGATCATCACATCGTCGTCGAGACGGCCAAGAACATCGATGGCTTTCGTCTGAGCACTTACATGCACATCGACTGCGCCGGCAAGCTGCACATGGGACCCGTCTGGGACTACGATCTGTCTCTGGGCAACGCCAACTACCTTGAGGGCTGGATCCCGACGGGCTGGTACTACCGCCAACTCGGAGACGGCGATTACCCCTACTGGCGGCGCCTGTTCCAGGACAATGAGTTCCGGCTGCGCTACGCCGATCGGTGGTTCGAGCTGCGAAGGAACCTGTTCGCCACCGACCGCATGATGCAGATCATCGAAGGACACGCCGCTCTGCTCGACGAGCCGCAGATGCGGAACTTCCAGCGGTGGGCCATCCTCGGCGCCTACGTCTGGCCGAACTGGTTCATCGCCAAGACCTTCCGCGAGGAAATCGAGTGGATGAAGGGCTGGCTGACCGATCGCCTCACGTGGATGGACGGCCAGATCGCCATCGAACACGCCGCGGCCCCGCCCTCCTTCAGCCAACAGGGAGGCTATGTGGCCCCGGGATTTGGGCTGACCATGACCGCCCCGTCCGGGATAATCTACTACACGCTGGACGGCTCCGATCCCCGGTCATCGGGCGAGCCGGCCGGCACAGCGAACAGCGTCCGCCTTGTGGTAGAAAACGCATCCAAACGGGTGCTTATCCCGACCGGTCCGGTCCCCGATGCGTGGCGAGGCGGCGCGCCATTTGACGATTCCGCATGGACACTCGCCACGGGCAGCCCCGGCGGCGTCGGTTACGAGGCAAGCACGGGCTACGGGAGTTATATCTCGTGCGATATCGGACCTCAAATGTACAACATTCAGAACGGCTGCTATGTGCGGATTCCCTTCACGTTCCCGGACAACGTCGCTGATGTAGCCGCCGTGATGCTGCGGGTCCGCTACGACGATGGTTTCATCGCCTACCTCAACGGCACCGAGATCGCCAGGCGGAATTTCACAGGGGCACCGGCGTGGAACTCGGCCGCTGCCACAATCAACGACGATGCCGCGGCCGTCAATTTCGAGGACATTCCGGTCCCGAACTTCCCGCAGACCCTCAAGAAAGGCGATAACATCTTAGCCATTCACGCCCTGAACCAATCCGCCGCAAGCTCCGACTTCCTGATCTCACTGGAGCTCGCTGCCGACGAGTACATCAGGCCGGGGATATCTCAGGTCCACAAGTACACAGCGCCCGTGCCGATTGTGCAAACCACTCGTGTCAAGGCAAGGATATCCAACGGCGGCAGGTGGAGCGCACTGAACGAGGCGGTCTTTGCCGTTGGGCCGGTGGCGCAGAACCTGCGGATCAGCGAGATCATGTTCCATCCGGCCGAAACCGGCAATCCCGATGACCCGAATACCGAGTTCGTCGAGCTGACCAACATCGGCAGCGAGAGCATCAATCTGGACCTCGTG
>Ga0315274_10005438_pt1 | contig 18622 bp, 26 predicted proteins | sample YL17G02_20_MG_FD_203700 | JGI IMG/M metagenome (GOLD analysis project Ga0315274, IMG submission 203700) | Sediment microbial communities from Yellowstone Lake, YNP, Wyoming, USA - YL17G02_20 | ecosystem: Environmental > Aquatic > Freshwater > Lake > Sediment | place: USA: Wyoming | collected...
ATAATTTAAAGCATGGCTACTTGCTTTAAAGTAGCAAATTGCCCATTGGTGTAATGGTTAGCACATAGCCCTTTGAAGGCTAGAGTTAAGATTCGAATTCTTAATGGGCAACTAAGTGATGCAAATAAAAATATAATGAAATTTATCATAATACAATTAAATAAATAAAATAAAAAAATGAAACTTATCAGAGAATCAGTAAACGAATTTATAGGAAAAGAATGTGTATACATGAGTCCTAAAAATAGAGAAAATTTACAAAAGTATAATGAAAAAATTGCAAAGGTGATAGATTATGATGGTGAAGAATTTTTAACATTAGAATTTATAGATCCAAAAGGAAAAATAACATACGTTCCTTTAAGAAATGTAAGATTTATTAAATAAATAAAACGAACAAAACTATTTGGAATAAAGTTAGAGTCTAGAGTTAAGATTCGAATTTTTAATGGGCAACAGTGATGCAAATAAAAATAATTAAAGTTTAAAAGATGAATGATACGATACAAGTTATTACTGATACAATACCAGTAGCTCAAAAAGCTATAGAATATGTAACAACATTACCACAAGTTATACATAGTATTGCTCCATTACTTTATTTTATGGGTAGTATAGTAATATTAGCTATAATATATTTTATATGGGATGCTCGTAAAAAAATAAAAGAAATTAATTGACAATAAGTTTATAAATATTTTTTTATGTCAAAGATTATTGTTATATTTAATTATAAAAATAAAAGATATGACACGAAAAGATTTGAAAAAAATGTCAAAAGAACATAATATTTATAGACCCACATATAAAGATGTAGGTACCTGTCTTCGTCAAGATGGTTTTCGACAAATTAATCGTTCTAAATTTAGGACTGCTGAAGATGCTAAAGAACAACTTAATAATCTTTTAAATATTGGCGTCGGAAATAATTTACACATTGTTTATAGGTGCTCTTTTTGTAAGATGTGGCACTTTGGTTTAAAAGAATGGGCAAAAAAATAAAATTCTTTTTGTCATTGAAAAGCAAGTAAATCATTTAGATTTACATTAAAATGGCGGATTCGTATAGTTGGTTGCGAAAGCTAAGTACACTGGCCCTTCAAGCCGGTAACAGGGGTTCGAATCCCCTATCCGCTACGACTCTCAACTATGAGTAAATAGTTTCAGTTATGAATAAATAACAGTGCTTTTATAGTTCAGCTATATTGAACTTTATTTTCACTCCTAAATGTGGAGGCAATTTATAATTTTCTCGCTATGAAAATTTTAGTTAAGAGTCCCAAACTTAGATTAGTCATCGGGATAGAGAGATAACGTCAACGTCAGTTATCTCTCGAAATGGTCAGGCAGGTGACATAGAAAGGGTTCAATTCCCTTTCTGACCTCATACGCGGACTCCCGTTAAAAGTGAACAGACGGCTCTAGTTCAATATTGGCCATAAACGCTAGAAGACGGGTTAAAATCCTGGGGACCGCAGACATAAATATGAGACTAAGAGTAATGTTGGAGACCTGCTCATGAAGCAAGGCAGTTACTCGGCCTAACTAGGGGAGCATATTTTAAAAATGCACGTGCCTTGACGTACAAGGATTCATCTATGAATAAATAGTAAGGTTACGCTCTTCATTACCTTGAAAATGAATGTACTGTATGATTCCACAGAAGGATCGTCAACTATGATTTGAATAGTAGGTTTTTGCTATAAGTAGTACCTTAAACAATTTGTAGTCCGATTCAACTCCACGTTATGGAGAATAGATTCCTTACTCGATCTTTAAGATTTGCAATCATGAGTAAAAATAAGAATGGCAGTTCTTAAAGGGCCTTTCGTTAAAAAGAGGCCCTTTTCTTTAATTAAGCTTATTATTTTTTATTATAAACTTTTTAATATTTACAATTATGTTTTTAATTATTGAAATTGCTTTAACTATTTGGGCCTTTAATAGAGGTTGGAGATGGTTAGCTCTATTACCATTAGGTTTAATGGGCGGTCTTGGTTTTTTAATCGGTATTATAATTGGCGTTTCAGGTGGTACAGCTGACGATGCTCAATGGGTAATAGTTTTGGATATAATAGCTGTTATAGCATTGATTTGGATGATTGCTAAACCTAAGGTTGAAAAACCAATAATTGAATCAGATATCTCAAAAGATTTTACTAAATGATTTTAGTTGACACTTAAATAAATAACAATATGCCTTGGAATTATAGAGTAGCAACATATATTTCTTCTTTCGAAAAACATTTGGGATCAAACCCCAATACGCGTTTATTTTCAGTTATTGAAGTTCATTATGATTCAGATGAAGATGCTAAAATTGGTAAAGGCGCTAGTTATTTACATAGTAATCCTGTGGCAAATTGGGAATCATTAGAAGATTTGAAAAAAACTCTTAAATTACTTCAAGAAGCATTTAAGAGACCTGTTATTGATTTAGATAATTTTCCAAATGAATGGATTAAACCTAAATTAACTCCTGAAGAAGAAGCAGAAAATGAAAAGCGTATCACAGAATTAATAATAAAAACTACAAAATGTTTTTAAATGAGAACATTAACAATTAAAGCAAAATGTGTCGATAGATGTCATATTGATTTTGTTGACACTGAAAAACAAATAACTAATGAATCTGATGGTTATGTTCCGCGTAATATCGGAATTGGTGGAGGAGATTACATTAAATTAATTATTGATGTTGAAACTGGCCAAATTTTGAATTGGCTAGTTCCTGAAAATGAAGATATTCAAAATTCAATGGAGGATAATATATATGAGTAAATTTACGAAAAAGGGTGATATCATAAAAAAATATACTACGAAAAAAGGAAAATTCGGAATTGAAGTTTATGTTGCAGACCCACTTCAAGATGGATATACTGCATATTTTGGAGAATTTCCAGGAATAATCGCAGAGGGAAAAACTATAAATGAAGCTCAAAAAAATCTTTGGAATGCAGTATATAATATGTTAATATACTGAAGGTTCATTATGAAAAATTCTTTAACAAACATTTAACATTAGAATTTTTTAGTGTCATAAAAAATGATTAATTTTAATTCTTGTAAAAACATTTATAAATTTAATCTAAAAAAACAATGAAAACAACAAAATCAATTTTGCTCTTATTGTCAGTATTCTGCTTTTTTCTTTTTACAGCAGTACAATGTACTCCAACTTTAAAACCTGTTTCTGCTTCAGGTGTATCAAAGGCTGAAGTTAAAGTTCAAACAGATTTAAATGGTAATACAGTAGAACAAAGAAAAATTCAAGAACGTTTAAGAAGGGATAATCTTCCTGGATCCATTAAACATTTATATGTTATTTCATCATATTCGGGACAAGTACTTATCTATTCCACTGTTGATGGAAAAGTAACAAGTTCAAGTAAAAGGTTAACACCTAACACTGTTGCAACATCATATACTGGTGGAATTCCAATTACTATTAATGAAAGAACTTATTTTACATCAGAAATGTTAGGTGATGATGGTACTTATGGTAGTTCAGATCCTTATGTTTATTGGTTTGATGCTAAAGGAGTATATCATCAACATTATATTACTGGCGGTCAAATAATTCATATTAGTGATCAACCATTAGTCATAAAAAGTGTAATTATTAATATGGAACTTACTACTAATGAAAAAGAATAACTTTATACTAATGAGCATGGTAACAATAGCCATGCTTATTGTATCTTGTGGAAGATACGGGCAAGATGCAAGAGATACTATTTATGATGAATTCAAAGTGTCATCTCTACTTGAAAAATATGAATATTATAAAGATGCTGCTGCAGCATTAGATAAAAAAATTGCAGATATTGGGGTGTATAATACAAGAATTACTAGTTTAAAAGCAGATTATGAGGGTTTAGCAAGAAAAGATTGGCCAAAAGATGATAGAGAACAAATGTCAATATGGCAATCTGAATTATCTGGCATTAAAGCTTCTTATAATACTTTAGCTTCTGAATATAATTCAGCAATGTCAAAATTTAATTATAGTTTTTGTAATATAGGGAAATTACCACAAGGAGCAACTATTCCTTTACCAAAAGAATTCAAACCTTATATAACAGAATAAAATTAAATGAAAAAGTATAAAATTTTATTTATATTGGAGAATTTTTATGGATTTAGAAGAGCGAGATTAAGGCGACCAGTTTATGATATAAGTTATATAAACTTAAAGAACGCAACCTATTCTCGTATCATCCCTTATTTCGAAAATACAGATTTTGATATATACTTTGGAGAAACTACAGCAGAAATAGGAACTCATAAAAAAGAAAAGTTCCCAATAGATTTAGATTGGGTCAAAAAAACAATAGAATACAATGAATGGTTTGCTGTTATAGCTTGTTGTAAAAAAGCAGAAGTCGCATTAAAAGAATTAAGAATTGAACCATTTACGAGTATTCCACATCCTATTTCATGGAAATGGAGAAAACAAATTATAATAGATTGTGTAACTAAATTAAAAGAAAAACAAAATAAAGTAGAGAAAGAAACTTTTATTAAAAATGATATATAAATTATATAAATAACTAAAAAAATAAAATATTATGGCAGCAGGTATACAAAAAATTCTAATTGTTAGAAGTAGTAAATTTTTTAAACAAAGATTTCATTCACGTCTTATAGCTGATAATGGAAATATTCTTTGGGCTTCTGAAAAATATGCAAACATAGGTGCATGTGAATCAACGGCATTGCCTTTAGCAAAAAAATTAAATATATCAGTAGAATATAATTATGATCGTGTAAAGAATTAAATAGGGATATGGAAAGATATTTCGCAATTCATCGTTCTGAAGCTATTAAAAAGCTTTTAGAAAAAGAAAGGTATCCAATGCAATATACAAATATTAAGTTAGGAGAATTATTAGAACACTATTATCCTAAACCGGAGGGTGTCTATATTGTTAAAGAGGATGATCTTCCGTTATAATATAAAAAATTTATTTTAAAAATGCACGTGCCTTGACGTACAAGGATTCATCTATGAATAAATAGTAGGTTTTCTTCAACCCTAAAATGAAGACGGTTATCCTCTACGGACGGAGGAATAGATTCCTTACTCGATCTTTAAGATTTGCAATCATGAGTAAAAACAAGAATGGCAGTTCTTAGAGGGCCTTTAGTTAAAAAGAGGCCCTTTTCTTTAAAATTTATATGCGGGGTAGAGCAGATGGTAGCTCGGGGGCTCATAACCCTTAGGTCGTAAAAAACGGTTCGATTCCTACCCCCGCAATTTGTTCTTTTGTGTAATGTTCGAATCCTATAGTAATATAAAAATTAAATATAAAATGAAAATTCTTAATGATGAAAATTATAACGAAATTATAAATAATACATCCAACTTAATTATTAAATTTGAAGCACCTTGGTGTCAGCCTTGCAGTTTTATAAGTCCTATTTTAGAAGAACTTTCTACAGAAAATGAAGGAAAAGTAGAAATTGTAAAATGTAATGTTGACGAGAGTCCCGAAACAGCAAAATTAATAGGGATTCGAAGTATACCAACCGTAATGTTTTTTAAACATGGTGTACCTCAAGATAAAATAGTTGGGGCTACTTCCAAAATTACATATCAAAATAAAATTAATCAATTATACGAATAATTTTCATAAAATAGTAAACTAAATACACAGTAAGATATATAAATTAAGAATACCTTGTGATTTAAGGATTTAGTGTTAGTAAAATAACATTTGAGTTGGAGAAATACCAACAAATAAATTCTCATATACTAAAATAACGTAAGGAAAATGACAACAAATTATCAAACTCAAAGGGTAACTGTGCCTACAGTATTTGTGACCAGAGGTCGACAACGAGTAAAACAGTATGATAATAAAACAGTTTATCTTAAAAATGGGGACGAGTTCGAACTAGAACTATTTAACTCAATTCAAAACAAAGTTTTAGCTAAAATAAATTTGAACGGGAAATCCTTTGATTCTGGAATTATTATACGTCCAGGAGAAAGAGTATTTCTTGAAAGGTATTTAAATGAAGCTAAAAAATTCTTATTTGAAACCTATGAAGTTGATGGCAATGATGCCGCAGCAGTAGAAGCTGTTAGGCTGAATGGATATATTGAAGTAGAATTTTATGAAGAATACAAACCATATCCATATTGGCCACCATATCCATATTACCATTATACATATTGGCAATCTCCATACGAACCACCCTATACTTATTATAGTTCTGATACTGGGGATAGTCCTCAAATAACTTATGGATATGGAAGTGCAATAGGAACATCTGCGGTAATGTCCTCAGGAACTTGTTCCTGTTCTGCTAATGCAATTAAGGATTTTACTCCAGTTGAAACCGGTAGAGTAGAAAAAGGAAGTAATTCAAATCAAGATTTTACATATGATTCAACAACTTTTAATTCATATTGTACTTGGAGAACTATTTGGAAGATTCTTCCTGAATCTCAACGTCCATTAATGGCTGAAGATTTGAAAATATATTGTGTGAATTGTGGATCTAAAAGAAAAAAATCATCACATATATTTTGCCCAACTTGCGGCGAAAAATTTAATTAATTAATACGATCACAAGGTAATAAAAAAGAGGGCATGCCCTCTTTTTTATTTTAAAACTTTAACAAAACTTTAACAAAAAACATTTTTTTAATTAAAATCTTTTAATTATATTTAATCTTATATATAATAAAATTTAAATCAAATGAAAATAATTAAACGACTATTCTGGATGTTTTTATTATTATGTGAACTAATGGTAGGCCCGCTTGCAATAATATTGTGGGGGTGGAAATATTATGATAGAGCATTAAGAAACACAATAAAAAAACTTCAATAACTATAACTATTATTTAAGATTTAACAAATCTTTAACATTAAGTTACAAAACTTATTATTTTTGACTTTATATATATAGAAATAACAATAAGTGTGGTAAAAGTAAGGATTTCATCGTAACAATTCAAACAAACTGTAATAGAAGATTTATCCTACTTAAGTTTCCCATTTTTTAATATATTTTCTTTTAAAAAGAAAGATTATTGAAATGCCCGGGAACCACAAGTTTATCGGGATTTTTATTTTAATTTAACTTTAAAAACAAACACATGGACAGAGTAATTGTAACACAACCAATGATTGGAATTTGTTATATGCAAGTATGTACCGAATCAGATGTAACAGATAAAGAAATTCTTAAAGTTGCAAATAGTCTAAATCCAGCTGGAACAAGAAATGGATGGAGGAAAGTTGCAAGAGATAATGAAGAAGATGAAAAATTACGTCCAGTAAAATGTGAACAATATAGTAACAGAAAACATTTTATAATAATTTGTTAAAAAATTTAGAAATTATGAAATGGAAATTATTAAATAAAGAGAGACCCAAGCATAAAGATTTAGTGTTATGTCAATGTTGGAATAAAACAATAACATTACCAGCAATTTACTATGATAGTGATAGTTTTAGAGGATTTTGGTTTTACACTACTTTCTATACTGAACGAACAGTATATAGTAAAGTTAGATTAAAACCAAAATATGAAATAATTAATGTTAAAAAATGGAAATTAATTGATAATATATGATAAAAGATTTAGAAATAATAAATAACAGTGTTACATTCAAACATGCTTTTGGAAGTTTTGTTATATTAGATAATATTGATGTAGTAGATCATCCAGAAATATATGAATTTGCAAAAATAGTGTCCAATTATCTTAAAATGCAACAAATAGAAAATATTTTTTCAGTATAAACTTGATACTTTTTCTGCTTTTAAAGCATTTGGACTTAGAGATGTATGATTTTATGAAAAATGATAAAATGATTTTAATATTTGGTGGCGGTAGATTAAGTACCCAATTAAAAAAGCAATCTGGATGGGATTGTTTATCTATAGAAGATAATGCTATAGATATTACAAAACCTACAACATATGAAAGTTATATAATAAAATATGATGAAATTATAAATTGTATTGCATATACAAATACATATGATAATAAAAAAGAACCTCATTGGAGCGTAAATTATTTAGGAGTAATTGATTTAGTTAATAAATGTAATTTTTATAAGAAGAACAATCAACAGATAAAGCTAAAATAACATTATTCTAAATGGCAGTTAATACTAAAGATAAGTACTACAGCCCTGACTGGCTTGTAGAACACACAATTAAGAAAGCAATAGAAATTCTCGGATATGATAATATTTCCGATATTATAGAGCCAAGTGCTGGAGACGGAGCTTTTATAGAAATGCTCAAAAAGTACTTTCCAGATAAACTTCAGTACTATTATGATTTATATCCTGAACATCCTGAAGTAAAAGAACAAGACTTTAAAGAGTTAAGAAAATCCTATAAGAGAGGAAGACTTGTTATTGGCAACCCACCATTTGGCATATCATCAAGTTTATGGAAATCTTTTTGTAGAAAATCAGCAAGAATTGCTGATTACATTGCGTTTGTAAGTCCAGCATCCCAGTATAATAGTAACTATTATTTCAAAGAAGGTGTCTTAGTATATAGCGAATTACTCAATGACGTTGAATACAGGGGCAGCGAGACTGAGGGCGGCAAGGCACAGAAAGTAAGGACTTGCTTAAACATCTATAAAGTGTACGATAGAGAAGAGAATAACTGGAGAGAAGATAAGATAAGACAAATTGTAAAGTACGGAAGAAGTTATAAAGATGACGGTATTCTATATGATTATTATTTGTCATCGATGACAAATGGAGAAAAGACATTATTGAATCTTTGTAATAAAGAAGATTTTTATGGGACATTCGGAGTTACAGTTTTAGATGAAAAATATAGAAGCAAAATTGAAGAATTTCTTAAAAACTTCAAACAATATGAAAAAGAATTAAGAAATGTAACAACAATACATAAAATTACTAATGGAATATTTTACGATAAGATAAGTAAATTCTTGTACCCTACCCGCGAGGAGCGCCTGGAACAAGAAGTACTCACCGATATTCTTTATTCCCAAGACGATTTCGAAGATTATCCAGAATCACACAAACCCGTACACGTTGAAAGAGAGTTCCACGCGTTACAATTATTTTAAACAGTATAAAAAAATAGATATTCGTAAGCAATGCTTTTCCTAAAATGATAAAAGCAATTGAAGATGAAATATTATTTTTTAAGAATATGCTTACAACTGTTAATCAATCAACAGATAAAGCTAAAATAACATTATTCTAAATGGCAGTTAATTCAAATAAGTACTGATTTTGTTTATGCAAATTCAGTTTCAGAAGCTTCAGAAGAAGATATTCCAGTTCATTTTAACAATTGGTATGCTTATACTAAACTTCTAGCAGATGCATATGTACAAGCTAAATGTGAAAATTATTTATTAATAAGAACGACATTTAAACCGAATCCTTTTGAATTGGATTCTGCTTGGACAGATTATCTCTGTAATTCTGACTATATTGAAGTTATAACTGATTTAATAGTTAAATTAATAAAAAAAGAAACAAATGGTATTTATAATGTTGGAACAGAAATAAAAACAATGTATGATTTAGCAAAGAAAACTAATTCAAATGTTAAGCCTATAATACATGATCATTCTTTTATGCGACCAGATAATGTAACAATGAACATTGACAAATTAAAAACTTTTTTAAAAAATAATTTCTTTAATTAAAATTAAAAGTAAACAATTATGAAGTACAACAAAAAAATGGAAAGTGAAGTTAAAGTAACTAAAACTTTTGAAGGTGGAGTAGGTTTTTCTCAAAAACCTGAAATAGAATTAATTGGAATTCTTTCTACGGGAATTTCTAATTCATTTTATGAAAAAGAAAATGAAAGAGTTAAACGATTTGAAACAGTTTTAACCACGGTAGCTTCTAAAAATTTAGAATTTGCAGCAAAAGCTTTGGTATATGCTCGTACAATTTTTGGACAACGTACCGTTACGCATATTGGTGCAGTTAATATGATTCCATTTTTGTCTGGAAAAGAATTAGGGAAAAGATTCTTTTCAAAAAGAGACAGAAAAGAAAATTTTGGTGGAATAATTTTTAGATTAGATGATATGTTGGAAATTCTTGCTTGCTATCAAGCTAAAAATGGTGTAGAAGCAGCAATCCCTAATTCCATTAAAAAGGGGTTTAAAGAAGCTATAGAAAAAAGTGATTCATATACTTTAGCAAAATATCAAGCAAAGGGGCATAATATTTCTTTAGTTGACATCGTAAACTTAGTTCACCCAGTTGAAACTAAGATGCAAGGAACTGTAGGAGTAACTGAAACAGATTTTTTGAAAGCTGTTAAGGGAACTAAGTTCGAAAATAAAGATAGTATGTATAAATTACCGCCACCAGATGATAAGGGTTATGTGCAAATTCCTACTCTTAAAGCTCTTGTACTCGGTTTATTGAAGCAATTCAATACGGTTGAAAACAAGAACACTGAAGCTGGAAAAGTAGTTGCAGCAAAGGTTAAGTCAGGTGAAATTACAGCTGAACAGGCAACTGTTGAACTTAATGAAGCTAAGACTGAAAACTTTGCAGAACTTATCAAGACCAAGAAAATTGGATATTTGGCTCTTTTAAGAAACTTAAGAAACATTCTTAAGACTAGCGATAAGGAATTGCTTACTTTATCATGTGAACTTCTTATTGAACCAAGTTTTATTAAGAAATCTTTAGTATTTCCTTATCAAATTGATTTGGCGCTCGAGATTTTGATGAGTGAGTTTAAAAATTCTGACGCATCTCAAGTGTTCAATGCTCTTAATAAGGCATATGAACTTTCTATTCCAAACTTAAAGGAATTATTCCCTTATGGTAAGACCGCTTGCGTAGTTGACGTATCTGGTTCAATGTCTACTAAAATTACTTTAGCAGATAGTAAAAGAAGCTTAGCGGGAGCTTTAGATAAAGCAGCTCTTATTGGAGCAACTGTTGCAAAAGGATTAGATGCAGATGTTTATGTTTTTGCAAGTTCTTGTTCATTTGTAAATGTTAATACTTTAGATAGTATTAATACTATTAAAAATCAGATTGCTCGTGGTCCTGGTGTTGGTGGTGGAACTTCATTCAATAGTATATTTCCAGAATTAGAAAAACATAGTCAGCAATATGATAGGGTTTGGATATTTTCAGATGAACAAAGTGCCGATGAAATAGAAAGAACTTATAAAAATTACTGTAATAAGTTCGGTACTCCTCATGTTTACGTTGTAAATTTATGTGGATATGGACCTACCGTGATAAAAGCAAATACAAAAGTTCACAGAATTTTTGGCTATCACGCTGGAATTTTTGAAACAGCAAAACAAACGGAGATAAATCCAGAAGCTATTATTCAAGAAATTGAAAAAATAGTTATTTAAAAATAAATTTGCAAATGGATTAGATTTTAATGCCCGGAAGGACGCAAAGCGACCAACCGGGTTTTTTATTAAGTGACGACAATAAAACTAAGTGTGTTTTTAACAAACATTTAACATTTTAATATTTTTTACTATCAAATATTTTTGTTATATTCATATATTATTATTAATTATATGAGAAAACTTTTTACTTTAGGTGAAAAAATTTGGATAATATACACTATAATATTTTTAGTTTGTATTATATGTTTTCATCATACACTATCAATCACAACCATAAGCATTATATATTTTTTATTATATGGTTTAATACTTACAATAATTATGTTAGTATTAAGCATTAGAATGAGATTTTATAAATAATTATTCACAAACATTTAATATGAAAACAATTAAAATTTTTAATATACTATTTATATTTTTAACATTATGTTTCAATTTAATGGCAGCAGATGTAAATAAAAAAGTAATTAATCAAACATTTAATGATAATATACAAATTAAACTATTTACTTCTAATCCAATTTCGGGATTAACTATATCTGGAAATATTCAATTAAATTCAGATTCAAGTTTAATTCGAGTAATATTGATTGATAATCAATATAAAGAATATTTAGTACATGAATCTTATAGATTAATTTCTTCTTCAGATATTTTTTCTATAACAGATATAGGAGAAGAAACTTCATTATTATATAATATTATCCCTCTTTATCTTGAATTAAAAATAATTGATGCTGCATTTACTTTAAACACAATTACTTTTGGAAAGCCTTCTTTAATTGCAAAATCTCTTAGTGAAGATCAATTACAGCAAGAAAACTTAAAAAAGATTAAAAAGTTAAATGAAAATATTAAGAAAAAAGGAGAATTATGGACTGCTGGAGAAACTTCAGTATCAAAAATGACTTATGAAGAAAAGAAGCAATTCTTTGGTGGAACTGTTCCCCCATTACGTGGGTTTGAATATTATATAGGTGGTGTTTTTAATGTTAATGTAGATTTAAATACTCCCCCACCTTCTTTTAGTTTGTGTGTTGATAATTTTTCTTGGAGAAATAGAAATGGAAAGAATTGGATGACATCTGTTAAAAATCAAGGAGGTTGCGGAAGTTGTTGGGCCTTTGGAGTTATCGGCGCAACTGAATTAGCAACTAATCTTTATTATAATAAACAACTTAATTTGGATTTAGCAGAACAAGAATTAGTATCAAACATTAGTGGTTATTGCTCGGGAGCATATCCTTATCTTGCACTTAATTTTATAAAATTAAATGGTGTTGTAAATGAATCTTGTTTTCCTTATCAAGCATATTATAAAGATCCTAATCACATATGTCCTAATCCTAGTGAAAATATTAAAATAAGTGATTATACAGGATATCCCTGGGGTCAAATTCCAAACAATGAAGATGAACTAAAAAAATCTATCATTAAAGGCGCTTCTACATTTGGGTATACTCCGTGGAATCATGTAATGACATTAGTAGGATATATGACTCTTTCAAATGGGCAAACTGCGTGGCTAGTTAAGAATTCTTGGGGAACAGGCTGGGGAGATAATGGTTATTCATATATGACAATGAATTTAAGTGGAGCTTTTTGGTTTCACAGTATTATTGGCCCTATAACAAGTTTAAATTATAAAAATACTGATATTGCTTGTGAAGATAATGATAATGATGGGTATTATATTTGGGGTACCGGTTCAAAACCAAGTTATTGCCCACCTTGTCCCGATCAACAAGACGGTGATGATTCTAATCCATGTTTAGGACCAATAGATCAATATGGAAATATTCAGCCAATTTCTAAAACATTGAAAATAAATGATACAGTTATTTGTTATAATTCTGATTTAAAAATTATTTTAAAAGTTATTGGTGATAGCATTAAATGGTATGATAATAATAATGTTTTTATTTTATCCGATACTATTTTTAAATTTCAAGAAGATACAGTTGGTTCATATGTCTATTATGTTACTCAATTTAAAAAGGGATGTGAAAGTTTTCCAGTAAAAGTAACAGTAACTATTAATCCATTAGTAGATAAACCCATTACTTCTGATGTATTTATTTGTGAAGAAAAATCATATAATGGAAAGGGAGATTATTCTATAAGAGCAATAGGAAATTTAGATTCTTATATACGTTGGTATGACAATGAAAATTTAAATAATTTAATTGGGACAGGGGAAATATTACCCTTTACTTCTAGTATTATAGATACTTGTAGATATTTTTATTATGCAACTCAAACTATAAATGGGTGTCAAAGTGAATCTGCTAAAGCAACAGTAATAATAAAACCAAATCCAAAACCCATTGCTTCAAATGTATTTATGTGTAAAAAATCAAACCCACTTACTGCTATTGGAAATTCTTTATATTGGTATGTTGCATCTACTTATGAAAAAAATCAACCAAATATTCCTATTCATTGTGGAGATTCTTTATATACTTCGGATTCTATTGCTGGTACCTATTTTTATTGTGTTACACAAATGACAGGAAATTGTCAAAGTGATACTACTAATGTAAGTTTAACTATTAACGCAATTCCTTCTCAACCTCAAATAAATAATCTTTATATTTGTGAAGGAAAAAGTATTCCAGTTTTAACTACAATAGGAGAGTCTTTAAAATGGTACAATAAAACCACATATATAATAAATTCAGACTTAAACATTCCTATTCATTGTGGGGATTCTTTATATACTTCGGATTCTATTCCTGGTACCTATTTTTATTGTGTTACGCAAACAATAAATAAATGTGAAAGTGATACTGCTAATGTAAGTTTAACGATTAAAGAATCTCTTCCACAACCATTAGTAAATAATGATATCATATGTGAAGGAGATACATCTATATTAATAGGAAAAGGAGATTCTTTAAAATGGTACAATAAAACCACATATATAATAAATTCAGACTTAAACATTCCTATTCATTGTGGAGATTCTTTATATGTAAATAAAATTCCTGGAAAATATTTTTATTGTGTTACACAAACAATAAATAAATGTGAAAGTGATACTACTAATGTAAGTTTAACTATTAACGCAATTCCTTCTCAACCTCAAATAAATAATCTTTATATTTGTGAAGGAAAAAGTATTCCAGTTTTAACTACAATAGGGGATTCTTTAAAATGGTACGATAATTTAAATAATTTAATTAATAATGGAAATTCTTTATTAATTAACGAAACTTTACCCAATCTTTATACTTATTATGTAACTCAAACAGTAAATGAATGTGAAAGCTCAATGAATTTATTTACTGTAAGAATATATCCAAACCCAATATTCAATCTTGGTAATGATACAACTATAAATTATTCTACAGGAACTTTGACTTTTGATATTCCCGGGTTTTCTTACTATTTATGGAATAATAATAGTCAAGATTCACTAAGAACAATAACTGGAAAAGATTTTAGTTATCCTGGAGATTATATAATTTCTTTATTCGTAATGAATGAATATGCATGTTATTATAGTGATACAATTAAGATTACAATTATATTTCCGAGTGATATTAATACTAATAAAAATAAAGATATAATTGTTTATCCAAATCCTGTTATGGATATTGTAAATATTAAATTTAAGAATGAAATACAAATAAATATTCAGATTTTATCTCAAGATGGAAAACAAATGATAAATAAAAATTTATATGAAAAAGAAAATACATTAGACGTTTCTTTTTTATTGCCAGGTATTTATATTATGAGAATAACTAAAGAAAATCAGATTTATAATATTAAATTAATAAAAAAATCATAATAAACTTTAAAATTTAAAAAAGAAAATGAACACTTATGAACTTCTTTGGATTGTAACCTTTATTGTACTAATAATTTTATCTAATCTTATTTTTATAAATGCTTGTTCTCTAATTGCAACATTAAAAATTAAAAATATGCCAAACTGTGATATACATAATTCATATATGAAAATTGCGGAAGAAATTTCCAATAGATCATATGCTGTCAGGTTAAAAGTTGGAGCTCTTATAGTAAAAGATAATACAATTATATCTGATGGATATAATGGAATGCCTTATGGATTTGATAATTCGTGCGAAATAGATAATATTACAAATATTGAAGTATTACATGCAGAATCAAATGCAATTGCTAAAATTGCAAAAAGTACGCAATCTTCTCTAGATTCAACATTATATGTAACAATATCTCCATGTATTGAATGTGCAAAACTAATTATTCAATGTGGAATTAAAAATATTTATTTTAATGTAAGATATAGAAATTTAGATGGAATTGATTTACTCTTAAAAGCAAAAATAAATGTTTTTGAAAAAGATGAAAAACGCAATATTTTTAGCAAATATATAAGAGGAAACTTAAATAATTGAATTATGAAGAAACGAAAAGCACTAATAGTGGTAGATGTTCAACTGGATTTTATGCCAGGTGGTTCATTAGCCGTACCGGAAGGAGATAAGGTAGTTCCTGTTATCAACAAACTTTTACCAGAATTTGATCTTGTAATCTTTTTAAAAGATTGGCATGATCCTGAAATGGAAGCTTTTGCCTCACAACATGAAGGTGCAAAACCATTTGATAAATATTGGCCATTAATGAGAAATGGTAGTGATTATGAGCCAGATACACAAGAAACTCTTTGGCCAGATCATTGTATAGCTAATACACCTGGGGCGGATTTTCATCCTGATCTTGATTTCGGTAAATGCGCTAAAGATTTTTATATCTTTAAAAAAGGTACCGAAAAATACTATCATCCATATAGTGGATTTAGAGGAACGGAATTAAAAAAATTTCTCGATGAACGAGGTGTAACTGATGTATATATCACAGGTTTAGCAGGGGATTATTGTTGCAAAGATACAGCTATAGATTCAGTATTTAATGGATTTAACACATTTTTTATAATGGATGCGATTAAATTTATATCAGATAATAAAACAGAAACTTTAGTATCTTTATATGAAGCTAATATTAAAATTATAGAAAGTTATGAAATTAATTTTTCATCAATTTAATTTTTTAATTTTCCATCCTTTATTTTAAAATAAAATTATGCACGGATTTATTACATCGATTTTAGATAGCGATCTTTATAAATTTACTCAACAATTTGCTGTTTTGCGTAAATTTCCTAACTTAAAGGTCAAATATACATTTAAGGATAGGAATAATCAAATTTATCCACAAGGATTTGCAGATCTTATACAAATGCAATTGAATATGTTTCCTGATATTAAGCTTACACAAAATGAAGCTGAGTATCTTCATACTATTCCATTTCTTCAAAATTGGTATGTCGACTTTCTTAAAGGTTATCGTTTTAATCCCAATGAAGTTAAAGTATCTCAAGATAAAAAAGGACATCTTTTAATTGAAATAGAAGGTTTTTGGTATTCTGTAATTCTTTGGGAAGTGCCTCTTCTTGCGATAATTTCTGACCTTTTTTACAAGGAAACGTTCCAAGCCACACGTAATACACATGATTGTGCCACCTCAGATTTGATAAAACTTCGATTAATGGAAAGCCATAATGCTTTCTTTTCGGATTTTGGCACTCGTAGAAGATTTGACCGTGAAAATCAAGAAAGAGTTGTTAAGCTTTTCAAAGAAAAGGGCAACCATTGTTTTGTAGGAACTTCAAACGTTTTTTTAGCATATAAGTATGGTCTCAAAGCAACTGGAACTATGGCTCATGAATGGATTATGGTTCACGCTGCTATGTTTGGATATCGATTGGCAAATAAAACCGCTCTTGATAATTGGTCGGATGTTTATGAAGGTAACTTAGGAATTGCACTTTCTGATACGTTTACGACTGATGTATTTCTTCAGACATTTGATATGAAATTATCAAAACTTTTTGATGGTGTACGTCAAGATAGTGGAAACCCCTATAAATTTGTTGATAAAGTTATTGCGCATTACAAGAAACTTGGAATTGATCCAATGACCAAAACTATTATTTTTAGTGATTCTTTAACAGTTGAAAAAGCAGTAACAATAAAAGAATACTGTGTCGGCAAAATCAAATCATCTTTTGGTATAGGAACACATTTAACTAATGATGTTGGAGTTAAACCAATGAATATTGTTATTAAACTTTCAGCTATAGAAATAAATGGTGGATGGATTGATTGTATTAAGCTTTCTGATGATATAAGAAAAAATATGGGAAATATAGAAGAAATTGAAATATGTAAAAAAATTCTCAAAATGCAAAAGAATGATGATGAGAAAATTCAAACAATTGTTGGTTTTTCAGAAAAAGTTCTTTCAAACACCATAGATATTGATAATGAAAATGTCAATATCGTTAATGAAAAATTTTGGGACTTAATATGAAATTAAATGCATTTAGTTACAAAACTATTGCTTTTTTCTTCAATATATAAATCTATACAAGTTCTTTAAAATTTTGAAAATAAACTGTAGTAAGTGTTTGTGATTCATCGCGCAATCTTCTCCGTAAGGAGATCTTAGACCTCCGGTCTAATTTGATAATTATATAAAAAATCGCCAAAGGTTTGCTGCCGCAAGGCTTAAAAAACTGAACGTAAGATGGCTGATAGGATGAATGTAAAGAAAAATCCTATAATTACGAGTCTTAAAAGATCGACTTTAAATAATCTCTAGAGAGTTAACTCTTAAAAATGCACAATACAAGATTCTCAGTTATTCATCAATTTAATGATGTAAAACATATTAAGCACTGCCTCCACATAGTTCCTATTTGCGGTAATTACAAACAATTAGATTGTTAGTTAATTATTGCGTAGGGTGGCATATCATTAAACAGTTTAAAATACTTAACGGGGTAGTCGCATAGCATCTACACTTTTCATTTATATATAGAATAAAGACTAATATGTTCGACAATGATAATTTCATGAAGGGATTTAGCTTTAACCCAAGTAAATTCTTCGATGGATATGTGCCTCTGAAGGAAAAAACTTACTGTGTGATTATTGTGTATGATAACAATTTTAGGAAGGAAATTTACGACGTGACGAACCCATGGCAACTTATAAATGGGCTAAAAAAGAACCCAAGAGTGAAGAATGCTTTTATTCTTGATAATTAAAAGATGAAAATAATTTATAAGATATTTTTATTTGTCAAAGATTATTGTTATATTTACTCTATAAAACAACAAAAGACAAATGAAAACTGATGTAAATTTTAAGCAAAAAGGTACAAGAATTGGTTCAGCTGGTGGATTTTTTAATCA
>Ga0315274_10005440_pt1 | contig 18620 bp, 15 predicted proteins | sample YL17G02_20_MG_FD_203700 | JGI IMG/M metagenome (GOLD analysis project Ga0315274, IMG submission 203700) | Sediment microbial communities from Yellowstone Lake, YNP, Wyoming, USA - YL17G02_20 | ecosystem: Environmental > Aquatic > Freshwater > Lake > Sediment | place: USA: Wyoming | collected...
CGATGATCCTTCCTTGCTCACTGCTCCGTTGCACTTGGCTCTTCTGGCAAGAGACTGGTCCGCCGACACCTTTGTGCCACGCATGTCCCGCAGTGAATACGACGACACATCTGTTACGTTGTCCTCGATGTACATGCGGTACCATGCCTCAAGGGCGAGTATGCTCCACAACTGCAGTGAGTAGTTCTTCCGGCCGGACAAATGGTCCCCGAGCAACCTGGCGACCTGCCCGGCGTTGAGCAACCCGCTTCGCTTGATATTCTCCCGCGAGAGGAATGTCTCCGCGAAACCTCGCAATTCCCCCTTGATCCACTCTCCGATAGGCGAATCAAACCCTCGTTTGCGACGATTCACAATCCGCCTGGGGATCCAATCACCTACCACCTCCTTGAAGATGTGCTTGGACCGTCGGCCCTTTAATCGGTAGGAGGATGGCAACGATGTGACGAAGTCAACCAGATCATAGTCACACAGCGGCGAACGCACTTCAAGGCCATGAGCCATGCTCATGCGATCCATATAGCACAGTTGGTACTCGGGTAGGTACCCGTTGATGTCTAGGTCGGCTGCTCGGTCGAGCAGGTTGCGATCTTCGGAGCCGCACAGGTACTCACGCAATACGGACTCGCCCGAAGGGTCCACTGCGTTGGCCGTGATCGTCTCGGATAACAAGGCCATCCGGATTTCGCGATGCAACAGGCTCACCCAGTTCAGGTAGGCTTCATTGGGTGGCAAGTCTGATGCCTCCACAAACCGACGCGCATGGTTGGCGAACCTGCCACCCTTGCTGGTCTCCGGCCATCGCTGTACGATACGCTCCACCATTTGCCGGCGAACAATTCTTGGCAGCATCCGGTAGTATTCCAGAACACGAATGCCGGCAAACCGCGGATAGCCATAGAAGATTTCGTCGCCTCCCGTACCCCCCAGGGCCACCTTGACGAAACGCTTCGTGAACTCGCACAGCAGGTATACCAGTACCGAGGTCGGTTCCCCATGCGGTTCATCATAGTGCCAGAGAATCTTCGGCAACAGCTCGACGCTGGACCTTGCCTCAAGGATCAGTTCGTGATGCGTACTCCCGACCCGGTCAGCCACGAGTTTGGCGTACGACAACTCATTGTATCCCGTCGCAGCGCCGCCAAAACCTACGGCGAACGTCTGCACCTGAGCAGCATGCCGGCGCATCAGGGCAACAATAGTCGAGGAATCAATGCCTCCACTCAGGAACCCACCGACCTCCACGTCGCTCTTGAGACACAGTCTGACAGTCTCACTTAGCCGTCCGGCCAACTGCTGCTTGGCCTCTTGAAAGGAAACCGGCTCTCCACATCGCGGCTCTCGCTGCCAGTAGCCTGCGATTCGGACTTGACCATTCTCATGGACCAGCAAATGACCGGGTGGGAGCTTCTGGATACCCTCATAGAATGTGCGAGGAGCGGGGACATAGCCCATAGCCAAGAAATCACACACCGCCTGAGCCCTGACTGCTCGTCGGGTGGGCCTCTGGAGGATGGCTTTGATCTCCGAGCCAAACAGAAGCCGCTCGCCATCCACCGAGTAGAACAAGGGTTTCTCTCCAATCCGGTCACGTGCCAGCACGAGGCGTCGCCTCCGCGTGTCCCAGACAGCCAGAGCGAACATGCCACGAAGCTGGTTGACAAAGCCCAATCCTTCGTCTTCATAGAGATGAACGATCACCTCTGTATCCGACGTAGTCGCGAAACGGTGTCCCTTCCGCATCAATCGACGACGGATGTCCTCATAGTTGTATACCTCTCCATTGAAGACGGTCCAGACCGTCTGGTCTTCGTTGGCCATCGGTTGATGGCCGGACTTCAAGTCGATGATGCTCAGCCGGCGGTGCGCCAGACCGATTCCCGGGGCCGTGTAGAAGCCCGCATCATCCGGTCCGCGATGCGCGAGGCTCGCCCCCATCGCCTCCAAGAGCGGAACGTCGTCGAAACCCACATAGCCAGCTATCCCACACATGGACAATCGTTCCTCTGTCTCTCGGGGCAAACACGTTCAATATGCTCCTGCCAGCCAAAATGGGGCCGAAATCGCAGATTCAGTCCCATTACTTCTGGTAACCGACCCTGCAAGGCCGCGTCGTTGCAGGCACAAACCACATCACCATATACAAATGTGGCGAGAGGCATTGGGTGTGCCTCCAATCCGCGACAGAGTAACGGCAGTCGCCGGTAATCAAAACTCATCAGTCGGGCACCGACCAGATCGACGGCCAAAGGGTTGACCCCGGCTAACACGATCCCCGCCGGCTTGGGTGTGGGGTCCAGCGGGCCGTTGCCCTCACCACCGATAATCCCATCGACAATGCAGAACACTCGTCTTTGCGGCTGGTCTCGAACGTTTCCCGCTTTGTCGGCGTACAGGAGTATCCGGTTTAGGTCCAATACCATTCGCCAGGTGGTGTCATTACCATACCAATTCCCGGAACGAATCGTATCGGTGTTTGTATCGCCGAAGATCCGTCTCCCAAGAGCCTTTAGCGGCTTGGCTATGATCCCCCGGACGGGACCAAGTAAGGGGAACAATCGTCTGAACCATATCATGGTGTTTCGTTCGACTCGATGCTTCAGGCCGTCGTCGGCAAACTGGTCTCCACCCTGAGCCGGCGTGCCCAACCGATGGTGCGGAAGCCAGTTCTTGTTGCCGTTGATCCCCACCAGGTTCTTCATGCACACCGTGATGCCGGTCTTCTTGTGAGTCTTGAGTTTGGGCAGGTTGATAACGCAATCGGCGTCCAAAATCGTCTTCGAGATTAGGTATTCGTGAACGCCGCCGGTGTGATGGCGACGGATCTCCCTCGTATCATATTCGGAGCCATAGAGCAGATGGCACAAATGCTCCACCTCGTGGAACATGGAGTGTCGACCAAGATCCACCTTCACATAGCCGGCCGGGTCTCCGGGCAACCGCTCATGGCCGACAATCACGCCGTCGACCTTACACGCCTTTTCGGGCCGAAGATCGAGCACTTCCACCTCAAATCGTGCGTGACGGTGATAGAACTCCTGAATGTCGTTCAAGCCCGCGATCTGCCGGATTGCGTTGAAGTCCGCATCGTTCTGCGGGGCATCGGCGATAATGATCCGTCCCTGGCCCTTGAGGGCTATATAGACATAGTCGAGGGCCGCCCGAATGATCGAGCCGTGCGTGATCAGACAGTCCCCGTGCCCCGGCTGCGTCTCTCGGAAATCACGAATGAAGTTGGGCTTCAACACCACCGTATCGCCGGGGCGGATGACGTCGCCCAGAGGATTCCATTCCTTTCGACCATATTTCGCCGCGTCCAACTCCAGCAGTCTCAGCGCATTCCGCACGCCCTCATACGCGGGATTGGTGCCCTCCGCAAGGGCACCTGCGCCCAAGGGATACTCGGGATGGCAGATGCTAGGCGAATAGGGCGAGGGCTGCGGATACTCCTCATTGCCAGTCGAGACCGCCACGTCGAGAGCATTCAGGATATCCTGCAATTCAGAACCTCCTGAGGGTCGTCGCCCGACGCACAGTCTGCTGTATCTGCTGTCGCCATTTCTCCGTGACCACATCAATATCGCAGTGCTCCCTTGCCGCCGTCATTGCCCTTCTGGAGCATCGCTCCCACAGGGTCTGATCCTGAAGAAGTGACACAACCTTCTTCGCGTATTCGTCGATGCAATTGGGGGTGACAAGGTAGCCATTCCCACCGCTGGATACAAGATCACCCAACTCGCCGATGTTCGCGACAACAGGTACGACACCGGCACACATGGCTTCGGCCATGGCAATCGATAGTCCTTCGGATTTCGATGTCAGTACAAAGACATTCGAACGGGCCAGGAATGACCCCACATCCTTGGTTTGACCGATGAACTCTATGTTCTCCCTCAATCCCAGTTGACTGACACGGGTCTGCAGACTCGCCCTGAGTGGACCATCACCTACGATAACCGCGCGGATACCCGGCACGGCTTGCTTAGTGGAATTCACGATAGCAACAAACTGATCGACCTGCTTGACTGGAGACAATCGCCCGACACAAATCAAGTGAATGTCCCGTACGCCGCTGGATACCGGCAAGCCGTTCTGCACGCTTCCCGTGATGACTGCCACGGGTCTTGTGATGCCGTGCGCAGCCAGAAACTCTCTGGCCTTATTGCCGCGAACGACAACAAGGTCGAACAACCTCACGACCGCCAAGGCCATCTTCTCAATGAGCTCTGAGGGGTGCCCAAGAGATACCCCAATCCCTTCCGCCGCACCGATGCCGCCTCCTATGATCTCGACCGGCCCGCCCGTCATTTGATAGCACGTAGGCCGCCCCATGAGCTTCCCTGCCATGAGAGCCGTACAGGCCCCGGGCCCAAGGTGGTACCCCATGTACAGGTCCGGCCGATAGCGAATGCCGGCCAGCATCACCCAAATCGCCCGGGCGCCGACGCGACCGAACAGCATCGACGCCCACTTCGGCCAGCACACGAACCGCACGCCCTCAAGTGGTAACTGGGGTTCGTCAATGACTAGGATCACTTCCTTCACGCCACTACGAGACAGCGGAGTCAGGTGCGACAAGTACCAGTTGGGATTGAAGAAGGTCCCTGTAACGAGAATCCGGCCCGTCGGCTTCCACCGCCGCCGCGGGACCATACCCCCTAGAATGGCCATCAGCCGGGCAAAGCCGTAAACACTGATCAACACGATATAGGCTGCCATTCTACGAACGACGCTCATGTCAGTCTCGCAAACTCACGTGAGGTTTGCTAAGCCTCTGCACAAATCCGTTTATAGACAGCCCGGGTCTTTTCTGCCACAACGCGAGGATGGAAACGCTCCAGTGCCAATTGTCGTCCTGCCTGCCCCATCTGTTGAGACAACGACTGAGAGCCGATCAATCTGGCCAGACGGTCGGCGATCTGCCCCGTCGATGCCGGGTCGATCAGGAAGCCAGTCCGCCCTTCGGCCACCATATAGGGCATGCCACAGCGGTTGGCGGCTATGATGGGGATGCCAGCAGCCATCGCCTCGGCAATTGCCATGGGGGCATTCTCCTGCCTCGAAGGCAGGAGGAATACGCTGGCTTTCCCCAGTTCCTCCATCAGTTGGGCATGGTTGATATGCCCCAGCATCTCTGTCTGTGAGCCAACTCCGTGCTGCTCGATACTCCTCCTGACGCGGCCTGAATACTCCGAGTCCTGTGCCTCACCGGCGATCACGAGTCTCGCATCGGGAAAGCGCCCTGCGATGCGAGCGAAAGCTTCAACCGAACCTAACGTATTCTTGCGCTCATTGATCCAGCCCACGCAGAGAATCCGCCCGGGTTCGGGACGCCGCTCAATCTGGAAGAATCTCTCATCCACGGGGTTGTCAATGTCGTAGATCTGCGCCTTCGTCTGCGACTCGATCATCGTTCTTACATAGGGAGTGATGGAGATGATGTGCTTCTGGTTAGACAGCCCCCGGCGTTCCGCATGTCGCCATAGCCGCGACCGGAGCCACGCGTGTCTCGCAGAATCCGCAACAAGGTTCGCATGATCGAATCCATGGACGGTGAACACGTGCGGAATGGAAATGCTGCCCAGGGCCAAGCCGTATGTCTCATGGGTGTGCAACACGTCGGGCTTGAGTTCTTCGAGATATCGCATCAGCCGTCTTCTCCCCGGCCCGACGAAGATATCAATCACCTCCGGCCAGGAGGGACGCGGCAACCGATGCACCGTCACCTTACTGTCTCGCTCAACGGCAGGCTCTTCTCTGCATCTCTCCAGCGTAATGACATGCACGTCCAGGTCGCCAAGTTGAGCCAAAGCCTTGACAAGAACGACAGTAACGGCCTCCACTCCCCCCCGCGGGTGTTCAGAATCACCTGGATATCGGCTGAATATGGCTACTCTCATGATGGGGCCACCTGAACACGCTCAGAATTCCTGCAGTCCACGACTTCAAGAAACAACCGCTCGAACCTGGGCAGGCACACTTCCGGTGCGTGGTTACTCAGATAGTACTGCCGTGCCGCGGTTGAGGCGGTCAGCCATGTGTCGCGGGACTGTGTGAATCGCTTCAACTCGGCTGCCATGTCGTCTGCGTCTCTGGCCACAGCGCCCAAGCGGTGGTCGTGAATAACACTGTCGGGGTCAAAGGTCGAGACCACGGGGATGCCACGGCTCCAGGCCTCGAGGAAGGTGACGGGAAATCCTTCGGTTTGCGAGGTTCCGATCAGCAAAGCAGCCTCATCGTACATCCTGTTCAGGAACTCGCCGGTGACCTTGCCGTAGAGGACAATCCCGGGATGCTCCTGCACCTTCGCTCTGAAGTCCCGGGCATAGGCTGTGTCGGCATTCGCATCCCCGATCACGTCAAACGTACGCTCGGGTAGCGCTCGGGCGATATCCAAAAGGAGATGGGGACGCTTCTCGGGACTGATCCTGCCAACCCACAAGATGCGATTTCGCTTCTCGAATGCAGTCGCACTCGATGAGGGTTGCGGCGACAGAATGCGGATGACTTCCGATGCAATGCCGAAATGCTCCAGAAGGAGTTGATGTTGCCTATTCGTCTGCGAAACCACCGCTCGGGCCCTGCGCAGACCCCGGTGGTACAAGCACTTCTCTCTATGAGATTTCAGCAACGGCAATCCCGATACGCAGTCCGCATCCGAGGCGACTGCAAAGACAAACGACTTCTGTCTGGCCTTGCACCACAGGGCCACCTGGCCTGTTTCGCAGCCGGCGCCCATCTGGTAGTAGATGTCCGCATCGGCACGGGCCAGGGCTGAGCAGAGGCCGGTCCAGCGGGGATGCACGAAGCGAAGCACAGGAACACCTGCATCACTGCCAAAGGCCTTGAAAATGCGAATACCGTCGTGCTCCATGCCGTCCGGCTGGCCGTGGTCGTAGGTGACAAAGGACACGGGGAATCCACGCTTGACCAGTCCACGGGCAAGAAGCACCAGTTGGTTCTCGATGCCCCCGATGTACCGCGGCGTTTCGGCCCCGGACAGCAGGTCGTAACACTTCAGCCCCACGATACATATGTGCGGGAAGTTGCCCATTGTGCTGCTCAACCCCTCGACCATTCCTCGCTCCCGGTTCGCATCTCGTCAGCATCCCTGCCATTGGGATCAACGTCATCCCACATGGCTTGCAGAGCGTCTCGAAGGCAGACCTGTGGCCGCCAGCCGGTATCTCCCGTGATTGCCGTGATGTCGGCATATATGTCAGGCACGTCGTTCTTCCGAATCCGCATGGATTCCCTTTCGGTGGTCCTGTGCTGGAAACCCGAAATGCGGAGCAACTCCTCCAAGACCTCCCGGATGGCAACACTCGTACCAGATCCCACGTTGTATGCCGCACCAGCACGCCCATGCGTCAGGAGCTTATCGAAGGCAACCACGATGTCCCGCACGTCAACGAGGTCCCGACGTGCCGTGAGATCGCCCACCTGGACTGCCTCACCATCATGTATCGCCTTGAGTTGCCTGATGAAGGTGGCCGGAACCAGGTAGTCGGGTTGTCCCGCGCCCATGAGATTGAAGATCCGGGCGCGGATGACCTGCAGGCTGCGCGTGCGCCAGAACATCTCGGCCAGGCTATCCTGCGCCATCTTACTCATCGCATACGGTGTCAACGGTCGCAAGGCATGTTCCTCAGAAACCGGCAGTTCATCCGGTGTCACCGGGCCGTAGACGGCCGCTGTTCCTGCCTGGACGATGCGTGCAGCTTGACAGCCATCCAGTTCGGACAGAGCGTCATAGAGGTTCTCAGTCCCTACTACATTCACGGCGAGGTAATCGGCGAGTGGTGCTCTGGCCACAAGCCCTGCCAGGTGAATGACCTGGGTGGGCTTGCAGGTACAGATCAATTCTCGGACGGCATCGGCATCGCGCAGGTCCAGCAGCGAGAATCTGTCGGCAAGGGTTCCAAGACAATCTGGCTGGTTGCTCGTGGCCCAGATCTCTACATCGGGATGAGCCGTGCGCCAATGCCGCAGCACCCACTTACCGATGAAACCAGTTGCGCCTGTTATCAGCAGGCGATCCATAGCTCTGTCCTCACAGGAAGATTGGCTCAGGCCACCGTCATCTCAGGCAGAAGGCGGCTGATGATTTGATCGAATTCGTTATTGGCTCGGTCGTAGTCATCAGGCCGGCCGATGTCGAGCCAGTAGCCGGCAAAGGGGTGCGCCCGAATGTCCTGATTCTCCGCGATGAGCTTGAGCATCAGATGGTCGAAGCCGAAGGGCTGGCCCACGGGAATGAACTGCATGATCCTGCGGGAGAATGCATAGACACCCATGCTGACGCTGAAGTGCTCAATCGGCTTCTCGACGAAGCCCGTAATTCGGTTCCTGTCCCCATCATACTTCAGCACACCGAAGTCGATCTTCGTGTCGCGCTCATAGGTAGCCACCGTACCGATTGCCCCGCTCTCGATATGTGCCCGCACCAGAGCGGCATAGTCGATATCCGTCAGGACATCGCCGTTCATTACCAGGAAGTGCTCCGGAAGATCCGGGATCAATCGAAGAGGTCCTATGGTGCTCAGCGGTCGGTCTTCCATGGAATAGTCCATTCGGACGTTCCATTGTTGGCCATCTCCGAAGTAGGCTCGGATCAGTTGAGCCCCGTGGTTCACCGCCACCGTCAGATGATCGAATCCACACCCCTGCAACTGACGGACCACGATCTCCATGATAGCCATATCCCCCACCGGCACGAGCGGTTTGGGGATGGTTGTCGTATAGGGCCTCAGGCGTGTTCCCTTACCGCCGGCCAAAATGATTGCACGCATGTAACTTCCCACTCAGAAATGGTCCACGGCTGCTGCGGGCGACCTCCGGCCACGCCCTGCCCGCGCTACGACCTGTTTCAGACGTTGTAGCGGTCGCTCTTGTACTCGCTGAGGTTCGATCGGATGTACTCGATGGTCTGGCGCAGGCCGTCGTCCAGACTAACCTTTGGCTCCCATTCCGCCAGTTCCCGGATCCTGGAGTTGTTGCTGATGAGCCGGCTCACCTCGCTGTTGGCCGGGCGTACCCGCAGGGGGTCGGACTCCACCTTCAGTTCCTTGCCCAGCAGCGCCCCGATCCGCTCGACGAATTCGCCAATGCTCCAACCCTCCCCCACGCCAAGGTTGCAGACGGTCCCGATGCACTTGTCCGACTTGGCGCCCGCGATGAAGCCCCTCGCAGTGTCCTTCACGAACGTCATATCCCGAACCGGATCGAGATTGCCCAGCCGGACCACGCCATCCGAGAGCGCCTGGCTGACGATCGTTGGGATGAAGGCCCTGGCGCTCTGCCGCGGGCCATACGTGTTGAACGGCCGGATGATGCAGGCGGGCAGCTCAAAACTCCGCCAGTAACTCTCCACCAGCTTATCGGCCCCGATCTTGCTGGCCGAGTATGGCGACTGGCCCACCATCGGGTGGTTCTCGTCAATGGGAACGTACTGGGCCGACCCATAAGTCTCACTCGTGGAGGTGTGCACGAGCCGGGAAACGTTGTGCCGCCGACACGCCTGAAGGACGTTCAGGGTCCCGATCACATTCGTAGAGACATACGCCTGCGGCGCAATGTACGAGTACGGAATCCCGATCAGTGCCGCCAAGTGGAAGACCACATCGCAACCCCGCACCGCCTGGTCCACAAAGAACGGATCCGTAATGTCCCCCGCCACTACTTCAACGCTCCGGAGCGCCTCCTCCGGCACCTTCTCCAGGTTGTGCCAACTCCCCGCGGCATTATAGTGCACGAACGCCCGCACATCCCAGCCATCGGCCACCAACTCCTCAACCAGATGGCTTCCGATGAAGCCCCCGGCGCCGGTAACGAGAGTTTTTTTTGCCAAGTGTCTTCCTTCTCAAAAGCTGCGGTCAGTGCGCGCCGACATCCCCGGTTGAAGACATGGAGGGTGTCAACGTTGTTCCTCTTCCGCAAGACAGTAAATGTGTTTCGTCGTCCGCACCAACAGTCGATTCCCCATCGGGACAAACGAGGCGTAGATGGGCTCACCTAGACTATTCTTAGCAAGCAGCTGAAATTCTTTGTCTGCGGCAACGATCGTTGTCTGTCCGGCTTCGCTCGTGAAGAGAACTCGATCTCCCAGCGCCAGGACCGACGAGAAGTATCGGCCACCCAACCGCTTCTTCCACAGCACCTCGCCAGTCTGCGCATCCAGGCAGAAAGCCACCCCAACCTCGGTCACCAGAAAGAGTAGTCCATTGGCCAAGACTGGCGTCGCGCTCTTCTCCCCGGCGATGGGTGTGGACCAGAGCGTCGGATCCCCGCCGCTGCCCACTTTCGACAGATCCAAAGCCACAGTCTGTTTCGCTCCCGTCACGTACAGGCGGTCCTTCGTGGAGACCAGGCTGGCCACCAAGTGCTTGGCTTCATGTGCCAGGGGATAGGACCATAACTCTTGTCCTGTCGCAAGATCGTAGCCTTTGACATCGTACCAACCCTGAACGAGGACCACCGGTCTTCCCCCCAGCGATCGCAGCAAGGGGGTGCCATAGGCGGCGTCGACCGTGTGGCACTTCCTCTCCTTCTTCCACAGACACTGGCCAGATATGCCGTCGCACGCCGCGATGAAAGCCGGGAACTTCGCAGACTCTCGCGTGTCGCTCACCACAATCAGAATCTTGTCCTTCACGACAGGCGAGGTGCCGACGCCGAATTGGCCGCGAAACACGGGCTCGGCTTTCTTCCACAAGAGTTGCCCGGTCGTACTCACGCACAGGAGCCCGTCTTCGCCAAAGTACCCATAGATGCGCTCATCCTCTGTGACGAGTGTGGGGGAAGCCCCGGTGACCATCTGACTTTCTGCCCGTTTCCGCCCCACGAGACCTTCACAAGTCCAGCGGATGTCTCCGGTCTTCGCGTCCACACATAGGATAGCGCGGACGGACTCTTGGGGCCTCACGCCGGAACCGGCCCGCATCAGAAAGAGAGTCGCCAGAATCAAGGCCGTGGCTAAGAACATGGGCTGTAGAGAAAATCTCGCCGCCATGCGGTCTCTGACGAACTTCGCCCGGCCCCCCGCCATACCGAGAAGAAGCAGCACCAGGTAGGCACCGGCCCACCCCCAGCCCAAGTCCGGCTTGACGCGGGTATCCAGGATGTAACTATCCGGAATCTGGTAATCAGCGGCACGAAAGAGCACAAGAAGGAACGGTGCCAGCGCCGCCACGAGCGCCACGCTCCCCGTCACTACGAAAGGCCGCCTGACAAGGCGCTCGGGTGCCACGTCCTTCGAGTTCTGCGTCTCCGATAGCCGCCGGCGGCTGACGAGATGGGCGACCGACAAGACAAGCCCGAAGAGCGCGGGTAGGATCACGAGGGCGGTCAGGACCAGACCCGTGGTCCCCGTGCCAGGAAACACCCCGGCCTTGCGCCGGAGAATCCAAACCGACACCCCCGTGGCGGCCAGAGCGAATAGACCGGTGAGCAGGTGTTGGCGGACACATAATGGGACAAAGAGGGAAGCGAGCACCAGGCAAGACAACACCATCGCGAGGGAGATGAGCCAGAGCCGGATGGTATCGTCGTCCGGATTGAAGAGATGGCGCCCCCACAGGACAATGATGGTCACGGCCCCAAGCAACTGAATAAAAAGGAAGAATCTGAGATGTTGCCAAGCTTGCTCGAGCTTCCGAGGCCGCGAGCTCAACCCCGAGAGCGAAACACGAACGCCGGCGGTTGTGATCACGAGGGTGAGAAGAGAAAGGACGTAGTTCAGAACGTTCTGGACCACAGAGGAGGCGTCCCGTTCGTACGCGGTCGCGACGTAAACTGCATTTTCCGATACAATAGGAGAGGAATGTCCGCGTCCGGGGATCACAGTCTTCCAGGCCACGTTGTATGAGGGCGACCAGGTCAGCGGTCCGACGACGGAATCACAGCGACCCTCTTTCTCCATTCCACGAAAACCCCGCCAGTCATCTGTGGAGACTACAGGGAGGGCCGCAAGTACAACCATGGCGCTCACTATCTGACTTATATTGTGCATCATACGGTTTCCGGTTGCATGGACAGATGGCCTGGCATGGATCTATGCATCACTACAGGGCCAAGTCACATAACTGTCCGCCCCGCCTTTCGAGACGGAATGAGCGGGATTGCCGACCACAACTTCGTTGTCCTCAACATCATGCACGACTACCGCGTTGGCCCCGATAGCCACGTTGGACCCGACCGATACGGAGCCGATGATGCAGGCACCGGGCCCTACATACACCGAATTCCCTATCGTAGGCCAACCCTTGTACCGGCCACGGTTCTTCTGGCCGATCGTGACTCCCTGAGAGATGCTGAAGTTTCGTCCTATTGAGGATCGCTCATGTACAACAATACCGCCAAAGTGGCCGATGAACAGACCGGGCCCGATCCTTGTCGTATGAGGGATGTTTATCCCGTACTTGACTCCTAACCTACAATACTGCCAGAGCGCAAACCAGTAGCCCGCGAAGAGATACTTGTTTGCCTGCAACCAACCGGCCAAACGCATCCAGAAAATGTACCTGAAAGCCGGCTGCCGCATGTAAGTCTTCAAGAAACCACGCCATCCTTGCGCGCCGTGATTTCTATAGAGATCAGCTCTGAGTACGGAGCTTAGTTCCCTAACGGACATGCTCATCTCTGACTGTGTTCCAGGGCCACACTGCAATTAGGTGTGTCACCGAATGCCTATCACGTTCTGGCCACCGGTGATACACCTTTTATTCGCGACAGCGGCTGGAGGATCATCAATCTCACCCGCGTCGGCAAAGCGTATCGCCAGTAGATGGGACATAGGATGGCAGCGCCAATGGCTCCGCCGATAACCAGGGCAGTCAACGGCCTGCCGGGCAGCGTCAGCCTTGCGGCCAGCAGAGATCCGATGAACGGACACGCATGAATAAGCGGCCGAGTGCCTATGGCGGCGAGATACTGCCCGACACCAAGACCTACGCGTTGACGAACCAGGATCGGCATGTAGAGCAGGTTCATGATCGTCAGAGGCACCGTCATCGCGAGGGCAACGCCCACCAGGTCCCAGTGAATCACCCCGAGCATCACCAGTGTCGCTGCGACAGAACACAGAGAGGCGAGCAGTTCGCCGATTCCTGCCCGACCGTGCGCGTTCATGCCTGCCAGGATCATGCGCAGCGGCTGTTGGGCCATATTCGTTAGGAACCCAAGCGCCAGGATGGCGGGCAAAACGGCATTCGCGTAGTCCGGCCCCATCCACAATCCCATGATAACGTCGCCGTACACCGCAAGGATGGCAACGACCGGAAGGACCATATAGCACGAGTACTGCACTGCCTTGATGAGCAGCCCCTGGATCTCCTTAACGTTTCCCATGCTCTGGAGCGAACTGGCCGTCGGAATCAGAACCATGGCCATCTTCCGCACCATCGTATCCACGTGGTGTAACAGGGATCGCGGCCGTGCGAACAGGGCGAGCGCGGCGGGCCCAAGGTAGGCCACGATAAGGATGCTCGCCGTCTGGTCCAACAGCAATTGCGACACACTGGGGATCAGCGTCTTGCCCCCGAAGACGAGCACGTTCCTCGAGGTCGCCCACCGGACCAGCGACGGCCGGACCTGCAAGCCGCTGCACGCGCGGTACGCCAGCATCATCAACCTGCCATCCGCCAGGACCTGCCCCATGAGCACAATCAGGGCCAGATTGCGCAGCCCCTCACCCAGTAGGAGCGCGGCGATCATACCGACCACCGTCAGGGCGTGCCATCCGCTGATGTTGAGATTGTGCAACTCCCATCGGTGGCAGCCGGTCACTACACCATTGAACGCAGCGAAGGCGATATGAATTGCGATGCTTATGCCCAGGAAGAACACCACCCACTGAGCCTCAACAGCATTCCCCCCGAGCCGTCCGCCAAAGATCTGGGGAAGCCATGCGGCGAGAGCGAAGGTCATCCCCAGTACCAGACATCCCCCAATAAAAAGGATGCATGTCGCCGAACTGACGACACGGTTCACGCCGAGCATATCTCCCGCCGCCCGGTACCGCGCCACGTAGCGATTGACCGACGAGGCAATCCCCGCCTGAACAAGTTGGAAGTAGCTCACCAGCGACCAGGAGAAGTCCCAGATCCCGAGCAACTCCTGTCCCAACCGCCGATCGATCATGCGGGGCATGATGAACCCTGCGATGATGAAGACAAAGTGCGCCCCCCAACTAAAGATGACATTCGAGACCATCCGCTCCCGCCCAGTCAGGTCTTCAGCTTGGGACTGTCTAGTAGTCGGTGCTAGGGCGTGACTTAGCTTCACACCCATACTGCTCTGCGCATTCTTACACATAGCCGTGCCGTCGATTGATCTTGCCGGCCACCCTGTTGAATGTGTCCAAGTCTTCCCTGCTCAGCACGTCTCGCCATCGCTCATCCAAGCGAATCTCCGAGGTGGTATCGAGGCGCATGCCGTTGCCGACGACGTGCTGCTCGACAGAGCGAAACTCTCGAACGTGCCTACCGGCCTCCACGCCAAGAAACTCATGTAGACGCATTAGTGTCGCGTCTGGATGCCGACAGTAGTCTTCGTAGTGAACCTCAGTCCATTCCGACCGGTCCAGCCCGCATAGAGCCTGTTCGGCCTCTTCCATGCAGCGCCGCCATTCATACGCCGCCCGCGCCATGGAGAGTCGCTCCTGATCCCGGTTTCCCCCCATTCCACCGGCACGCCTTTTGGGATCTTCAGCATCGGCAAAGCGGGCGGGATCCATATAGGTTAGAGCAACCGCCCGACCATCACGGATCACGCGTATGACTTTGACACACAGTCTGGGGTTCTTCAACAAGTACTTCAGTCGAAGACCAATCTTGGATGAATCAACGACCACCTGGGCTCCGGTAAGATCCAGTATACTTGCCGCCAAGGCTCTATTCCGCTCGTGAATCTCCGGCAATTGCCTTCGCCAGAAAGGAGACAGGCCAAGGGCCAGATCTCGTAGGTACTCCAGAAATCGCCCTCTGTGCATTGGACCCAATACACGTCGAGCGTACGGTGATTCGATGTTCCGATAGTCGGTTCCTGCGCAGGCGAGGTCAAACTCGCAGCCTCGGCGAGCCATGCCTTTCTTGACCTCCCTCCAGAAATCGCATTCTCCAATCAAGTTGCCACACGAACAACGGTATCGGCCAAGGTCTCCCATAGCGCCGCTGGAGAGCTTCATTTCCCCTACTGTTGCAATCTGCGGGTGTGACCCCAGCATCATGCTTAGAAGTGTCGAGCCGGAATGGCTGGCCGCGAGGATGTATGCTACTCTGATCATTGTGTCTATTGCGTTTGAGTGTCCCGCCACTATGCATTATCGCGTGAAGAACATGCCATGTCGGCGCTTCAGGTAGTCTGAAAGATCAGTATTCGGTCGCATGAAGACGCCTAGCTCTCTCCTCTTGCCAGTTCCCTGCGTGGCGCCCAGGGAGCAATAGTCAGAGAGGCCGCTGTTGGATCGGATGAACTCGATCTCGCATTCAGGATCCGGACCACTCTCCCATAGCAACGCATGGCGCGTCAGCGCGTCGACTTTCTGCAACGCCGCAATCTTATCCATGCGGGCCGATTCTGGAGCGCTTTGTTCTTCTTGGCGGTAAAACATGTGGTACAGAACCGTGAGCGCCACTGTGATATCAAACGGACCTTGGGCCTCGAACTGCCGGAAGTAACAGTGGACGAACTTCACATCCAAACCATAGGTTGCGTTCAGGGCCTCCGCCACGGCGAGATGGTCCTCGTCAAAATCAAGGCCAGTCATGCGGAAACCCTGCCTCTGGAGGTGATGGGAGGTATAGCCCATGTTGCAGCCGATATCCAAGCCACAGAACCCCGGTCCGATGGACCCCAGCAGTAGCCGCATCCGATCCAGACGAACCGAATCGCGCCGCGCCACCCGCGCCTTCCGATAGGCGGGATGATCGATAGGATTGTAGAAAACCCGGCGGCCCGTCCGGGCAACGATATCGTCCAAGCATCTCGTGTCGCGGGCCACCCATTTAGCGTGAACCTCTTCCGGCATGTAGACCTTCATCCACGACCTGCCGAACCACTTTGCAAGGCAGCACTGTTCAACGCCATCTTGAACGATCAGACAATCACCTTCGAGAGCGCCGACTGTCGGCGGAGCGGCAAAGAGATGCCATCCCAACAACCTGACCCTCGGTCGCAGACCCCGGAGAAGACATATCTTGCCGGTACGTGGCTTGCGAGAAAAGGCCAAGTGGCACTGGTGGTAGGACTCGATATCACCCCGCGCGGCAGACTCAATCATCTGTGTCATGGACAAGGTGATGATGGGAACGGCAAAAGAGTCCCTCGCAGCCCCATCAGGACTAGGTGAACGCGGTAGGTCATTGCGCCATTCATGCGCAAAAAGCAGGTTGATCGGCACTGATACGGCGCGCCTACGGAAGCGAGGCGTCATACACTCCAGCATGACCTTCCTCCTGTGCGGCAACCATGCGTGGCACCGCATAAGCCTGAGCACTCCATGAACCTCCGAGATCAGTCTCAACCGTCCGCATCCGGTTTTCTTCGACATAGACTCGGAGTGACAGGAACACGGCAGCCCACATACACAGCGTACCTTCCATCGGATAAAAATGCTGAGCACCTATCCCCGCAAACAACTGGGCCAGCACCACGCTCAGGGCCAACCCACCCACCGCCAAGACCAACACTAATCCCGTTAGCGCTTCGCCATGAAAAACCGTCCGTCCTCCCGCGAGACACATTGCAGGGGGTGACACATAAATCACCGAGCCCGTCGATACACTCAGATTATACTTCTCCATGCCAAGGCCAAGTCGTCGAGCAAGCACAACATATTGTCTATTATGCCTTCTGTGCAACGTTATTTCTTGCTTTCATAGCCTTTTTCCTTGATCTCTTCATATAACATATCGCACTTGGCGAACCTCTCATCCAGGGACCCTCAAAAGGAATAGTCACCTCAGACAGGGCCCCCATTCCTTATTTCCTTTATAGCATAGTTGGCTATTTCTGAACCCCTCATAGTAAGTGCTCTTTGCCACACTGGCCGATAAGGCCGAAATGGCACACGAGATTCATATTGTCGCATACTTTTTATCAAGCCGTTCAAAGAAATACTTACTATCCACGCCCGCTTTTACCACAATATCCGCAATGACCTGTGGAGGGATATGTCGCTCCTTCTGCAATTTTACGAGTCCTTCCTTGCGAGAGATTTGCCCATCGCGTATCATCTCGCTTAATGTTACATTTCTATCGTTATAACCGAGCGTTCTTAAAAACAAGTATTGCCTTAAGGTATCTATTTCACAACTTACACGAGCAGTGCTTTCCATGCCCGGACAACGCTTCCAGTTCAATATATTCAGCAGTACATCTTCAATGTCCTTTTCTACCCAATGCACGTAACCATTATAGGGATTAATCCTCATAATGTTGTTCTTCTTAAGGAGATGTTTCGTTCGTCGTTTATTTGTTAATTCGGCATACTGGGTTTTAAGGGCAGTATAATTCATTACCAGAAAGGGGTTCAGTAGAACCTGCTTCGTCCAGCCACACACTAACGATAAAGCCCCTCCCTGTTTTCCGATCTTAACGATATCGCTCTTGTATCCTTCTTGTTGAAAAGGGGACCCCCCCTGGAATGTAAGTTTAATTCCTCTTTTTACTGCTTCTTCCTCTACCATGGTAAGATAACCAAGCCGTTCACCTACATTTATGCACATGAGAGACTCGGCGACAGGACGCTTGAGCCATGCGTGTATATGATGTGTTACACAACGCTTAAGGTAATCAGATTGTCTGATAAGCAATGTAACACCCAAAATACGAGTTGTTTCCTTCATGTTTTCGAACGCCTGTTCTGGAATGAACTGATCATCTACGAAAACTGCAAGCGGCCGAAGTTTCAGTTCGCGAACGATGTAATATAATAGATAAGTACTATCTCTACCCCCACTATATCCCACAACACAATCGTACTCTGTGCATTCGTTTCTCTTAAGCGCAGGAGCGATTTTATCTAGCAACTTGTCTTTGCCAAGATAATCTGGCCGTTTCCATTGCTCGCAATAGCGACACACCCCATATGAATTGAATCTTATGCCGGGATAACTACTCGGCAACAGACATTCTTTACAATAGACCAGGCTCTCGAAGTTACACTTCATGGCAACACTCCTACGAGATGGATGTCCCATAACAACGCACTTGCAGACACTGTAGCAACAATATTCTGGCGGAGAAACTCTCCGCACGAGCAGTGGTAGCAGTTCAGACCTCTTATGCCTCCGGGCGAAAGTTTCATTTCACCGATGGTGGCGATCTGGGGATGCGATCCGAGCAACATGCTCAGCAGCGTCGAGCCGGAATGACTAGCTGCCAGAATGTAAGCCAATCGCATCATGGTGACATCACCTCCTGGGAGGGCAGGCAAGTGGCTTGGCGCTCAGCACATGGCGTAGAGTCAATCCAGATTTCCTGCGTCCGTTGCTCTTGGACATGGACCCGCAGCATGAGGAACATGGCGGCCCACATCATCATAGTAGCTGATATTGGGTAGAAGTACTGCGCCGTGATACCCGCGAGCAACTGGGTCAGCGTCAAGGCCAGAGCCATGC
>Ga0315274_10005442_pt1 | contig 18611 bp, 20 predicted proteins | sample YL17G02_20_MG_FD_203700 | JGI IMG/M metagenome (GOLD analysis project Ga0315274, IMG submission 203700) | Sediment microbial communities from Yellowstone Lake, YNP, Wyoming, USA - YL17G02_20 | ecosystem: Environmental > Aquatic > Freshwater > Lake > Sediment | place: USA: Wyoming | collected...
GTAGGGGATGGCGAAGCGGTAGGAGAGCACCGAGTCGCCGATGAGCCGGTACTTCGAAGGGTCAGAGAGGTCAGTATCGTTCAAGTTCACCATGGTAATCACCGAACAGGCCCCGGAAGCGCGAGAGATCCAGCCCCGCGCCCCCCATGCCTGCCATGAGATCATTCTTCACCTGCTGGACGGCGTCGGCGCGGATCCGGGCGGTGCGGTGGACGTCCAGCAGGGGATAGGGATAGCCGGTCACCCTGCCGTCATCGGACCAGCCCGCGAGGAGAGAGACGATCCGCCGGACCTCGGTCCCGTCCGCGGGGGCGGGCACCTCGATCTTGAAGGCCAGGAGCGAGCGGGGATGGAGGGCTGCAATCACGAGGGCGCCGTGCCTCCACTGGGAGAACCGGGTCGTGTCCAGGAGGGACTCGTCCACCGGAAGGAACCAGGGGGACGGAATGGAGAGGGAATCGGCGAGGGCGACGGCAGCCGGGACCAGGGGGAGCCCCCCGCCCCAGGTGGCGGCGGTCCGCTTCGTCACCGCCACCAGGTGGACCCTCCGCTTTGCACAGGTCTTCATGAGGCGTACGAGCACCGGGTCATGGCTGGCATGGCTCACCCGCAGCGCACCGTCCAGCACGAGGAGGTCGCCTGCCCCGAGACGCTCCGCGGTCCGGAGGGCGGCCCAGTACTCCAGGGTGTCCCGCAGTACCGCTGCGGCCCGGTCGGGATCGTCGTCGCTGAGGGGCGTTTCCGGCTCTGCGCCAAAGCATTCCAGGTACAGGTCGGCAAAGGACCGGTCCTGCGCCTCGCGGCCCAGGGTGGCCAGACGCAGAGGCGTCACCGAACGGAATGACCGTACGCCCGCCGAGAAACCGCAGGCTGCCGCCCTCACCGCGGCAATGGAGAAGGACCCGGACTCCACGACCACGGCATTGGAGCCGTCCACCGCCGCCACCGTCCCCTCCTGCACCGGGCTGGCCTTCTGGAAGGAGTCTGCCGAAATACCCCCGTGGATAGCGAACCGGGAGGCCAGGTCCGGCGGGTTCAGGGACCGGATCCGCTCCACAAGGGACGCCAGATCCCTCCGGTAGTCGTCCCCGGCCGTCATGTCCCTGCAGCCTCCAGGTCGCGGATCGTGCTCTCGCTCTCCGAGACCGCTTCCACCATGAGCGTGTTCCCGAACTCCCCCTGGACCTCGGCGATGTGGGAGATCAAAAAGATCTGGGGAAAGTGGGGTTCCAGGGTGCGGAGGGCCCGAAAGATGTTCCCGCGCCGCTCCTCGTCCTGGCTCCCGAAGATCTCGTCAAAGATGAGGAAGGTGCTGTCGTGGAGCTCGTGCATGCCGGCAATATAGCGGGAGAGGGCGATGCGCAGTGCGATGGCCACGTCGTCCTGCTCGCCTCCCGAGAACCTGGCCACCGGGTAGTCCCCGCCCAGGTCATGGACCAGGAGGTCAAACCCGTCATCGATGAGGACCGTATCGTACCGCCCGTCCGTGATCTCGGAGAGGATGCGGCCGGTCTCGGCCTGGACCTGGTCCCGCACCACCCCCAGCAGGTGGTCGGAGAAGCCGGTCAGGTGCTCCCGGGTCATCTCCAGGAGCGCCACTTCCTCCCGGAGCCGGTCACGGTCGGCCCTCTCCTTCTCCAGCCGGGCCAGGTCTGCCGCAATGCGCTGCCGCTCCTCCTTCCGGTAGCCCAGCTCCGAACGGGCTGCCTGGATCTCCCGGGCGATCCGCACCTGCTCGCCGTGGACCTGCTGCAGGGCCCCGGTCACGCGTTCCAGCTCCTTCGGCGAGAAGGCGAGGGTCTCCAGCTCCCTCCGCAACGCCAGCAGGGTCCCCTGTACCGCCTCGCCACTGGCCTGCAGCGCATCTGCCTTCTCCTGGAGCTTCGGGATCCGGTCCATCTCGGCCGCAAGAGCCAGGAACCGCTGCCGGTCCCGCTCCGCTACCCGCAGCTCCTCCTCCAGGCGCTGGTGCACTGCAGGGTCAAAGCCCAGCTGTTCCCGTTCACCGGCGATCTCCGAAAGAACCTTCCGGATCTTCTCCCGTTCCCCACTCCGCTCCTGCAGGCTCTGCCGGAGTGCCGGGAGCGCCTTCACACGTTCGGAAGCCGTCAGGTGCTGGTTCCATGCGCATTCCAGGGCGGCCAGCTCATGCTCCAGGGACTGTTTCGCAGACGGGGCAAACCCCAGCGCGGTGATCTGCTGCTCCAGGGACTCTTTCTCTGTGATCAGGCGGAGGCTGCGTTCCCTGATGGCCTCCCATTCCGCCAGGACCTCCCCCAGCAGGGCGCAGGTATCCCTCAGGCTCCTGGCTTCCTCCCTCACCGCGTCCAGCCCGGCCAGCTCCTGTTCTGCCGTCTCCTGGGCTCCTGTCGTGGACGCCATGGTCCCGGTGAACTCCCGGATCTCTCCCTGGAGGTCCCTGACCAGGTCCTGGTACCTCTCACCCAGAGACTGCCGGCAGGTGGGGCAGGTCCCCTCCGGTCCGCGGGCACTGATCCCGGTGAGCTGCTCCTCCCTTTCAGCCTTCATGCTGGCTGCATGCTCCCGGTCGGCCCTCAGGTCGGCCAACATGCCGAGAAGATCCTGGCGCCGAGCTTCCAGCGACGCAATGACACCGTCCGGATCGGCTTTCTGCCCGGCCGCGTCGGCTCCCTGGCCGGCGAGGAGGAGAAGCCGCTCCTGTGCTGCCTTCATCCGCTCGATGCGGCCCCGGAGGTCCGCACCCCGTTTTCCCTCCACGCCGAGTTCCCCTTCTATCCTCCCGACCTGTGCCTGCAGGGCATGGTACTCCCCCTCCTTCCCCGAAAGAGCTGCCAGCTGCGACAGCACCTCCCCGCGCCGGGCCACCGCGGGGGCCAGGTTCCTGAGGAGAACCACATCCCGTTCCAGACGCTCCTGCTCCCCCTGCAGGCGTACCAGGTCCTTCTCAACATTCTCCCGCAGGGCGTCCTCCTTCTCCTCCTGCAGGGAGAGTTCCTGGAACCTCCGCGCCTTCCTGGTGCTGGCGGCATACCGGTCCCGGAGAGCGGGGAGTCCTGCCTCCTGTGCCGAGAGCCCCCGGAATTCCTGCCGGTGGGCTTCGGTAGCAGAGATCTCCTCCTGCAGCCGGCTGATTTCCTGACGGATCCTGGCAACCTCCGCCTCTGCCGCCAGGATCCCGTTACGGATGACGAGATCCTGCTTCTCCCGTGTGCGCTGGGCCTGGATTTCCCCCTCACGGGCAGTGCGCCGTATGCCCAGGTCATCCTGCTCCTTCTCCAGCGACCTCACGCGCTCCTGCAGCTCACCGATGGCCTGATCGGTCTCTCCCCGCTGCCGGAGGAGGGCCTCCGGATCGGCTTCCTGCAGCCTTCCTTCGAGAAGGGTGGCCCGCCGGTCCGCATCCACGATCTCCTGGCGCAGGGTCTCCCCACCCTTGTCCTTCAGGGCGTCAATCCCGAGGACCTTCCGGAACCAGGCCTTCCTGGACCCGGGTGTGGCATCCAGGAGGGTTGCCAGATCCTTCTGCGCTGAAAAGATCGTATGCATGAAATCCTGAGGCCCCATCTGGAAGATGCCGCGGATTTTTTCATCGATATCGGTCACGCCCTTTGCCAGCAGCTTCTGGCCCTGGTTCAGCTGGGCTGTATGCTGGGTCTTTGGCCCCAGGGTCCGCACAATGGTGTACTCCTCTCCCCGCACAGAAAACTCAAGCCGGACTTCAGCCCGTTCCCGCGGGCCCGCTGACGCCCTGACGATGTGTTTCTTGTCAAGTCCGGTATTTTCCACACCATAGAGCGCAAAGAGCACGGCATCGACAATGGTGGTCTTCCCCACACCGTTGTTCCCGAGGATTCCCGTGATGCCGTCCCGGAAGCGCACCTCCTGGTCCCGGTAGCGCTTGAAGTTCCGGAGGTGGAGCCTAACGAGGTTCATCCTCTTCTCCCTTCCCGGCCATCACCTGCTGGATCACAGCCGATCCCTTCTCCAGGACATACCGGTGCTGCCGTTCGGGCAGGTTCTGCCCCCGCAGGTACTCCCCGAAGAGGTCCACGTAGTTCACGCCCCGGAGGTCATGCCGCTCGGTAAGGGGGGTTCCCTCACCCGCGGCCTTGACCTGGATGCGGAGGTCCAGGAGCCGGTCCCGGGCTTCCTGGAGCACTCCCGGGTCCATGGCCTGGAGGGTCTTCCGGTCAGCACCGGAGAGGGTCACGAGCGCCATGGGGGGCTCCTCCCCGGGAGCCATCCCCGCCACCCGGCCCGCGATCTCCTCCCCCACCTGGCGCGGGGAGAGATCCCCGCACTCCACCTGCCCCAGGTCCACCATGGGGGTGCAGGGCAGGTCCACGGGCTCGACGGTGCCGCGGGCCAGGTCCACGAGGAGTCCCCCTTTCCCGTCGCGGATCTCGCCGTAGCTGCAGTATTCCTGAGACCCGCAGTACCAGGCATTGTCCGCCACCTGCCGCCGGGCGTGGAAATGGCCCAGGGCAATGTAGTCAAAGTCCGGAGAGAGCATGGTGGCGTCGATCTCATGCTCCATGACGGTGTTCAGCCGGTAGTCCCGCAGCGTGGTGGCCAGCCCGTGGGTGACAAGCACGTTCCGCCCGCTCCGGAGGGGCTCGATGCGGTCGTACTCCTCCCGGTACTGGGTCGCCTGGAGCAGGTTCGGGATCAGGTGGAACCGGGTGTCCCCCAGGTCCACGGGCTCGTACCGGTACCGGTACGCGGCATGGATGGGAGCGGAAAGGTAGTCCAGCACCTCAAAGGGCGAGGTGGTGTAGCGGGACTTGGCCATGTCGTGGTTGCCCGCGATGACGAGGAGGGGGATATCGGCATCCCCCAGGCGGGTGAGGGCTTCCAGCGCCGTCGTGTAGGCCATCGTCTTGGGCCTCACCGAGTGGAAGATGTCCCCGGCATGGACCACCGCGTCCGGACGCAATGCGATGATGTGGTCCACGGCCGAAAGAAAATGCCGGTAGATCAGCTTCTCCCGGAGGTTCATCCCGGTCTCGGGTTCCAGCCGGTGGAACGCCGACAGGCCCAGGTGGGAGTCGGCAACGTGAACGATCCTCATCCCTGACATCCCCCCGGTGGGCATCCTCCCCATAAAGGTGCACCGCATGCGGGGCGAAGATAACGGGGGTGACGGGTCACCATCTATCTATATTCCCGTATCCGATATTAGTATGGTGATGGGAGTGTCCAGGCGGGCGGTGGAGGCGGTGTTCCAGTCCCTGTTCATCTTAACAGACCTCCGGGTGCTCCTGCGCAGCACCGCGCCGGATCACCGGCTCGATGAGGCGCAGCGGGCCGGGGTGCGGGACCGGATCGCGGAGCTGCGGCGCGAGGTGGATGCCATCGAGCAGGAGCTGCTCCGATGAGGCTCTGCGGGGAGATCGAGGTCCGGGACCGGGAGGAGACCCTGATCAATCTGGACCCGATCCAGTCAGGCGGGCGGCTCACGGCGGATGCCATGAAGGCCGTCATTGCCTACGGGGACGGCTACTCGGTCTGCGATGCCTGCGGAAAGCCCTTCCGGCTGGACCACATCAAAAAGCCCCCGCTGGATGCCTTCCACCGGGACCTGGCCGCCTTCGTGAACATGGACGTGGCACGGGTGGTGCCCGGAGCCCGGCGGGGCTTCCAGGCAGTGACCCACACTCTTGTAGAGCCGGGGCAACCGGTGGTCCTCACCGCCCTCTCCCATTATACGGCCTTTTTAGCCGTGGAGTCTGCCGGGGGGGTTCCCCGGGAGATCCCGGCGGACGGGGACCACCGGATCACAGGGGAGGCGGCGGCGGCCACCCTTGAGGCGGTCACCCGGGAGTTCGGATCGGCCCCGCCCCTCCTGATGGTGGACCACTTTGACTACCAGTTCGGGAATGAGCACCAGGTCCGGGAGATCGCGAAGGCGGCCCGCCAGTATGATGTCCCCGTGCTGTACAACGGGGCCTACTCGGTGGGAATCCTTCCCGTGGACGGGAAGGCCCTGGGGGTGGATTTTGTCGTGGGGTCCGGGCACAAGTCCATGGCCGCCCCCGCACCCTCGGGCATCCTTGCCACCACGGGAGAGTACGCCGGGGAGGTCTTCCGCACCACCGGGATCCGGGGGGACCGCACCGGCCGGACCTTCGGGGTCAAGGAGGTGGAGATGATGGGGTGCACCCTGATGGGGGCCACGGTGATGGGACTCCTGGCCTCCTTCCCCCACGTCAGGGAGCGGGTGACGCGGTGGGAGCCGGAACTGGAGAACGCACGGCTCGTCAGCGATGCCCTGGCGTCCATCGAGGGGACCACCATCCTCTCGGAGGTCCCCCGGAACCACACCCTGACCCGAACGGATACCACGGGTTCCTTTGACGGCGTGGCCCGGCGGCATAAGAAGAAGGGGTACTTCCTGACCTCGGCCCTGAAGGACCGGGGCATCGGGGGCCTCTTCCCGGGTGCGACGAGGGTCTGGAAGTACAACACCTACGGCCTGACCCGCCGTCAGGCAGAGCACGTGGCCTCCGCATTCCGGGAGATTGCCCGGGAGAACAGCATCGCAGTCAGGTGATCAGCCGGGAATCTGAAGAGGGGCTGGGGCATCCAATCAGGCCGTGCTGCTGCAGGGTGAATGCTGGAAGAGGCTATCCTCTCTGGGGGTGGGATCGGGAGGGAGCCAGCCCCCTCCCGTCGCCCTCCCCCGTGAGGATACTCTCCACTGACTGGCCGGAACGGGATTCTGCAGGTTTTTCCCACAGCGGCACCATCCGCTGTGGGGATATCCCCCTCATGCCCTTTTTCCATTGAGGATCAACGGTTACCTTTGATGGCCTCGAATGAACACTCACCCTTCCCTTCGCGGCGGAACCGGATCCTGTCAGCGGACCGGGCTGCTGGTACCGTTGAGAGCCCGGAACCGCTGCGCCGGGGAGAGTATCTCTTCCACGAGTCCGGAGAGCTCCATCTCCTCCTCCTTCTCCCGGATCACCTCTGCCCGTGAAGCGGTGGAGGGGTAACGGGGAACCGCCAGACACCCGGTCTCCCCCTGCACCTCGTCGAAGGTACCGATTTTTCTCGCCAGGTCCACGATCTCCACCTTGTCGTGTCCGATGAGGGGCCGTAGCACCGGCACCAGGGCTGCCCCCGCGATCACCGACAGGTTCTGGAGCGTCTGGGAGGCCACCTGGCCCAGGTTCTCCCCGGTCACGACTGCAGCGGCACCCTCCGCCTGCGCCAGGGCGGATGCCGCCCGGAGCATGAAACGCTTGCAGAGGACACACCGGTACCGGGGCTCCTTCATGGCCGCCAGCCGGTCGTACACCGGTTCCATGTCAGCCACCACCAGATCAAGGGGCACCCCCGGGCACCACCGGGAGAGGATCGTGTGGTGGCGGTGCACTGCCGGGAGCAGGTCCTTCCCTGCCCAGCGGCCGCCCGCCAGGTGGAAGAGGGTGGCGGTGCACCCCCGCCTCATCATCAGCCAGGTGGCCACCGGGGAATCGATGCCCCCCGAGAGGAGGGAGAGGACCATTCCCTGGGTTCCCCCGGGAAGACCACCGGGGCCGCTGATGCGATCGTCATACACGAGACCGCCGAATTCCCGGGCCTCGACAAAGACCTCGTAGCCGGGGTGGTCCAGGTCCACCGTCGTTCCCGGGGCAGACGCAAGAAGATGGGCCCCCACCGCCGCGGCCAGCTGCTGGCTGGTGAACCCTTCCACACCGGTCCGCCGTGCCCGGACGGCAAAGGACATCCCCGGTTTCAGGTGACGGGCGGCACGCTCCCCTGCGGCCACTGCGATGGCCTCCACCGAGGCATCCGTGACCGAGACGACAGAGACGCCTACCACCCCGAAGATGCGGGAGGCCGCCTCTGCGATCTGCCGGGGGTTCCCGCCATGCACCAGGATCCTGCCCCGGTGCACCTCGATCCGGTGGGGGAGTGAGGCCGCATCCAGGGCTGCCGCGATGTTCCGGGTGAGTGCATTGGTGAACCGCCTCATCACCGGCTGGCTCTTCAGGAAGAGCTCCCCGTACCGCACCATAACCGCTTCCGTCACCGGTATCCCGTCTCCTTCACCGGCAGATCCCACACCCTGTCCCCGGTGCTCTACTTCCTGACCCGGCGGGCTTTCGTGAAGCACTCCATGGCCTCGTCATCGCGGTGGAGCCTGACGAGCGTGTTGCCCTTGGCGATCCAGGCCTGGCAGGATTTGGGATCATACCGGAGCGCCGTGTTGTAGCATTCAAGCGCCTCCTCGTGCTTTCCCACCACCTTCAGCTCGTTGCACTTCCCGAGCCAGAGGACGGCATTCTCCGGGTCGGTCTCCAGCGCCTCCTCGTAGCACTCGATGGCCTCGTCATGCCGGCCCGCCCGGGCATGCTCCTCACACCGCGTGACGACGTCCGCCTTCTTCCCGGGCTCCGTTCCCATGAGGGATGCATTGCCCTCCCGGGATGATGAACATGATGATGCCCGTATGCACTTCTGAACATGCTTTGATGCAGGAAGCGTTGTACCGGGACGCTCCAGGGGGGGACTGCGTCCCCCCCCGCCGCGTGGGCGCCCCCCCTCCCCGTGAGGATGGTTCGTCACGTCGGTTTATCACCGAAGATCACCCTATCCTCCCCGGGGGATGCCCACGCGGCGGGGGCGGGAGCCCCCAAGAGCGTCCCAGTACAATCAACCCGGTTTCACGGCAAGGGAGTACGATCCCCATCGAAAAAAGATGGGCGGATAAAAAGAAAACCGCTCCGGGGGAGGAGTGGGCTTGAGCGGATTCGAACCGCTGATCCCCGCCTTGTAAAGGCGGTATCCTAACCAGCTAGACCACAAGCCCAGGATCAAGGGTGGACGTCGGTGGTTCTTAACTGTAACGCTGCGGCCGGATGCAGAGGACGATGGCGGGCAGGCAGATCCAAGTGTAAACCTCCTGTCCTTCTCTCACGTCGGCCGAGTTCTACTGAGACGCTCTAGGGGGGGACTGCATCCCCCCCGCCGCGTGGGCGGAAGCCCCCAAGAGCGTCCCCCCAGAATGAGTGAGATAAACGGCCGAACCTAGAATTGAAAGAAAAAGAAAAAAACCAGTAGGGGGGTCAGGCGAGGCCGAAGGACTTCAGGGTGACTTCGGGGTTCAACCCGCCGACGTGGTATACGACGCCCTCGGAGAGCTCGTTGATGACCACTTCGGCGGGGGAGAAGAGGGAGGTGTCGATCTGGTAGAAGTCGAACTTGGCCTCCTTGAAGATCTCGTAGAAGGGCTTCCCGTACCCTTTGGACTTGTTGGACGGGATCTTCTCCAGGTACTCCTTTATCTCGGGGGCCTTCATGGTCAGGTAGATGGACCCGTAGTAGATGGTGGCGTCGTTGGTGCACCCCATCGCCTTCGTGGCGTCCTTCTTCACCGGGGCGATGGGCGCGGTACCCACGCCGGAGAAGACCTTCCGGGTGTCGAAGCCCAGTTCGTTCAGCTTGTAGATGGCGGTCTCCACGCAGCGGCCTGCCACCTGGATGGACCCCACCAGGGAGGCCGTCGGGGCCACGACGGCGCAGACGTTGCAGACCTCCACCTCGCATTCCTCGGCGATCTTCTCCATCACCTCGCCGTTTGGGAGATGGTCGCTCTCCAGGCAGATCACCGCGTACTCGAAGTCGTCCTCGTAATCGATGACCTCGAAGGTGTGCTTGGGCTTGAGGGAGAGGGCCCTCGCCGGCCCGCTGCCCATGGCAAAGTAGTTGCCCACCTTCACGGTCCATCCCGCTTTCTGGGCGCCCAGGCAGGCGATGGACGGGAAATCGGTCCGCACCTCGATGAAGGGCAGCGGGATATTCTTGATCTTCCCCATGGTGGTGGTGGTCTCTGCAAGCCCCCCCATGCAGATCTCGGTGAACATCTCCCCTGCCCGGTAACCTCCCCGGGTCGAGACCCCGCAGTCCACGATGCGGGCGCCGTTGTCCAGCTGGTGGAATACCGCGTTGAACTCCTCCGGGTATTCTGCCATTTCCTCGAAGAGGTTTAATGCCATCTCATTGACACTGAGCACCATGATACCCCCAGCATCACAAACAATGGAGGAGAGATATGATAAGGATTCCCAAATGCGACGGAGATGGCCCCCGCGATTGCCTTGCCGCAGTGCCCAGGAATGCCGTGAAGATCTGCCGGATAGGCGGGCCGGCAGGAGATGACCGGATTCAGAGAAAAGGAGGACTGATGCGGGGCCCGCCAGGGGTCATTTCCCACAGCGTGTGAACATACCGTCCCCCATGAAGCATCACGGCAGGGGTTCATGGGCGATCGTTGACTGTTCCCGCTGAGGGTTTCCGGAGGAGCCCTGCGACCGGTTACTTCAGGTATTCCAGCACCCGGTCCGGCTCGTACCGGAGGCTGATGACCCGGGTCCGGCCCTTGCCGTCGCGGTACTCCAGGTCCACGAGGCGCATAGCATCGAACTTCTTCACCACCTCGTAGAACCGGGTGTAGCCCATCTCCAGCTCCTTGCCAAAGGACCGGTACACCTCGCCGGCGTTCATCTCTTTCTCCCCCTTCGCACGTTCGGCGATGCGCCGGAGCACCTCCCGCTCCTCGGGCTTCAGCGTCTTTGCCGTGAAGGAGAGGTGGAGGTACCTGGAGACCTCGTAGGCCCGGCAGATATCGTCCTTCTCCACGGATTTCCGGGCCTCCTTTTCGGCGGTGAGTGTGGCCCGCTTCAAAAGATCGATCCCCACCCGGAGGTCCCCGCTCTGCATCGTCTGGTCGATGACGAGCGTGAGCATCTCCTCCGAGAGGACCTGGGGGTACAGCCCCTGCTGGACCCGTTCCTTCAGGATCCCGGCCACCTCTTCCCGGCTGTAGGGGGGGAAGTAGATGTCGGTGGGCCGGAAGACGGAGGCCACCCGGGCGTCCACGGCCTGGGTCAGGTCCACGCTCATGTCCGAGATGATCAGGATCACGCCGATCCGTGTGCCGGGGTAGGCCTCGTGGGCCCGCAGCAGAGTGTAGAGGACCTTGTTGATCTCGTTCTCGTAGAGCAGGTAGTTCACATCGTCCAGCGTGACCAGGAGGACAAGGCCGTCCCGCTGCAGGATCCGGGCGATGGCGTCAAAGACCTGCTTGAAGGAGGTGCCGGAGGCGGGGGGCAGGTGGCCGGCCAGCTTCCGGTAGATCTGGGAGAAGATGGCAAACTTGGTGTTGTCGATCTGGCAGTTCACGTACACCGGGACCAGCTTCTTCGTCGTCTCCTCGATCTCGGCAAAGAGTTTCCGGACCGAGGTGGTCTTCCCGGTGCCCGGAAGGCCCCTGCAGACGGTGTTCAGGGGCCGGCCCCCCCGGAGGCCCGGCTGGATCTGGAATGCCAGCTCCCGCATCTGGTTCTCCCGGTGGTGGAACTGCTCGGGCACGAAGTCCAGCTCAAAGACCTCGGGGTCCCGGAAGAGGGTCTCGTCCCACTGGAGCAGGCTCTTCTTCATCCCATACCTTTCTCTGCCGCGCAGGGATTATAATGTCATCCCATGCACCGCGGTTATGGGTTCATGCACTTCCGGCAGAGGATCTTCCCCATGAAGAGCTGGGAGAGCTTCTGCTGGCTCCTCCCGACCGGTGCACCGCACTCCTGGCAGGGCACGTCGCCGGCCGCAGGCTCTGGTTCCGGGCCGGGTGCCGGTTCCTGCCCGGGGGAGGCCTCCGGCAGGGTCCCGGTCTCCCGGGCCGGGGGTGCAGCAGGCTTCTTCCCCTTCGGGGCAGCCTCCCGTTCGCGGGCCCCGGCACCGGCCGGCGGCGCTTTCCGCGTAATGGGGGCAGGTGCAGGCTGCGCGGCGGCTTCCTTCTCCACATCCTCCGCCAGGTGCACGACGTCCTCCATCGTGAGGGCCCGTGGCGGGGCCTCCCCCTGCCGGCGCGAGGCAGAAGCGGCCTCGGAGGCGGCAACGATCTCATCCAGGGGTGAAGGCGGCAATTCCACCCCAAGGACCGCCGTCTTCGGGGGCCGTTCCCGGGCGGGCGGAGGGGCCGGTTTTACCGGGCCCGGGGGTGGTGGCGGCTCCGCCGCTGCCCGGGGGGGTGCCGTGGGTGCGGCGGGCGGGAACGGTGGCCGGGGCACGGCCTGCATCACCGGCCTCTCCCGGGTGGGATCAACCCTGGCTCGGGCTGCGCCCGTCCCTGCAGGGATTCCGGGCCGCTGGATGACCCGCCGGCGGTAGGACTCCACGCGCTCGGCGGTCACGGCGTCGCCACGGCCCAGCCGGAGGAGGAGCGTATCCAGGAACGCAATCAGTTCCTCCACTCCGCCGGCATCATCCGCCTCTCCCGCCACCTCCAGGCGGAGGTTCTCGTAGTTGTCCAGGTTGATGGTGATCCCGACCGTGACGTTCTTTCTGGACGACATGGTTTCCTGAGTGTAGGTGCAGGGAGTATATGGGGGTGTGGGTCAGGGGAAAGGGAGCCCCGGAAAAAGGGGGGGGTTCACCGGCCCCGGCGCAGGGAGACGAGAGCCCAGGCCCCCGCCATGGCGGGAAGGAGAAGCACCGGCTCCAGTGGCACGGGTTCCGCCCCGCGAGGACCGGGGGACGTGCCGGCAGCGGGAGTGTGCTGCTCTTCAGCCAGGGAGAACAGGTACACGTCCGCGTTGCCGTTCCGCCAGTCTTCCCAGACGATAGGGTCTCCCCATATCCAGGGATTCCGCTGATCTGCGGGATCTGCGGTGATCCGGATCTCGTGGGCCGATCCCGCGGCCACGAGGGCCGCGCAGACGAGAAGGAGTGTGGTGAACCACACGTTCGATTGCCGGTTCAGTCCCATGCGGGAGGGGTCGGTGTGCAGGCCCATACAGCATTCAGTCCCCCGGATCCGCTACCTTTATCCCCGGAATCCCTGATTCCCCTACAGAGGAGTTGAAGTCCTGTGAAGATCCTTGGCATCAATGCCAGCCCGAAGGGGAAGGAGAGCCAGACCCTGCGTCTCGTGAACGCCGTGCTGGAGGGGGCCCGCGGGGCGGGGGCAGAGACCGATCTCGTGGATCTCTGCAAACTGGAGATCCAGTACTGCACGGCCTGTGGCACCTGCTATGACAGCGGGGAGTGCACCCTTGTGGACGATTTCCCGGACCTCTTTGACCGGATGATGGAGGCCGACGGGATCGTGCTCGGGTCCCCCAACTACATCGACTCGGTGACGGCCCCCATGAAGGCGGCCTTTGACCGGCTGGCAGACGCCATCCACTGCCAGATGTTCTCCGGCAAGTACGGGTGCGCGGTCTGCACTGCCGGCGGATCGAACGAGATGGAGGTGGTGAAGTACATGAACCATGTCCTCACCTCCCTGGGCGCCACGGCCATCGGCGGGGTGGGGGTGGCCTTCCAGGGGAACCCGGACCGGATCCTGCCTGCCATCGAGAGATCCCGTGAGCTGGGCCGGGAGCTGGCCGATGCCATCCGGACCCGGAAGGTGTATCCCGAGCAGGCCTCGATCCACAAGGCCCGGCGGCAGTACTTCTGCCGGCTGGTGGAAGCGAACCGGGAACGGTGGCGGCACGAGTACGACTGGTGGGTGGCGGCGGGGGAGATCAGGGAGAAGTGATAGGCAAAATCAATCTCACCCTTCCTTTCGCCCCCTCGATAACCATTCCCGGAACCTTCCGAGGGCCCCCGCGCGGCGGGGCGAGCACATAGGAACGCCCCTTAGGAATAGATACCTAAACACATGTAAGACCCCATGAATGAAGAAATGAAAATTTTAGGTCCTGAGCGCTATTCCCTCATCCTTGATTCTGAATCCTATTCAGTAAGAGGACCCGATAATACCACTAAGTTTTTTAAATTGGCTGCATCTCACCAACCCAAACTATACGTCGTTAGCGTGAATGAAAACCCAATTTATATCGGCATAACAAAACAACCAATGCGTAGTCGCCTCCGGTTTGGATGGACCGCCAAAGGTCAGGCGGGTTACTGGGGCTACCCATGGCGGAATAAATTCAATGAAGTGAACCTTGACATCTGGTATCATATGAATCCCGAAGAAAGCAAATCAATGTTGGATTTTGAGACCATCGAGGCTGAAGTCGTTTTTATCATCCGTTGCGCTGGTCAATGGCCGCAGTATCAGACTGAGATTCACTTCCATGCATCTGAGCCTTTCCATAGACAGATAGCGGCAAAAATTGTTTCAAGATATGGATTACCAAAATGACGAAATTATCAATTACTTTCGATATTGAACCAAGGAATCATCTAAAAAAAGAATGTAACGGAGACGTTTCTAAATTAAGTGTGGTGTATAGTGACATCGTGACCCTTATCAATTTCACTTCACACATGGCCCGGTATTATTTTTGGAAAATTGAGTACTCGAATTATGAAATCCCCAATGTGTAGCAAGAACAATTCGATATTCCGTCTAATAGAAGATCCAGAACATTTCAGTTCGGCTCCGGTACCGTGCAAAGGATTGGAGTGCCCCTTGTGGAACAATGGACACTGTATTCATCTATTATAGACGAAAAGGATAGTTGGCCAAGTCTAGATGGTCTTGGGGAGCCATTCATCGATATTAAAAACAAATTTCTTGGTTCGATAGATATTACCAACTTGATCTTTGAAATATCCCGAGACTTTGACATCACCAGAATAACCACTATTCAGCAACGACCTTGCAAGATCGCCAAAAGGTGTGGAATAATCAAAACTTGTTCCAGGGATTAGCTCATAAGGCAATTTATGTCCTAGTTTATCCGGAAGAGGGAATTGAAGAATGTATTTTTCCCGTCGCCTGAATAATATGTGAAATAGATTTTTATATGGTAGATCAAATCCAACAAAACCGAGCATAACGGTTCTTTCGCCCTTATTCATCGCGGTTAGAGTTAAAAATGGAGGACTTGTTATCCCAACCCCGGGCGTGCCAAGAAAACCGTGCGACCAATTTACTTTCACTTTTGGTCTTCGACTATACAGGTTGTATGTTGATAACGCAGCACCGTATATTGCAACGGCTGCAATGATCAACTGAACGATAGATTGGGTGTCCAGAACAATTGCGGCCATTGGAGTGTATTTACAATTGTGCAATTAAAAAACAGTTGGATTGTAAGGGAACCATGGGACGAGCTATTACAACGTTTATTCCTATTCGATTGAATCTAAAAGAAGAATCTTCACCCGTTTTCCCGTCCATTTCTTCGGGACCAGTACCCCACCGGAATTCCCAATCGATTTAACTGTCTCATCAATCACCTGGTAGGCGGTAGTATGAATTTCCATTTGTCCAAGATGATGAAGGAGATTGCACCGAAGAAAGCCACGGTCATCCCGCAGAGAATCGAGGTTGAGGGTATCGATACCATCTGGCACATGGACATGATGCAGATGAGAATTAACAAGGGCGTCAAGCAATACATCTTCGGGATCATGGATGCCTGCACCCGGAGAATCATGGCGGTCAAGAACTACGAGAATTCAACCGCGAACTGCGCTGTAGACTGCTTGAGGAAGGCAATCGAGGACAATGGCGGGAAGGTTCCAAAGACCCTCTACACCGACAATGGCCGCATGTTCACTTCAATGGCCTTCGAGGATTTCTGCCTTGAGATGGGGATTCAGCACCACAGGACCAATCCTGGCAGCCCATGGGAGAACGGGAAGATTGAGAGGTTGTTCGGCACCATCCGCAGGGAGTGGATTGCATACCGCAGATAGATGAAAACCGAATCCCTCAGAGAGAACCTTGAGGAGTTCCAATACTGGTTTAACAACGAGAGGGAGATCCAGAAGCTTGAGTACAAGACCCCGATGCAGATAATGAAGAAAGCCGAATCTTCTTAATTCAAGCTTTTTTGATCTTTTTACTTTCACAACGCCCACGGATCTGGTTTTTGTTTTCAAATCCGGGCTATATTAGTAGGATAAAAACTAAGTAGAATGAAGGATACAGATACTATATGATGGAAAGTAGTGCAATTGAAAAAATTTTGAAATCTTTCACCGACGCCCAACTTTATGTCATCTTACTTTTAGGAATCGGCGAGTATAAACCGGTCAAAGGACGTCTTTGGTATCAAAAAGAAATGTATTTCGTATCGAATATTATCGAGGTTTTGAGGAAATCATTAGAATTTGAGCCTTATTTCATCGGGCCGCATAGCAGAGATTTGGAAGAGGCTTTGGATCAATTGAAGTTTTACGATATGATCCAGTACAATAAAAATGAGATTGAATTAACTGATTTCGGTAAAGAAGTATTTGGTTTTATTAAAAACAAGACCATCGACAAAGAGATCAATGCAATAGACGAGATTAAGGGTTTGTTTAACGACATGAGCAATGACGAATTACTTGTTTTTGTTTATACTTCGGTTGATAAGTCGTTAATCACCGAATCGCTTGAGTATGAGCGAGTAATGCGCAAACGGGTTCCATTAGCTGTAAATCTCTATAAGAAAGGAAAAGTCTCTCTTGGAAAAGCCGCAGAGATTGCAGGTATGACCGTCGAAGGAATGATGCAATTACTCAAACTAAGAAACCTGGCAATCCATGGGTGAATCTTGTTAATTTTGGATTCTTCGGTGATAATATCTTTTTATAAGGAAATGAATGTCCCTGAATTGTTATCCAAAGCAACTACTCTCGGTCATGTTATATTGGTCACTCCAGCCGTTTATATGGAGATAAAAGGTGACAATTTCCAACTATTACAGCATGCCATAAGTCAAGATTCTATTAAATTATGCCCCAAAATATCCCGGGAGAGAAGCATCGAGATAAAATCCAGAAACCCAGCTTTATCTAACGGTGAGATAGAAGTAATAGTGCTCGGATTGTATTTAAAATCAAAAGATATCGACCATTTATGTGTTCTTGACGATAAGAAAGCAAGAAAGGTCGCGGATGGTTATGGACTTCGCGTGATTGGTACGATAGGTCTTTTAGAATATTACGAAAAGGAGGGGCTAATTACATCTACCGAAAAGGAAGATTTAATCAAAGTTCTAAAGAATTCGACCTTCAGACTGCAATAAAGGATTAATAGATTGAGAGAGTTATTTGTTTTTGAATATCTTATGCCAAACAAGGTACAATCGAAATACCAACCCGAAGAAAATCTATTTTGTAGAACCGGTTGCGTTAAAGTCGGCAGCCAAAAAATCAATACACCCAATAAGAGTTTTGAATTGAGCCAAAGTGAAATACCGTTTCAGGCTGACACAAATATCTTTGGTTTCAATGAATACAAGAGGATCTTCCCTGAAGAAACCATTAAAACAAGTAAAGGCAGAAATACCCGATATTCCATAAAGGATCTGCATTTTAGCAAGCTTGGTGATCAATTCCGTTCGCAAATGAGAACGATTGTACGGTCTCAAAAAGGGATAAATTGTTTCTTTTTTGGATTTCGGGGCAATAGATTCCCTGATAAATCTGAGTTAACTTTCTTGGCTACAGAATCCTTTTCTTATTCCGATATTGTTCCGTTTCCTATTATTGGAGGGCTATCTGATTTAGTGAGCCACAATACCATCCAGAATTATTATGATTTCTTGTCCCGGGCGTATCAAGAGTATATAACTTTGAATAATAAACCAATTATGGGGATAATACCAAAGTCAATTCCTCCGGGGTTTTATCCCGATCTTGTGAAGTTTTATATCGATAAGGACATCACTTCATTTGCCTTTGATTTTGAGGGGGCTTATCCAGGCAGCGCTTATCAAAATGTGCTATATTTCTTCAGAGCTTTGCTAGAGAATTCAATAACGCAGGAATCAACTGAATCGGTGATAATGGCCATAAATCCAGGGCCGGGGAGAATGTCTCAAAAAAGAACAATTGTTGAATCGCGAGACATTGTTTCAGTCGAATATGGATTTGACATTTTAGGGAAACCCCTTGCATTCGGGAGAAAACCTAAAGAGCCTTTCTCCCCCGGTCCAAGGCCTGCCCCGGAGAATCGGCTTCGTCTCTTTCATAAATACGATTATGGGTATCATAATGTCCTTTCTTCAGAATTTGCTGAGGCCTTTCCACAAGATAGTTCGATAGAATCAGGAAAAGTGTTAGTTGATAATAATTACTTGAATCTTTTAAATATGGAGCAGAAAGGCTTAGAGATGCTTGTTTTAAGGGTTAAAATTAGAGAGAATGAAACTAAAGACCATATCGGAAAGAAAAAGTACGTTACACCCCACGATATAAGTAAGATTAAGAAAATGAGAGGGGATCTAACCCAAACGCGTTTCCCTACTTAATCAATCCCAAAATGATTTTTGGGTTACGATGTCACTTTACACCACAGCTAGGCTTAAAACCAAAATGCGCTTAGCTCCCTGCAATTGATATAGGATAAGTATCATCATGATCTGGTAGAACCATGACCGAGGACACGTACCCGACGGCCACGGTCCAGGGCAGGGAGGTGCCCTGGGACCCCGAGCAGCTCCGGAGGATCAAGGATCACCCCTGTTTCTCGGAGAAAGCCTGCCACGCCTTCGGGCGGATGCACCTCCCGGTCGCCCCGAAGTGCAACATCCAGTGCAACTACTGCATCCGGGACTTTGACTGCGTGAACGAGTCCCGCCCCGGCGTCACCACCCGGGTCCTCTCGCCGACAGAGGCCATCGAGATGGTGAAGAAGGTGATGGCCAAGTTCACCTACATCA
>Ga0315274_10005443_pt1 | contig 18611 bp, 22 predicted proteins | sample YL17G02_20_MG_FD_203700 | JGI IMG/M metagenome (GOLD analysis project Ga0315274, IMG submission 203700) | Sediment microbial communities from Yellowstone Lake, YNP, Wyoming, USA - YL17G02_20 | ecosystem: Environmental > Aquatic > Freshwater > Lake > Sediment | place: USA: Wyoming | collected...
TATTCTGGATGTGATGATGCCGAACAAAGACGGTTATGAAGTCTGCAAGGAGTTGAAAAGAGATCCTGCCTATCAAAACATCCCTATCCTGCTCCTGACCGCTGTGGTGTCCCATATTCCCACAACTGCGTACACGTATCGGGACGGGATGGAAACAGAGGCTGATGACTATGTTGACAAGCCGGTAGAACCGGCTGAGCTCGTCCGTTTAGTTGAGAGACTGCTGCAGAAGAAATAGCGTTCAGCGTTCAGCTTTTAAGAACTTACCGCAGGAGCGGCCTGCGGTCTTTTTAAGCTGATAACTAACTGCTGATAGCTGATAGCTGACAGCTGAAAGCAATTGCGAGGCCTATGATGAAAAGGGAAGAAGTTCATATCCTGATAATCGATGATGAAAAGATCATCCGGGACGGAACCGAATACGTCCTTAAAAAAGAAGGGTATAAAGCGATAACCGCTAAGGATGGAGAAGAGGGGCTCGAATGCCTGAAAAGTTCAACATGCCACCTTCTCATCCTTGATCTGATGATGCCAGGAATCAGGGGAATGGATGTGTTGAAATTGGTTCAGAAACAGTACCCGGATCTTCTGGTAATTGTCATTACCGGATATGCCACTGTGGGGAATGCAGTGGAAGCGATGAAAATCGGTGCTTACGATTTCATCCCGAAGCCCTTCACACCCGATCAGTTGCGGATTGTCGTGAGGAGAGCCATTGACAAGTTGAATCTTGAGCAAGAGGCGGCACTGCTCCGGAGTGAGCGGGAAAAGAGTCTCCAGGACATTGCCAATGAAAAGAGCAGGGTAAAGACCATCATCCACTGCATGGCTGACGGTGTCATTGTCACAGACCGGGATAACAAAATCGTTCTCACCAATCCGGCTGCCTCGCTGATGCTTTCGGCAGAAGGTACAGACCTCATTGGTAAACCACTTTCCTTTTGTGTGAAGGATGAGAGGCTGAATCAGCTGGTCGAGGGCTTCTTTTTAGGTGGAGAACCCGCGTATTCCGCTATCTCCCAGGAGATTACGGTTACGAAGGATAAGAAGATTTTTCTCAGGGCCCACGCCGCACCGGTAAGAAATGAGGAAGGAGACCTCATCGGATCGGTAATCGTCTTTGAGGATATCACATTCCTCAAGGAACTCGACCGGATGAAGTCTGATTTCGTGAACATGGTTTCCCACGAGCTGAGGACGCCTTTGGTTACGGTGAGCCAGCAGCTCTCAGTAATCCTCGATGGAATAGCCGGAGAGGTCAGCGAGAAACAGAGAGAGCTTCTCACCCGGGCAAAAGAGAGAAACAAGGAACTCGTCACTATGGTGAAGAATCTCCTCGATCTCTCCAAGATCGAATCGGGGGAGATTGTTCAATATAAAGAACCCATGAATCTCAATGTACCCATAGGCAAGGTTATTGATATGATGCTGCCTCAGGCCATGGAGAAAGGCATTGCCCTCGAGTTTAAACCCCTTGAACCGCTTCCTTTCATCGATGCCGATGTGAACAATATGGAAGGGGTTTTTACCAATCTGATCAGTAATGCAGTAAAGTATACCAACCAGGGCGGGAAGGTAATGGTCAGGAGCAGGGTAAAAGGAGGATATGTTCAAATTGATGTAACTGATACCGGCATCGGCATTGCCCGGGAAGACCTGGCCAAGATATTTGACCGCTTCTACCGGGTGAAGACTGAACAGACCAGGAAAGTTATAGGCTCGGGGCTGGGTCTCTCCATTGTGAAGGGTATCATTGAGGCCCACTTCGGTTCAATCGAAGTGGAGAGTGAGCCGGGAAAGGGCACCACCTTCTCTGTCTTCCTGCCCATAAAGAGTTGAGATACTGTCTCCCCGCATTGGATTCGTATCCTTTCTCTTTATTCCTGTTCCCAAAAACACCATGTATATCCTTCTTGACAAAGAAAGCTCGTTCATTTGATAATTGGTTAAACCAAATTTCCGGAAAAGAAAGCAATGAATTCGTTACCTTTTGATAGAGAAAAATTTATAGAGATATGCCGCAAGAACGATGTGTCAATGGTCGGAGTTTTTGGTTCAGTTGCGCGAGGCGAAGGCTCTGAGCAAAGCGATATTGATCTCTTGGTGAAGTTCACCAAGAAAAAAAGTCTTCTTGCTCTGGTGAAACTGGAACGTGAACTCTCATCTGTACTTGAAAAAAAGGTAGATCTCTTAACCGAGGCAGCCATCAGCCCATATCTCCGTGACAGAATCTTGCATGAACTCAATGTGATCTATGAAGCGTGATGAAAAGGTTTATCTCCAGCACATCATCGACGCTATTTCAAGAATTGAAGAGTATCTTCAAGGGATTGATGAAGGAACCTTCTCCCAACATCTTCTCATTCAGGATGGCGTGATTCGCCAACTTGAAATCATTGGTGAAGCGGTAAAGAGAATCTCAAGTGAGTTGAGGGAAAGATATTCTCATATCCCATGGCAAGATATAGCGGGCACGCGCGACAAGCTCATCCACCATTATTTCGGAGTGGACATTGAAAAAGTATGGCTTATGGTGCGAGAAGATATGCCGGTTTTTAAAGAAGAGGTAAAGAAAATACTGAAAGAAATCTAAATCAGAGGAATTGTGAACAGGTTCACACTTCCCCTGCCCTGTTTTCCCCTGTCTGTTTTTTTCTTGCCAAGCAGTTTTTATATAAGAAAAGAGGGAACGGTTGTCCCATTGCCCAAGATATTTGACAGATTCTACCGCGTAAAAACTGAACAGACACGGAAGGTCGCGGGTTCAGGACCGGGCCTCTCCATTGTGAAGGGTGTCATTGAGGCCCACTTAGGCTCAATCGAAGTGGAGAGCGAGCCGGGAAAGGGCACCACCTTCTCTGTCTTCCTGCCCATAAAAACCTGAGATATTTAAAAAATTCATTGATTTAACTATTATAATGGTTATGATGTATAATAATTTAACCACTATAATGGTTATATATGCATGGAAGAGAATAACTTATTAGAAATATTAGTAAAATGGAACTTTTGGGATCAGAAGGCAACTCTTGGATTTCCCCGGGAGATCACGAAAAATATAATCAATTATCTAAAAAAAAGGCCCTGAAATAATTTCACTGAAGGGTGTGCGGTGTTCAGGCAAATCTACCATCCTGTTTCAGATAATTGATACCTTACTGTCTCAGGGAGTTGAACCAAAAGATATTCTCTTCATCAATTTTGAAGAACCCCTTTTCTTTCAGCAGAGAGAAAGTATTATCCTTGACCGGATCTATGCCATTTACCGGGAAAGAGTGAATCCAGGACGTTTTGCCTACGTCTTTCTTGATGAAGTCCAGGAGATCCCCGGATGGGAGAAATGGGTCCGGGCGAAAACCGACCTCAAGGAAGCCAAAGTTTTTGTGACCGGCTCTTCGTCGCGTCTGCTCACTGCTGAATTTGGCACTCTCCTGACCGGCAGACATATCTCGTTTACTGTTTACCCTCTCAGCTTCAAAGAATTTCTTCGTTTTAAAGGGTTAAAAGAAACTTCTGACCCTGTTTCAATAATCGGGGAAAAGGCGCTGATTAAAAATCTACTCCATGAGTATATGCAGTTTGGCGGGTTCCCTGAAGTTGTCTTAAAAGACCGTCATGATTTCAAAGACAAGCTTCTCAAACAGTACTTCGAAGACATCGTCTACCGCGATATTGTCTCTCGATACAAGGTTCGTGACATAGCCACGTTAAAGAACATCGCCCTTTTTTACATGACCAACATTTCCAGCCTCTCTGCCTACAACAGGATAAAAAATACGCTGAACGTTCCCCTGGAGGTGGCAAGAAAGTACTCAGGCTTTCTGGCTGAGTCTTTCCTCGTAAGAGAGGTGATGAAACATTCCTTCAAGGTGCGGGAGCAGCTCCGCAATCCCAAAAAAGTCTATGCTATCGACACAGGGATGCGGAATGCAGTCTCGTACCGTTTTTCACAGGATATGGGCAGGATTGCAGAAAACATTGTTTTTCTGACCTTGCTTCAACAGGAGAAAGAAGTTTATTACTTCAAAGAGCGCGGGGAAGTTGATTTTCTGGTGAGAAAAGGGATGGCTCCTGAATCCCTGATCCAGGTTTGTATGGCTGATGAGAACAGCAAAGCCTGGGAGAGAGAGCTGCAATCACTGGAAGATGCCCTTCAGGCAGTGGAATTAAAAAGAGGGCTCCTGATTACCGAGAACCGGGAGGAAATCGTTTCTTTTAAAAACGGTGAAATCAGAGCCGTTCCCTTCTGGAAATGGCTGCTTGAGATGGAGTGAAGTAACCCCGCCTTCTTTCTGTCCCTTTTACCTCCATTCTTCCTGCCCATAAAGAGTTAAGATAGCCAAAAATTCCCTGACTCATACGTCGAAGATCGGAAATCGAAAATGAATGGGGATGAGTTCATATTTTTTACCTTCTATCTCCCGTCTCCTGAATTCTGTTTTCCTATTTACTTTCCCTAAAAAATGCACTATGAACGGGGTAGAATTCCCTGAAATAAGTGGTATTGGCAAGTAAAAAAGGACTGTCAAATGTCAAGACTAGGCACCGTTAATAATTCGGCATTAGAGAAGTGATTGCGTCACTCTATTTAACCGGGGGATAACATGGAAACAACAAAAATTGCTCTGTTCAAGGGAAAGAAAATTCGCAAAACGCTTTATGAAAATGAATGGTGGTTTTCTGTGGTTGATATCGTAGCCGTCTTGACCGACAGCATTAACCCAAGGGATTATTGGTTCAAAATGAAGATCAGGGTAAAAAATGAAGATGGGATGGAGTTGTCGACACTTTGTCGACAACTGAAGCTGGAATCATCGGATGGGAAAAAATATACTACCGACTGCTCAGATACCGAAGGTATCCTCCGTATTATCCAGTCAATACCTTCCCCGAAAGCCGAACCCTTTAAGCGCTGGCTGGCCAAAGTCGGCTATGAGCGGGTACAGGAGGTAGAAAACCCGGAACTGGCCACAAAAAGGACGCGCCTCTTATACAAGCTCAAAGGGTATCCTGACGACTGGATTGAAAAGAGAATGCGCGGTATTGCCATCCGGGAAGAGCTTACCGACGAATGGCAGAATCGCGGAGCGCAGGAACAAAAGGATTATGAGATTCTCACCGCAGTAGATATCAAAGGCAGCCTTTGGACTGACGCCAACGGAATATAAGAAGCAAAAAGGGTTGAAACGGGAGAACCTCCGTGATCATATGGATGATTTTGAGCTGATCTTTACCATGCTCAGCGAGCGTGCCACGACAGAGATCCACCGCACCGAAGATTCGCAGGGCATGAAAAAATTGAAAGAGGATGCAAAAGCAGGTGGTGATATTTCGGGAAATGCCAGGAAACAGTTGGAAAAGAGGCTCGGCAGATCTATCGTTTCCAAAACCAATTATTTGAAGAAACCTGCCGAAAGCAAAATATTGCCCAAGAAATAACGATGGAAAAACAACAAGCTAAAAATTTGATTAAAGAAACCTTTGAAAATTCTTTTGATAAAGGACGATTTACCCGCTTCAGTAAAAACCTCTTAAACCATATTGAAGAAGCCCCCTTTACTTATCAGGGGCAATATATTCCTGAAGCTTACCGGCAGTATATAAGCACTCTTGAGCGAATAGGCAAATTCAACGACGGTGAAAATAGAATTGATATTCTTATCATAAAGCTCCAGAAAGAGACTTCCCTTGAACGCGCCCGCACCATGCAGCGGAACTTTGTCGCCTGGTATCTCAACGGCAGCCGGGGCGGCGAACGTGCTCAATTCTCCCCAGGCCGTGAAGATGAGCGTTTTTATCGTGCGGGCCTTCATCCGCATGCGGCAGATACTGTCCGACAATCGCGTGCTGGCGAAAAAGCTTGCGGAATTGGAGAAAATGCTGACCGCCCGGCTTGATACTCACGAGAGGGCAATCGTGCATGTGCTCGAACAGATCATGCGGCTGCTGAATCCGCCCTCTGAACCCGAACCTCCGCCCAAGAAAATCGGTTTTCATGTACGCGAGAGAAAAGCACGATATTCTGCAAATCGAAAATGAATGGGGAGAGTTCATATTTTTTACCTTCTGAATTCTGACTTCTGAATTCTATTTTTCCTGTAGCCTTCTGACTCCTGGATTCTGTTTTCCTATTTACTTTCCCTAAAAAATGCACTATGAAAGGGGTAGAATTCCCTGAAATAAGTGGTATTGGAAAGTAAAAAGGGACTGTTAAATTCAGGGCTAAGAAGCGTTAACACCGATGAGATTAAGCAGGGTCTACAACCTGCCAAAATCGCTTGCAACATTTCATGACTTTTAAACACCTCATAGGGAAATCAACCCTTAAAGAAGGAATTGCAGTCCATAAAAACTTCGAAAGCTTCTTCGGGAGCCCAGATTCCGGGCAAAAAAAGGGTATCACCCTTCTCTATGGCAATAACCAATCGGTTCAAGCAGTGCTTCGTAGACTAAATAATGTTAGAAAACATGTCCAGATAAAGTACACTAACAAAATTCATACGTCTTTCGTTGATTGGTTAAACGAAGTGTTTACTGAAACGAGAAAAGGAACCATCGGAGAATTCTTGGAAATTGAGAAAATATCCCCTGAAGTTTTCAAGCTGATACCGATTACTAAAGATATGGCGCACAATGCAAAATTGTATATCGCCGATTCTATGTATCACAAGGCTGATAAAGAAAGTCTGTCGCATAATGATTCATTTGTCGAAATTGAAAAGATAATTAGTGGGATAAGTTTCAAGATGGATGAAGGGCAAGCCTTTTATAACCGAGAAATTGAAAGAGCATTTTCCTCGTTGAGTTGGCAAAAAGAAGGAAAGGCAATCCCAGAGCTTGAATTGAAGTATGATTACAGAAAGGATGCCGTCCAGGTTGAAGTTGAATTCGGAAATGCGAGGTCATACTATCAGGATTATATAAAATTCATGCTTTCATATTTCTCCAAACAGATTCATTTGGGAACACTGATAACCCCGACAATAGGATTTGCAAATATTCTGTGTGAGATCGGCAAACAAAAGGCGTTACAACGTGGACGAAAGACATACTCTGGAATGATGCACTTTGAAAAAGCATTCAAGGAATTCCATTATCTGAAGCCAATCTTTGATATGCCTATCGTAATACTTGGAATAGATATCTCGCCGTTATAACAACCATCCACCCCATTGGCCGCATAAAGATATTGTAGGCTTAGGCACTTCCCCTATTTCCTTCATTTCTTCTCTGTTCATCCTGCCTTCTCAGAAAAGATTTTTATCAAAGATTCCAACTCATGGATAATCTGCGTTGACTCTCATTACCCCCTTTGCTAAACTAAATTCGAATAGAGGATAAGAGGGAAGAAACATGGCAAAATCTCTTGGATTTCCAGAAATTGAGTTTATCATCACACCGGAAGGTAAACCGAAATCAGTTGTCTTAAGTCTTGAAGACTGGAAAAGGATAAATGAAACCTTGAAGATAATGTCAGACAAAGAATTAATGCGGTCTATCAGACGGGCTAAACAGCAGCTTCGCAGCGGAAACAGATTGCTCTCCTTTGAAGAGGTGCTGGAAAATCTATAGAACATATTTCGCCCCTGAATTTCTCAAACAAGGTAAAAAATATCGCCATCTCAAGACATTACTCTTTAAAAAGCTAAAAAGTGGAAAGGATGAAAGGAGGGATGAAAATGGGTATGACAATAAGAGCAAAATTCTCTAAGGGAGTGATTAAGCCGTTAGAGGAAGTTGATATTGCAGAGGGAAAAGAGATCACCGTTACAATCAAGGAAGTTCCTTTAAAACTAAAAAAGGATGCCTTCGAAAGAGCAGCAGGAGCTTGGAAAGGAACCATCGATGCTGAAAAATTGATTAACAATATTTACACAGATCGGCTCCTTTCCACCAGAGAGGAACCAAAGCTATGAAACCCTCCTATCTCATTGATACTGATTGGGCAATCCACTATCTCAATGGAAACAGAGATATTATCGAAAAGCTGAAATCCCTAAAAGGGAAAGGATTGGCTTTAAGCGTAATCTCCTTAGCTGAACTTTATGAAGGCATCTATTATTCAACAAATCCAAAGGGAAACGAAGAAGGCTTAACTGATTTATTAAGCGGTGTCTCAATTTTAGAGGTGGGAGAGGAGATTTGTAAAGTGTTTGGAAGAGAGCGGGGAAGGTTAAGAAAAGAGAGAAAAATGATTGGCGACTTCGATCTCCTCATAGCGTCCAGTTGCCTCTACCATAACGTGACCCTTCTCAGCAATAACCGACGGCACTATGAAGTGGTAGAGGGATTAAAAATGCTCTCCCTCTCATAGGCAGAAGGGTATTCCCAATACTATTTTCATTTCATAATACCAAACAGCAAAGCAACAAAGAAGTATTTAGGAGGCAAGAAATGAAAAAAGCAGCATATTTGGATAAAGACGAGAGGAAATTGGCAAAATCACTTGAAAATGAGGAATGGGTTTCTGATCTCACAAAAAAAGAAAAAAAGCAATACCAGGAATATGCCCGCTATAGCCTGAACAAACAGAAACGGATTAATATCCGGATGACTGAACGGGATTTAAAGAAAATTCGTGCGAAAGCAATCGAGGAAGGCATACCGTATCAATCCCTTATCTCAATGTTGATTCATAAATTCAACGAGGGGAAAATGTCGGCTAGATAAACATCCTTCACACTATCACTCTAACAGTTTGCTGAAAAAGCAACTGTTTGTAAGGTTGATAGCCACCGCTGACTTTTGGCAATCTGTGGTATGGTTCGTGAAAAGGCCGTTTGACCACGAATATAAGAGAGGTGCACTATGATGGGGACAGAGGTAATGATCATCAGGCTGGTTCTGGCCGGGTTTCTGGGCGGGCTGATTGGCGTGGAAAGGGAGCGGCATGGAAGACCGGCAGGGTTTCGCACGAACATTCTCTTAGCCACCGGGTCTGCCCTCCTGATGATGATTTCCCAGTACATGTATGACCTCTACCCGGGACAGAATTCAAATAGCATTATCCGTCTGGATCCCGGCAGGATCGCCGCCATGAGCATTACGGGCATCGGCTTCCTCGGTGCCGGGGCAATCATCAAATCGAAGGGCCACGTCCGGGGACTGACTACAGCAGCATGTCTCTGGATGGTAGCTGCAGTAGGCCTGGCAGTAGGGTGCGGGTTTTACCTTCCCGCCCTGGTGGCTACCGGCATTGCCCTGTTTTCGCTCCTGGGGCTGCGTTTCTTAGAGAGGCATTTCCGGAAGGACTGGTATCGCAAACTCATCCTCTCATTTGATGGCATGAAAGATCAGATGCCCGATATCATAAAGGTAATGGATAACCATCGGGTCTGGATCCTCAGGATGGGCCTTCATCAGAATCTTAAGGGAAACGAGACAGCCTATGAACTTGATCTCAGGATGAGAGAAAACATCTTTAAACACGAACTCATTTCCGATCTCACCCGTATTCCGGGTTTGAAGAAGATTCATTTAATTTAGGCAGGAAATAAGAGGAACGAGTTTTTCAGGAGGAGATTCTGTTCTTTAATGCCTTTTCGATCCGCTGCAGTTTTTCATGGAGTAGTGTTTTCACCCTAAACTCCTTCGACATCTCAGCGTAGAGCTGAAGCTCACGTATACTGATGTACCATCCTTGATCAATGACGACCTCTCTTCTGCCCTGCCAATCTGTCTCAGGGTGTTCACCCGTAAAGCAGTATGATTGGAAGTACAGATCACCATTAGAAGGCTCCCCATTTACGAGCATTCTCCCTTGAGGGTAACGATCTCCAGAATCATACCACAGAGAGACCCCTTTTCCGGCTGGTAGGGAATGGGAGCTAAAATAGAATACGTACTCTTTGCCCATGGAATCTCGAATAGGGGGGAAAATGAAGAAATACCGTGAAATGCCTTCGATCTTCTTGAGCGGGAATTTCATCTGGTGAAGTATTTTCCCATGAGCCCCAGACTCTTTAAGAACAAATGTCATTTCTCCGTCCCTCTGTTTGGTTTTACAGGAAAACATCACCCGAATCGAAGATAGATTGTTTTTCGGCGAGATGAAGGTCTGGCTGATCGTGCTCTTGAGGTTGATCTCAGGTGTAGGGCAACAGAACTGGGGCTGATCCACTCCTGCCACCAAAAAAGTTTCAGCGTAAGCAGGTTTTAGGACCCTAAAGAGTACATCCAGATTCATTACGATAAGCACAAAAGAAAGGAGAATAAGGACAGGATTCCTCCACCGGGAGGGAAACAGGGACTGGAAGCCCACACAGGTGATGATGGCAATGGGAGCAATTACTACAAAGAGATATCTACCCATAAATGCATAGTATTTCATATTAAGGATTATAAAAACACCAATTCCACCCAGTAATGAAACCGATAAAATTCCGAGTGCTTGACGTTGAAAACTGGTAAGTTCCTGTTTAATCAATGATTTACAAATGCCAGCAACCCCCAATAGGAAAAACGAGCCATAAAACAACAGGTGGGATTTTTTAATGGGAATCTGGAGCGATCCAAAGTATCCAAAGAATGAGGTGAACGTGTAGTCAATTACTTTTTGTACGTACTCTATGGAGAAAGGGATTTGGCGGGTAAACCACGGCTGCGAGGTCTGCAGATTACGTAACGTTGACCAGTTCGCAACATACCACCACCCTGCCACGAGAGCTGCCGTACCAAAAACAGCCATGCCATCTACAAAGAGCTTTTTTCTCTCTCTGAAAAGGAAGAATACCATAACACAGAGTGTTACGGGTAACAGGAAGGCTGTTGAAACCTTGGATAGGAGACAGCCTCCGAGGATTAACCCCCTGGTTATGGTTTGCCGAAGTGTATCGGAGAATCTACTGTACTGGAGAAGGGCGAAGAGATAGAGCGTTGAAAGGGTTACAGCCATCATCTCATTTGAAATTGAGGCTGAGATGTGGAGAAATTGCGGAATAGTTCCAACAAAAAGAGCAGTAGCAGCAGCAAGGATTACTTCTCCAGGGAAGATCGTGAGGACCATTTCGTAAATGAGATAGATTGCTAGTGCACTCAAGAGGAGGGTAAAAAACCTCAATAGGTGGGCGCTTCTCGCTTTTATGGTTTCATTCTTAGGATGCTCTACTACGTTAAAGCCAGGTCCGTCATTTACTCTCACAACTTCTTGGATCAGCTTACCGTGATTTCTGCAAAATAGTGATCCAATCAGATAGTACAGTGGGGGGTGGAATGCCTGGCTGACTCGGGCATTTTCAGCACTTGGGATCAGGTGTGGAAGCGAGTGATTTCGTGCGATGTACTCACAGTAAGAAAAGTGGAGTTCCTCATCAGGTGGGCTCCATAGAGGGGTGAAGGAGCTATAGCCCAATCCCAGCAAGAGAAAGATCAGTATCGTTATCACAGGGAGAGCAGTACGGCTCGTCATAGGCATTGGGTGAATGGTGAGGTTTGTTGGAAGGACGTGAGCAGATAGCTCATCCAGGGATTAACCAGCTTTCGGGGTTCTTATTGGAGCAGGGCACCACACCACCCTTAGACATTATTACATTTCTTGAAGAGCCGCTCCAGGCTCTTCCATCTGACCCCCTTTTTATAGAGCAGGTAGCTGAGCGTTGCCCTGATGGTTTGGAATCCGTACAGAACCGATTTGGAGAAATTGACAGAGCTTGCTTCAGCGAAGTACTTAGTGGGAACATAGACATTCACTACTCTGAATCCGTGCATAATCGCCTGTACATTCACCTGGGGATCAAATTCAAAACTGCTCTTATTTTCACGGTAGTTAATCGTTTTCAGAACATCTATAGTAAAAGCCTTATACCCGGTTGCATAATCGGAAAGCTTCTTTTTAAACACGAAATTCTGAAATGCCGTTAGTGTACTGTTACCGATTCGTTTATAGAGAGGCATTTTGCCTTCTCTCCAGTTTACCCTTCGGCCAAGTACTATGTCACATTGACCGGTGGCTATGGGATCAATTACCTCAGGGATTTTTGAAGGGTCATACTGGTTGTCCCCGTGAAGCAGTAGAACGATATCAAAATCACCTTTCTTCAGCATGATATCAAAGCCACGACGGGTATTTGCCCCAGCCCCAAGATTTTGGTCATGGGAGAAAGTTGCCACACCGAGAAACTCACCAATTTCCCTTGTCCGGTCAGTACTGCCGTCATCGCAGATAATCAAGTAATCAACAATGTCTCGGGGGACGAGATTCACCACATCTGCGAGAGTACGCTCAGCGTTGTACGCTATAATTATTGCAGCGACCTTTTTCCCTTTATACACCTACCTCTTCTCCTATACCAGGGTGAACAAAGGGCACCTACTGGGGTAATTTATTAATCCAATCAATGTAGCCTGCACACCCAATCATCCCTATATCCGCACCGGGGAAATATTTCAAGTAGAATGCCTTGAAATCATCAAAATGATACCGTTTCTCTTCCCTTATTCGCTTGATGTCGCTCGCAACATGCTGAAACCTTCTCGGTGTGAAAAAGAACGTAAGGCGTGGCACAAGGGTTAAAAATTTAACCATCCCGAGCCTCTTAATGACATTAAATAGAATGAAAAAGCTCCCGGAAAGTTTCCAGTAATCCTCAAGACAGTCTACTCCAATTAACCTTCCACCGGGTTTGAGCTTGAGCTTTATTCCCTCAGCCACTTTACTGAGATTCAAATGGTGGAAACAGTAGCGAGAAAAAATGGCATCATAAGTTCCGGGTAACTGAGATAAGTTCTCAGCATCAAACACGATAAAGTGGACATTCTCGTGCCTTTTCATTCTGTTGGCCATTTCAACCTCATCAGGCATAATGTCGATCCCAGTTACTCTGCGCACCTTTGGTGCAACCTTTGCGTCAAAGACACCCCTGCCGCAGCCAACATCTAGTACATCGGAGTTCTCGGGTATCCTCTCCAAGACGAAATCGTCTGCAAAGATTACCGTCTGTTCTGTAACCCCCCAGTCGGCGATCCTTACGAGGTGCTTATCTACCATTGTTCGTCCCTCTGCCTAATCAAAGTAACTGTTTATCGTAGCTACAACCCATCTGAGCTGTTTCATGGTGAGGTCATTAAAGAGAGGAATGCTCAACATCTCTTCTGCGATTTGTTCTGTAACAGGGAGTCTGTAGCCTTTGTGCTCGAAAAATGGCTGCAGGTGACAAGGGTAATACCTGAGTCCAGCATGAATGCCCTTATCAAGGAGGTATTTTATCAGATTATCCCGATCTTCCGCAGGGATACGGATAATGTACATGAAGGGAACAATCTCATTGTAATCCCTTTTCAGTAAGGTGATATTTTTGTTTTTCGCTAAGAGCTCATCATACCGCTTCGCCAAGAGCTGTCTCTTCTGAGCAAATGTTTTAAACCGTTTCAGCTGCCCTAACCCGATCGCAGCATTTATGTTGCTCATGTGGTAGCGAAACCCAATCTGTACAACCCGTCTGTCTTCTACCTTCTTTTTGGAAAGACTGTACCAAGTGCTCCGTATAATGCCAAGCATCTTTTGAGAACGAATCTTCTCTGCAAGGCTCCCATCCCTCAGCAGAAGAGCGCCACCTTCGCCACAGGTCAAATTCTTTATTGGATCAAAGCTAAAACAGGTTATATCTTCACCCGAAGAGATCCCCACAACTCTCCCATTAACTTTTGAACCGAATGAATGACTGGCATCACGAATAATCTTAATATCCCTCTTACCGATAACCTTCCGGATAGCCATAACATCACAGGGGAGACCGGCAAAATCGGTGGGCATAACTACCTTGGTTCTCGGAGTTATTAATTCCCCAATCTTATTGGGATTGATGTTGAGGGTTTCACTCTCCATATCGCAGAATACCGGCTTTGCCCCAGACAAAATAACTACCATGGGGTCACTGACAAAGGTCATAGAAGGGAGGATTACCTCATCACCCTTTCCAACTCCCAGGGCATGCAGGGCTAAATGGAGCGCTGATGTGCCAGTGTTCACTGCCACCACATGTTGGGCACCGGTAAAGTCTGCAATGCCTTTTCCAAATGTTTCGGTAACATTCCCTTCACCCAGCCAACCGCTTGCAAACACCTCTGCAATCAGCTTGAGCTCAGCCTTTCCAACGGAAGGTTTACTCATAGGAATCCGCATCGTAGCCTCTTTCTTTTACCGTTCAACAGACTCTTTGTTGGCTTCTCCTGGTTCTTCTCTTTTCACAAAGGAGCATTTACCGTTTGATTCAAGACCAATATGTGTTACGAGAGCAATTGATATCGTTTCATCGGTTCCCAACAAATTGGATAACCGTGTCTTTACTCTTTCAGATACCTGAGATGAGAATAGGCTTTGATTGGGGACAATCTTTACCGTGATTTCGTTACTCCTATTCTGGACTACTTGGAACAGAATCACAGCCGGCTCATCCTGCAAGATCGCAGCAATTGCTGCAGGGGCTACTCGGGTTCCATTTTTTAAGGAGAAGACGTCACGAGCCCTCCCATCAATTTCACCCATCAGGGGAAGCCCCCTACTGCAGGTACATCCATTTTCATAGTAATGCCCTAAATCACCTCCCTTATATCGGATGAGGGGCATCAGGTCATTATCCAGATCAGTGACAACTATGAATCCCGGTTCTTCAGGACCGACTGGATTGTTATGTTCATCGAGAAACTCCATATGGTATGAATCAATGGCCATGTGCATGGCCTTGTGTACTTGACAGGAAAGGGCAACTCCTTCTATCTCATGGGGAGAATAACGGTTAAAAATTTCCGTATTGAAAAATTCCTCCAGAGAACTCCGCAATTTGCAGCTGTAGGTTCCAAGTACGTACGTTTTTGGTATTGAAAGGTGAGGTAACCCATTCCTTTCTATATAATCCTTCAGTACCAACAGGTTAAAATCCATTGTCTCAAACATATAGGGTGAATATCCCTTCAATTGCCAGTACCACTCTTGTGCAAATGCCTCATTCCCGGAAGCGGTTTCATAGTACGGGGTCAGAACCAGACGTCTGTGTGCAACACTTAACGCAGTCTCCCGGAATTTCACAAATGGCTCCCTATCTCCGGTTCTCCCCGAATACTTCCCCTTAAACTGCGTGTGCCCTGAATAGTGTAGGGTAGCTGACTTCATCCCGAGGCGCCAGCCTGAGGCATAGACCTGGCGGAGGTAATTTGCATATTTCTTTTGAAAACTGGAAAAGGTAAACGGGATGCAAAATCTTTCCTCTGTGGTCCCTGATGTATAAGCCACCTCATACCTGCCTCTCCGACTCAAAAGGAATCCATCGTTTTCCTGTGCCTCGGTCAATTCCTTTTTTGAAACTACTGGCAAATTAACTATATCTCCTAAAGAAGTGAAAACTCTCGGGTCAACGCCGTGTTGTTTCCATAGCTTTCTATAATAAGGGATATTTTCATAGGTAAAGTCCAGTAATTTTTTTAACCTTTTCCACCTGATCTCACAGAGCTGTTCATACGATAACCACTGGTTGGCTTGAAGTTCCTGAAAATGAGACCAAGCACTACAGGGGGTTGTCTTCGATAACAGTTGATATCCCTTTTCCACAAAGTGGGTGTACATGCTCGCCATAGTGATTCCTTGAACAGATATCTGCTCTCTATATACCCTTCAACTTGGAGACAAAAGTTGACGCCTTATGAATCTCTCATAATTTAATATTACCCTAACTTGTTTTTAGGGACATAAATAACATTATATCATTTTTTCTTTTAACCCTTACAATCAAAAAATTTTCATCATTCAAAATGACATCGCCGAGAGCAGAGAGGTCATGGCTCAGGTTTTTATCGGGATAGGGAATAAAAAATTGAGGAGCCTGATTCTCGACTGTCCAGGGAGGAAGAAGCTTCCTGTTAATCAGAACATGGGTGATATGGTATTTCTCCACAATCCTTTTTCGTTCATTCGGCGATCGAAAGAAGGTCACCGTGTCATGAAGCCGTTCAGCATTTTCCGGGATAAGGGGGGAATTGTGGTAGAGGGAAACGACCTTGACACCGGTGATGCAGGGAAGTGGCCATGAGGTGAACACGTCTGCGAGGACGATATCTCCCCGGTGGAGATGATGCTTGAGAACGGAATATTGCTCCATAGGGTGAGAAGACTTTTTTACCAGTGGAGGGAGGTACGTTTCCCCGGCCATCAGGAACTGATTGGCGGTGCCCGCCACCAGAGCGGATATAAAAAGGAGCATTGCCAGATTAACCATCATGCCTTTTTTGAGGACATTTCTTTCTTCTCTGAGTATTTTGAGAAATCGCGAGAATGCGAGCTGGATGAAGAACAGGCAGAAGAAGACGAAGCGCTCACCCAGGCTTATATCGAGAAGATAGCCCAGGGCATAGAAGAGGAGACAGGAGAGAAATCCCAGGATAAGAAAAAGGTATTCTTTTCTCATTCCAAAGTAGACAAGGGGGATGATCCCCAGGAAGGCCGGCCCGATCCTCTTGAAAAGATCAGAGTAGAGATACGCATGGGTTATCCCGTAATCCCAGAACTGCTTTGCCTTGCCTGACGCAACAAACAGCAAGCTTTTAAAGAAGGGGTAGTAAGGCCAGAGGGCAGTGAGCCCGAAAGCGACAAGGATCGAAATGGTGAAGAGCGCAAGAGCCTTTTTCTTTCCATACCCTTCAGTCACCAGGAGGAGGAGGGAAACGAAGAAGTATATGAGGCCGGTTACCGGGTGGTTTAAAACAATAAAGCTGCTGAGGAGAACGTATGCTGAGCCATAGACGGCATTCCTGCCTCTCAGATACCGGAGCAGAGAGAAAAGCGATAAAGGAATAAGGGCAAAAGAGATGACGGAAGGATAGTAGGCGAAAGAAATGAGAGAACTGAACATGTAGGAATTACTTTCGTTCCATCCCGTACCCCAGAGAAAGAGGACGCAGAAAAGAGTATAGAGAGGCTGCTTTTCGTCGTGAAAGTATTCCCGTGAGAAAAGATATATTCCCCAGCCCAGCAGGAAGAAAGAGACGATCGAGGATACGGCGAGAAGCGTGAACAGTTCTACGGAAAACATTTTCTGGGCAATTGCCATGATGATAACCGAGGGGACGAACCTGGGTGAAGTATTGCCGGGAAGATCGAGCAGTGGGTTTTGAGGATGAGCCAGGGAGTAAGTGAGCTCTTTCACCGCAGCCGCATGTTCACAGCCATCCGTAGTATCAAAAAATGGATACGTGAGTAATGCGCAGGGGATGAAGATGAAAGAAATGAGCAGGAAAGCGAAGATATATTTTCTGCCCGGCGTTTGCAGGAAGCCCATGGTATAATTGTGCTCTTTAGTAATCTGTGCTTAGGCAAGAGGAGTATACTGTAAAGAAGAGGTGGTTTCAAGGGTAAGGAGAAGATTTGTGACCTCTGAAAAAGTCGAAAACAGGGTTCCGAGTGCGAATGGAAGATTTTTCGTTAACAATTCTTATCAAGCGGAACGGCCGCAAATTCGTCTGTCTGAGCACAGGCGAGTTTCGAATTTGCAGTGAAGCGAGATTTAGAATTGTCGAAAAAATGTTGTTGAGCAACGAGGAGCCTTGTTTTTCAGAGACCTCGATTTGATTTGGTAACAGCAGGTGTGATACATTTTTATAGAAGAGAGAGGTGATGACCGCAACGTGACCCTGGAAATTAAGAAAGACTGCCGTTTCTTTAAAGGAGACATTCCCTGCAAGCCTCACAAGAGGCATGGGGTTCACTGTACCGATCCGGACGGGAAAAGCTGTGTCCACTACGACCCCATGGAGAAACGGATTCTTATCATTAAATTAGGTGCAATAGGTGATGTGATCCGGACCACGCCACTGCTCCGCAAGCTCAAAGAGGTATACCCTTCTTCTGAGATCTGGTGGCTGACCCATACGCCCGAAATTCTTCCCGCCTCCTTCATCGACCGTCCCGTGCGTTTTGATCTTGCTTCTCTCCTGGTAGTAGAATCCACACCTTTTGACATCGTATACAACCTCGACAAGGACAGCGAGTCATGTGCCGTGCTGGAGAGCGTTCAGGCGCCGGAGAAGAGAGGCTTTGGTTTGGATGCCTTTGGTGAGTGCCGTCCCTTAAGCGGAGAGTCGGAATACCGGTGGTTAATCGGGCTGTTTGATGATCTGAACCGGAAGAATCAAAAAACCTATCAGGAACAAATTTTTACGATATGCGGGTTTGAATTCCGGGGCGAGAAATATGTTCTTGAGAGAAGCTGTAAATCAAGGTTTGCTGCTCACGTTGACCGTGACCGGATAGCGATCGGAATCTGCACCGGTGCAGGGAGCAGGTGGCAGTATAAAAAGTGGACGAGGGAAGGGTTTGGAGAATTGATTCGCCTTGTGAGGACCAGGCTGCCTGACGCGGAAATCGTCCTCCTGGGCGGGCCTGACGAAGATGAGATGAACAGGCATCTCCAGTCCCGGTTTCCCGGCGAGGTAAAATACTTTGGCACCATGTCGCTTCTTGAATATATGGCGCTCCTTGACCTGTGTACGCTCATTGTTACCGGCGACAGTCTGCCTTTACACCTTGCGATTGGTCTGGATAAGAAAGTAGTCGCATATTTTGGTCCCACGCCTTCCAGCGAGATTGAACTGTACGGAAAGGGCAGGATCGTCAAAGCGGATTTACC
>Ga0315274_10005445_pt1 | contig 18609 bp, 12 predicted proteins | sample YL17G02_20_MG_FD_203700 | JGI IMG/M metagenome (GOLD analysis project Ga0315274, IMG submission 203700) | Sediment microbial communities from Yellowstone Lake, YNP, Wyoming, USA - YL17G02_20 | ecosystem: Environmental > Aquatic > Freshwater > Lake > Sediment | place: USA: Wyoming | collected...
AGCAGTGTTAGTTATTAGGAAGATGGAGTTGCGGTACAGCGGGTCCTTCAGGTGCTGCCTTAGCCGTGTAACATCCAAAGTTATTTCCTGGAACAAGATATACTCTGTCTAAAGTGAGTATCACCTTCAGGTGCCGCCAAATTATACTTTTTAGCGGTGGGACTAGCAAGAAGCTCAGCCTCGAAAGGGACGGTTTCTTTGTCAATATTCAGTACAGGCCGGCGTTCTTAGGGTGAATACTCAAATATTTTTACATAAGATGTGGTTGTCCCCTGCACTGGTTCTACTTTGGATGGTGACTCGTATATTAGTTTGTAGTTGTTCAGTTTCTCCAGAGGTACAGGGCTGGCGAAGGGGTCGTTCCCCACAATTCTGTAGTTTGACCCTGTCTGGCTGTCCAGATATGATTTTGCCTCGTCGTAAGTAGCGAACTGATGAGAATAGGAGATTTCTTTATATCGAACTCCGTTTTGGGCTGTCTTCTCAACATACGAAATGACCAGAGTCGAGTTTTGAGGTGTGGCTGCCTCACCCCCGAAGATATACAGTCTGGTACACATGGACTGATAATACTCAGGATAATATAGCATTATTGGCTCAATTCCCCCTGTCTTGGTCTTCTGATAGTACGTCTCGAAGAAATCCTTCCTATTTTCCCCTGCCCAATCTATCATGGCGAAGAATTTGCCGAAAATGCGGCCGTCTTGCTGCCTTGCATACATTGCCATCGGGTAGTCGATGATTACGTATTTAGAGCCTAGCTTGTCGAGCATCCCATTTGCCGATGACTCGTCCGGTGCGGTAAAGAACAGGGCTGCCGCAGTAGCGCCTGCCTGATGCGGATTGCAGTTCGGGATGCGGTGGGCGATGTAGGTTATGTAATGGCCATAGTCCCACCAGCTCATCACGCCGTACGCCGATGGCAGGTAGTTGTAGTCTTCTTTCCATGCTGGTCTTTCATACAGGCCATAATAGAAGTCGGGGTTCTGGAACGGGTCTGGTGTATTATCTCTCATCCAGACTAATGCATCATGCCAGGCATTATTGGGATTGGGAGTCCGTTTGGCAACATCTATCGCCCTCCCGATGTTGGGGTAAAATGCCAGGAAAAACACAATCAATATCGCTATTACAGAATAGCCGTATCTTAGTACGGCGCCCCTCGTGACCAGCGTACCCAGATCCCTTCGCTGCTCCTTCGCCTTTTTGCGCTTTGCCTTCTTACTTGGTTTAGCCTTTCCCCTTTCTTTCCTTCTCCTTTCACTTCTATCGTCCTCTCCACCTTTGACCTTCTTGAAGACCTTTATAAAGGAGCTGCCCCAATCAACTGCCTTCCACGAAAGGTACGCGGTGAGCAACGCCACATTTACAGCGAAATAATATGCGAAGCGGTTTTGCCCCAAAGTGGCCGCTAGCATTATCACGCTCCAGATAAGGAACAGTGTCTTGTCAGCAGCTTGCTCCTTTATGACGAGGTAAACTATTACGACCAGGGATATTAAAGCTAGGTAGAAGCCTGTGGTAAACTCTTCCCATGCTATGCTAAGCGAGAGCGGTGTTACTTCAGCGATTGTCAGTACGCTCCCGCTTGGCCTAAAGACGCCGAATACGTCGAGAAAAGAATTGAGCAAATGGCGGTCGGCAAAATAAAAGATAAGTATGCCGATGAGGCCCAGTACCACCAGCGCCAGCGGATAATAGAATCGCCCTATGTTCCTGCTGTTCATCAGGAATGAGAGCCCGCTTAATGCCAATAACGCCAGAATGCCTAGAAGCAATGATGCAACGTAGAGGTTTCCCTCAGCCAGTACTCCTTTGAAGGGTGCAGTCATCAGCAGCGCGATGAATATGGAGGGTACACCTATAATACAAAGGTAATCGGTCGATCTGCCCCTCACGTGATCGATAATGTACTGGATGAGGAAGAAAACGAAGATTATCAATATGACAAGCCCGGCACCCACCCAGGAAAGGAGATAGCATCCCAGCGCTATCCCGGCCAGAAGGGAGTAGATCAAGGGTTTTTTCGCGCTTCTCCAATCCCTCTTTCGCAGGCTGCTGAAAGAAAGCTCTTTCTCCTTTGCGCGTTTCACCGCCAGTATCAAAAACAGCATGACTAGGGTGCTGAAGAACGTTTCGGCAACATGATGGTCGGTGAATCCTAGCAGCGAGCGCAGCAGAAATTGACCGGGGAGTATGACAACCAAAGCTGCTGCGATAAGTCCTACTTTCCTGTTAAATAGCTCTTTCCCTATGAAATATACAGGGAAGGTGACCAGGGCGCCCAGAACTGCTGGGAAGTAGGCTCCCACTGCCTCTATTACGTGCGTTGACGGAGAGCCCAGGCCTATGACCCATATGAAAAAACCAACAAGTTGGTCAAAGAAAGGTGCAAAATAAACTTGCTGACCGTGAGGGTAGAATGTGAAAGGGTCGAAGTAGATAAGGTGCGGAAAGTGATGGGACAGGTTCTCTATCAGCCGCATATGATAATAGGCTTCCTCATACTGGAACTTGACCCAGTCGCCGGTGAAGACGTTATGATAGGGGAAATAGGTACGCAGGAACAGGGCGATACCGAAAATGAAGGCAAGTGCTAAACCGTACACGACGTTAGCAGAGGGTTTTATTCCGGTACGAAGTCCGATCATCTTTCGTTCTTATTCCTTGCTGCAGCCGGCATCTCTTTGACCATGCTCAACCTTTTTACCCCCCAAATGCTGTAAAACAGGCCAGTGTGTAGAGGTTCTTAATTCTAACACCTGGGAATGCCTGGTGACAACTTATTCCCATGCACTATTGGGGATTTGAATTAGAGGCAAGCCTGGTAAAAGCTCACGTTATGACTGAATAAGAGGGCTAACCAGCAAAATCAAGCAAGTCCAGCGTTTCTAAACCGCTGTCCCAGGGCAGCCTGTGACCGGTACGCATCCTCTTGGCGCTGCTGCTCGGTGTAGCTCCACCCAAGAAGACGCCCCATCTCGCTGGCGACTGAGTTCAATGCGTCTAATCCCTGGCAAGGGCTAAGGCCCATAGCACTGCGGCGGAGTAAAAAATCCTCTATAGTGAGTGCGCCTTCTTGTTCTACGGCGTGTTGTACCTGGGCCACAATATCCTGGCAGTGTGGACAGAGGCGCTGTGCTCCCTTCGGGTTCCTGTTTAATATGTCTAAGACCTGAGAAAAGCGCGAGCCGTAGAGGGAAGCCAGGTGCGACACTGTGTCCAAAGTAAGCCCTCGTTCATTCGCTGCCTGTTGGAGCGATTGCCGCGGCACAATTGGTGCTCCAGGCAGGGGAACCTCCGCCGTGGTGCATGGGGCTTTCGCAGAGAGCTTGTGGCACACCAAGTCCACTGTCTGCTCTGCCACAGCCCGGTAGGCAGTGATCTTGCCGCCTAACACGGAGACCAAGCCGCCTATGCCGTCTTCACGCTCGTGGTCAACGAGCTTATGGCTTCTGGAAACGTCTCCTGGCCTTCTGCTCTTTGAGTAGGCTAAGGCCCGCAAACCCGCGGATGTGTAGAAAATATCGCCCGATCTCACATTGGGGAAAATACTCTGTACCTCTTTCAGCAGATAAGTTACATCTTTAGCTTCGGCCTCTACATTATCCAGGTCACCGGTGTAGTCAGTGTCTGTGGTCCCGATTAGCGAGTAATTCTGCCAGGGAATTACAAAGAAAAGGCGGCTATCAGCGAACGCAAATAACACAACCGCATTACGGGAGATTTGCGGTGTGAGGAGATGGATCCCTTTAGTCCTGCGCACCATAGGCCTGGAGCCCTTGCCCAGCATATCGTGTACCGAGTCTACCCAGTGCCCGGTGGCGTTAACCACAACACGGGCCCGCATCTGGTATGTTTCTCCGGATATTTGATCCTGGACCACGACCCCGGAGACGCTGTTGCCGTCTCTTAGGAATTCCGTTACCTTGGCGTGGTTTAAGATAGTTGCTCCATGCTCTGCGGCGGATAGCACATTTTCCAGGCAGAGCCGCTCAGCAAAAGGCACCTGGCAGTCGTGGTAAAGGTACGACCCTAATAAGCCTTTTGGTTCCACCCCGGGTTCGAAATCCAGAGTCTCACGGCGTGTGAGTCGCTGGTGTGAGGGGAGACTCTTACGCCAATAGAGAAGATCATAGAGCAGCAGACCAAACGGCAGTGCTACCCGCTGTAAGGGCCTTCCGCTGGTTACAGGAATTATGAACGATAAGGGATGGACAAGATGAGGAGCGATGCTGAGAAGCACGTCCCGTTCGCGTAGGTCCTGGCGCACCAAGCCTAACTCAAGCCGCTTCAGGTAACGCAGGCCCCCGTGGATCAAGCGAGAGGAGCGAGAGGTCGTACCGCAGGCGAAATCTACCTTATCGGCAATTAAAGTCCTTAAACCTCGAAGGGCGGCATCCCGCGCTATGCCCGCCCCGATGATGCCGCCACCCACGACGATGAGATCGAAAGTCTCTTTTGCAGCAGCATCAAAGTCTCTTTTAATCACCTTGCCTCTTCTTGCTTCAACCATCTTTTAGACCTTTTCACAGCCCTGCGCCAGCCACGGTAAAGAGCGCGGTAATTCTCCCGCTCGGCGCTGGGCAGGAAGAACCGATCTCCTTGCCAAAGCGATGCAACCTCGGCACGGTCTTTCCAGAAGCCGACTGTCAGCCCGGCAAGATATGCTGCTCCCAGGGCTGTAGTCTCCACCCATCGAGGACGCGATAGTTTCACACCGAGCATATCGGCTTGGAATTGTGCAAGGAAATTGTTGGCGGCAGCGCCTCCATCTACCCGAATCTCTTTCGGTCGCAATTTGGAATCGGCTATCATGGCTTTTACTACATCACATACCTGGTAGGCTATCGCCTCCAGCGCAGCTCTGACCAGGTGAGATTTGCTTGTGCCGCGGGTCAAACCTAAGATAGTACCCCTCGCGTACATATCCCAATGAGGCGCACCAAGCCCAACAAAGGCAGGCACGAAGTAGACCCCTCCTGTGTCATTCACCTCAGTTGCCAGTTGCTCCGATTCTGCCGCATTTGCAATTAATCCCAGTTCATCGCGCAGCCACTGGATAACGGCCCCCGCAATAAAGACACTACCTTCCAGTGCATACTCCACACCATCTGCCGTGCCCCAGGCTACAGTGGTTATTAAGCCGTGCTTGGAATGTGTCGGGTTCTTGCCAATGTTCATCAAAACAAACGCGCCAGTGCCAAATGTAATCTTGCCCATGCCAGGTTCAAAGCATGCTTGGCCGAAAAGTGCAGCCTGCTGGTCACCAGCGACGCCGGCGATGGGAATGCCGCTTGAGGTATAGCCAAAAACATGACTGGAAGGTCGAACCTCCGGTAGCATAGCTCTGGGAACTTTGAACATTTCGAGCAATTCGCGATCCCAGTCTAATGAATGGAGATTGAAGAGCATGGTGCGCGAAGCGTTTGAGACGTCTGTGGCATGAACCGCGCCGCCAGTGAGCTTCCAGATAAGCCAGGCATCAACATTGGCAAACAGAACTTTGCCCCGTTCAGCCAGCGGACGGATGCCCTTTATATTGCCCAGCATCCACTCTAGCTTTGTCCCGGAAAAATATGCGTCCACCACTAAGCCTGTCTTAGCTCGGATAATCTCTGCTAGCCCCTGCTTCCTGAATTCCTCGCATCTGGCTGCTGTGCGGCGGCACTGCCACACGATAGCTGGCCCTATTGCCTCTCCCGTATCTTTGTTAATCAGGATAGTCGTCTCCCGCTGGTTTGCGATCCCGATAGCTGCAATTTGCTTTTCATTGACGTTGGCCCGGCCCTTCGCCTCTTCTATAGCTTGCAGGGTTTTTCGCCATATGTCAGTGGGGTCTTGCTCGACCCAGCCTGGTTGTGGATAATGCTGGTCAATTCTGGCGTAGCCGCGTCCACAGACATTGCCTTGCCGATCAACTACAAGCGCTGTGGTGCCGGTGGTACCCTGGTCTATAGATAGAATATATTGCTTCATCTATGATTTGCCTTATTTACAGTTGTCTGCGTATCAAGCTCTACGAAATATGAGGCTTTATACCCAACTAGATGCGAGTCGTTAACCAGGCTTCCAAGTCGGCCATGACCTGCAGATGCCCAGGCTCATTAAAAATCTCATGGTGGAAGCCTTCATATAGCTTCAGCGTTTTATCACGTGATCCCACCAGCTCATAAAGCATTGGGCTTCCCTCGGGGTTACAGAGCCGGTCCTCGGTTCCTTGCATGATAATAATAGGGAGGTTGATCTCCGGTATCAGCGATGGTAGCTTATCGATAGTCCTTAATAGTTCCGCACCCAAACGTGCAGTGACCTTGCCTCTATATACAAGGGGGTCATTCACATAGGCATCTACAACAGCCTTATCCTGGCTGATGGCAGTAGCATCAAGGACCGTTACACCCATTTTGGGGAACAATAGGGAGATTAACCGAACAACCTTCTTCAATATGGGTGAGATGCTGGAGCCTGGCTTCAAAGCCACTCCGGAGATTATAAGCCCGGCCAGGTCGCGCTGATGCTGGACGGCATAGGCTATCGCTATGGTTGACCCCATACTGTGGCCTACCATGAAGATCTTGCGGTCGCTGTGTCTTTGATGAACTATATCGAAGAAGATCTTGAGGTCATCCAGATAGTCCGAGAAATTGTCGACATAGCACCGAACTCCCTCTGACTTACCGTGGCCTTGAGTATCAAGGCTGCAAACTTCGTAAGCTCTGGGCACGAAGTAGTTCACAAGGTTTGTATAGCGTCCGCTGTGCTCGGCAAGGCCGGGGACAATCAGCAGGACTGCCTTGGGTTTAGTATCAGGCAGCCAGCATTGATAGAAGAGATTAAGACCTTTGTCTCCTTTGAATGTGCCTTCTGTTCGTTCCATTTTCTTTACCTCCACCACATTGTTAAGTTGGGACTACTCTCTATGAGCAGAGATGGCGCAATACTTTCCCACTCTGGTCTTTTGGTCACCTCTCATTAACATCTCCAAGCGCCCTACTTATATTCTATATTCATATCCAGGTTCCCTTGATAGTCGATGCTTATAAGCTTCCCATAATGAATAGAGCAAAGGTGCTTCGCCCGTTGAGGGTCGCCGTGAACGGCAACGACTTCGCTGTTGTAGAGAGTGTGGTCACCGCACTCCAGTTGCCCCACCAACTTGCATTCGTAGGCTATAGTAGCCCCTTCAATGATCGGAGGTTTGATTACCTTAGATGGAGTAGTAGTGAGGCCGGTAGCGGCGAACTTGTCGGTCTTACGCCCGGACTTGGTTCCGCACGACCAGGCAGCCTTGGCCTGCTCTTTGGCAGGGAAGCACAAAACGAATTCCTTGCAGCCTTCTATACATTCGTGAGTGTACCGAGGGTGGCCAACGGAGATAGCTATCATGGGTGGCTGTAAAGAGGTGAAAGTCCACCATGATAAGCCCATGACATTGGGCTTCCCTCGCTTATCCACAGTAACAACCAACGTGTAGGGGTAGGGCGACCCCAGTTCGATTGCGGTATGCAGATCTATTTCTTTCACTTTATCCTCCTTCTGAACTCCCGCCTTTACCACCATCTTTCCCATCCTGATTCCAGTATTATACTACTTTGACGCTTTTGCAACTCCGCAAGACAATTTCGCATAATCCCTTTTTTCTAAAGGGGCAAGGGGGATTACTGTATGATATTCCTGCTTGCGCGGGAATCCAGGCAGCTAGGCTGTGGATGATAACATCCCCAGCGAGCAGGAAATATGCCAGGCCTCCCCAGAATTCCACGACCCCAACTCGCCAAATGCCTCTGGGAAGTGAGTCTGAAGCTTACGAACCTCACTAGCCTATCACTCTGGAGATGTTACCCACCAGGGGTTGCACTTTGTCAATAAATATGCTAAACTCTTCTAAGAGAGACGATCTAATGTAGTGGAGGAGCAAGTGTTTGAGAAAGAATTAGAATATTATAAAGCGAACAAAGAAGAGCTACTCAAGCATCACGAAAATCAATACGCCGTTATAAAGGGGAATAGGCTCTTAGGAGCATATACTACAGAGCAAGAAGCTTATGAGGCTGGACTCAAAGAGTTTGGGAATGTCCCTTTCCTCATCAAGCGAGTGATGAAACAAGAAGAGATTGTCAGATTCCCTGCTTTGGCAGTTGGAGTCATAAATGCCGATATATAATCAGCATTATATGAAACCGGGCCAAATTCATGATCCAGTGGCTTTAGCTGGTGCTGGTCCAATATTGCAGGTAGAGGTGAATCTTCCCCAAGCACTCATAAACTTGCTAAGTTCACAGAATAAACCAATCCCAGCCTCATCACCTGGTTTTGCACTCATTGATACCGGAGCTTCAAGAACTTGTGTTGACAGCTTAGTTTTGTCAAACCTCGGGATAAGCCCAATCGGTGTTGTAACCATGGGTACTGCAGGCGGCTCGACAACATGCCAGTTGTTTCCTTCAAAGCTTAGCTTTCCAGTAATTAACCTAGTCTAGTGTATCGCTAATAACTTGACAATGAAAAGCCATTCTTGACAATCTCGCTCGTTGTAAAGCAGTTTATGAAACACTAGACTAGTTATCGATTTTGGTTCGGTAGTCGGCGTCAACTTGCAAGGACAGCAAATAAATGGGACCCCGATTGTTGCTTTGATAGGACGTGATGTCCTATCGCGGTGCCTTCTTATCTACAGCGGAAGTGGTGGCTTTTTCACTCTCGCATTGTAGATTGCTAATGCCTCTCACAAATCAGACAAAATTAATTTAGGTAGCTTTTTAGCTCACCTTCGACTTTACTGTTTTTTGAAGCCTACTCTTTCATGTGACCCGCCGCCACCACCTACCCCTCCCCGAAAAATCGTGCGGATACTATCCTTTTTGTCTTGGGGCTGAACTGGAAGAAGGCCACACCGTGCCGGTGCACCCCACTCCCCTGCGCATCGAAGACGCACGAGGTGTGCCAGCCCGCTGAGCGCAGCCCCGACACCTCGAGCCGCAAACCTTTCCCCTCCGCTTTGAGGAAATCGCTCGCGGGCATTCTCTTGCCCGCAGGGTACTCAATACTGGCATCCGGCTCGCACAGCCGTGCTAAAGCAGCCTCGTCCCCGGCGTTCACCGCAGCCGCGAAGCTGTTGACCGCCGCTACGCCCTTCTTGAAGATGCCCTTGTACATCGCCCCCAGGTATAGCATCACCCGCTTCAGCCCCTGAATCCTGAGCATGCTCCAGAATTGGACGGTCGATGCCACTATGCCCTTCATACCGTTGTTTCTCAGCAACCTCATAGCGTTGCCCTTGAAGTCCCAGTGCGCCTGGAGGCTCGCCAGCTTCACCTCCCCGCCCTCCTCCACCCCTCGGTATATCAAATAGGCTGCCACTTCGCTGACAGCGCCGTTGGGCAGCCTGGTTCTTATCAGGACGTCCCGCACCACCTCGTTGCCCACCACGATATCCTGGTTCACCGTGAACTTGATATCGTTCGGGGCGATGAAGATATCGTAGAAACGGCTTAGACCGTCCCGGTCGCTGCGCCAGTCCTTACCCTTGCGGTTCAACCCACCGCCCACCGGGTCTTCTACCACGGACTCTGAGGAGAACAACCCGAGCCAGCCTTCCCGGTCATGCCTGTCCACAAGCTCTGGCGACCTCTTCACCAGCGCATATAGCTTCTCGCGGTTCATGAGCATAAGCTCCTCCAAAGGACTTTCCTGTACCGAGATTATACCTCAAGAGGGTTTAGAAATTCCTTATCAACCCCCTTTGTCCCCCAGTCTTGGGGGAATAGATAGTTGGGGGGACACCCCCAAACCCCCGCCAGAGGGGCAACGCCCCCTCTGGACTCCCCATTGTCTCTTACTGATAGAGTATAATACATGATGCTGCATCATTTGTATAATAACCCGCTACCAAAACACCCGAAGGAGGTTTCCCATGCCGAAGCTGAGCAGACTGGTGTCGCCCTGGAAGATTGGTAAACTTGAGCTCAAAAACCGTATCGTCATGGCGCCCATGACCCCGGTCTGGGCCAACGATGACGAGACCCCCTCCGACATCGAGATCGCCTACTGGGAGGAGCGTGCTAAAGGCGGCGTCAGCCTGATTATCACCGAGGTCAACTCGGTAGACCCCATGCACAGATATCAGCCTCTCTCCGTCGGCCTGCACAGCGACTTCCAGATCCCGGCGCACAAGCGCCTCACCGACGCAGTCCACAAGCACGGCGCTAAGATTTTCCCGCAGATCAGCCACCCCGGCCCTGAGTCCCTGGCTCCGTTTTACATGAACATGCCTGCCGTCGGGCCTTCCGTCAACCGCTCCGAGTCTACCGGTCAAATCTGCCGCGAGCTAACAGATGACGAGTTGCCTGCCCTCATCGAGATGTACGGCGATGCCGCCCGCAGGGCCCGCGAGGCCGGCTACGACGGCGTGGAGCTTCACATGGCCCACAACTACATGCTGGTCGGCTCGTTCCTCTCCCCGCTGCGCAACCGACGCGTGGAGGGCGAGTACTTGGGCAGCACCATCGAGGGCCGCGTCAAGCTGGCAGTCCAGGTCATCAAAAAGATAAAGGAGAAGGCTGGCAGCGACTACCCCCTACAGGTACGCATATCCGGCGACGAATCCGTAGGCGGCAGCAACGGCCGCGACGTTACCGATACCCAGCGCATCGCCCCCATCCTGGAGGCGGCAGGCGTCGACTGCTTCCATGTCTCCGGCGGCGTTATCTCCCCGCTGGTAGACCAGATTATCGCCGGCGCCAATTACAAGTGCGGCTTCAACGTGCCGGCGGCGCATGCCATCAAAGAGGTGGTCAACGTTCCCGTCATGCCCGTGGGCTGCATCCACGACCCGGAGCGGGCCGAGGAGTTCCTCCGGATGGGCTGGTGCGACGCTATCGTTATGGGCCGTCCCTTCCTCGCCGACCCCGAGCTGCCCCGGAAGGTCATGGAGGACCGGCTGCAGGATATCCGCCGCTGCATAAAATGCCTTACGTGCATTGACGCCTTGATGAGTCTCAAAGGTCTCCACTGCGCTATCAACGGACGCATGAGTAAGGAGACAGAGTATCCCGCCGAGGGCAAGGCAGCTAAATCGAAGAAGGTCATGATTGTGGGCTCCGGCCCCGGCGGTATGGAAGCTGCCCGGCTCGCAGCCCTCCGCGGCCATGAGGTCACCCTGTACGACAGGCATCACCGCCTGGGTGGCGCTCTGGTCACTGCCTGCGCCGTGCATCCCGACAACGAGCCCTTCTTGGACTATTTAATGACCCAGCTCAAGAAGCTGCCGGTGCAGGTGAAGCTGGGCGTCAGGGTTACCCCCGAGCTGGTCAAGCGGGAACAGCCCGATGTATTTATCGACGCCACCGGCGGCAAAGTGGTTGCCCCCAAAATAGAGGGTAGCAATTTGCGCCATGTAATCACCGGCCCCATGCTGCACAAGATGATGTACGGGGAGATACCGTCCGAGGGCAAAGAGAAGATACCCTGGTACCTCAAGCTGGGACTCAGGCTCGGCGGCGGCCTCATGCAGAGGTTGACCACGCCGCAGCGCATCCGCAGTTCCACCACTTCCTGGGTGCCCATGGTCGGCAGGAAGGTAGTGATAGTGGGCGCCGACCTGGCTGCCATAGAGTCGGCGGAGTTCCTGGCCCAGCGAGGTCGCGAGGTGGCGGTTATCGACGCCCCCGCAGAGTTGGCCCCCGAGGTCGGCTCGAAACGGCGCGCTGACCATATCGAGCGTATGCGCGACCTCAGCGTCACCCTGCACACCGAGTGCGACGTCAAAAGGATAACCCGCGAGGGCGTCTGGTTCAAGCCGCACTACGGCGATAAAGAGCAGATGATTAAGGCCGACACAGTCATCCTGGCCGGCGTGGTCGAGCCTAGGACCGAGCTTTTCGATGCCTGTAAAGGGCTGGTGGCCGAGGCGTACACCGTGGGCGACGTCTCAGGCATGGGCCTCATCGACAAAGCGATTCAGGAAGCCACCGCCGTAGTCTACGGCCTGGGCTAAAAGCTGAGAAAGCTGTCTATCCTGCAGGCGTCTTATAGGGGAACGTGGCAGGCACAGTCAGCACAGTGCCATTATAGAGCACGCCATAGGTGAACTCCTGCTTGTTGAAGCCTACCTCATCTACCCACAGGGCATATGTCCCTGCCGAGTCTTTGACCGTGATGAAGACCCAGTAACCCTCGCCGTTGTCCCTCATCTGGTCACGCAGGATGTCAACTGACTCATATCCCGTGCCTGAGTAGATAATATTGTTCCCCCGCCACTCAACCTGGTACGGCGGCTTGCCGCCTGTTATCTTTAGAGTGTATTTGTAAGGTCCCCCCGCGGCCGGCCAGGCAGCGATAGATGTGGGTCCGCTAATACTTTCCACCACGGGATGGTTACTAGCCTTTGGGGTGGGCGTAGGCGTGGGGGCTTCGTAGACAACGTTGTAGTATTTGAAATCGACGTATTTCCACTTATTGTTAACCTGCCCCAGGATGTAAATTCCCAGCTCATTATTCCCCGGCCGAAGAGGATATTCATACCCGGCCGGTTGCGTTGGCTGTAACACCTGGCCATCACGATAGACAGAAATTCCCAGGCCAGGTTCGACCACCCACAATGTAAGGATATTACTCTTCGTTTTGAACCCGTCCGTAAGCTCTGTTTCATTCAATTGCTCACCCACCACTTTTAAGGTATAGGCTGGGAACCGGTCATTCCCGATGGTCTTGTCCTCAAACTCCTGCCAGCGCGTGGCGACTTGCCCCCAGCTCACCAGGGCTGTTTTAGCTACATAGATTGTGAGGTCGTAAGCCTTACCACGTCCGGCAGCTATTTCAGCAGCGTTGGCCCCCGAATTGTATGGCTTGAACTTGCCCCCGGCAAACTCAATCTTGCGCTCAGTATTGCCATGATAGTTCGGGTCGGCAACATACAGGGCATCGTTGGTTACTTTGTAAACTACCATGGCGTGTCCAGAGTCTGTAGCTGTTTGTCTTACCGCCACGTACTGCGGCTCCCCGGTGATTAGTATGGAGTAGGCAAACGCTTTCCAGGTAAGCTCGTCACTCTGCCCGGCCAGATAACGGCGGAACATCTTGCTGGACAGGCTACCCCAGGCTATGTCCGCGTGAACTGTGGACGCTAACCGGTAGCCCAGGCTATCGTCCCACCAGAAATTCGGAGTCTTCTTGCCGCCGTTGTTGTCATAGCGACCGTAGAGGTGGGAAGCCCCGTTAAGAGTTTTCTCATAGTAGTACCACATGGAGGTAATAGATTGGCCGGAACAATGACCATCCGGCTCAATATATGAGCCGTCATTGTCAAACTGCCAGTCATCCACTCCGGGGCGGAAGCCGGAATCGAATACGCCGGTGAGCATGTTCAGGGCAATCCTGCTTACAAGCAGATTGGAAAAATGACGGGTTACGATGGTAATCGAATCCTTGTCCTCATTAACCAGCGGGATGCCCTCCAGCTTGCCGGAGCTGTTATCGTAATAGAACGCCATGGCAAACTGGTCGTCCGGTAACTGGATGGGAATCTTAACGGTTATCAACTCATCTGAGTAGCTGCCTCCGTTGTCAATCGTTATCAGCGGCGATATGGGATTGAAGTTCTCGCCGAAGGTATGGCTCTCAATAGGAGCGTAGGAAATCTTGAAGTTGGTGGCGTTCTTATAGGCATTGGCCGGTACCTCTATCTGAAGACCGCTCAGGGAATCGCCGGGCTTATCTATGTTAATAACCCCTCCTGACGTGCTTATGGTCTGGGTAGTCAGGTCTACCTTTGCTCCCGTGCTTATAGTGTGCTTGGTTGCTTCGGGGCCTTTACCTCCGCAGGACAAGCCGGCCATGCTCAAAACCGAAACCAGCAGCACTGTCACTATGACCGCAATCCAGCTAAGCCTGGTCATCTTCCCGTTCATGTTCTCTCCTTCTTTTCGCAACCAATAAGCCTTGCATAGAAGATTATAGAGGGTTGAAGCTCTAAAAGGAATAGTCCTTCCTTTTCTAAAGGAGACTATAGGGCTTAGCGCCCCTATTTTTCATTTTTCAATTTGAATTCCTTCATCCCCGTGCCCTTGCCGAAAGCTGTCTTCTGACAATCTACAAATCCCCCCTTTTCTAAAGGGGGTTAGGGGGATTAGAACCCGTTCGCCCTGAGCCTGTCGAAGGGTTTCTCCCCCTTTTGTAAAGGGGGATACAGGGGGATTTAAAGAGTTTAAAAAGCATTATTAAATGCTCCCCGTCTGTCCATACCCTGCTGCGGGCAGAGAAGTCCCCCAGATTCGAAAAGGGTATAGTTGACCTCTGGACACGCTGTGTTATCATGGTATTTGTCTTAGAGCAACAAATGACAGACTCTATCGCCATCTCCGAAACAAAGGGTACATCGCAGCGTTTCAAACGTATCAAGCAGACACTTCTGTCTAATCCCGTATACCTCTGCCCGGAGCGCGCCTCTCTCGTTACCGACTATTTCAAGCACCATGACGACTCGCATGAGCCCATGGCCATTCGCAGAGCCAGGGCCTTACGCCATATCCTCAGGCACAAGTCGGTGCGCATCTATCCGGATGAATTGATCGTGGGGAATATGGGCAGCCAGCGCATCTCCACCATTATCCAACCAGAGCTGGCCGGAGTTTTCATGGGCACCGGCTTGCTCTGGATAGACAAGAGAAAAACAAATCCGCTGCGCATCTCATGGGCGGACCGTTCCAGGCTGCTGTTCCAGGTTTACCCCTACTGGCTTGTACGCAACATGCCTCTCAGGGCTTTCTTCCCCCATGTGCCGCAGTTCACGCGCTTCGCATTGGAGCAGTTGAACCCCACCTATTATCTGATCAATGAAGCAGGTGGCATCGGACACTTCCTTCCTAACTATGAGAAGATGCTCGGTCTCGGCGTCAAGGGTTATCTTCAAATCATCGAAGAAAAAGATGGAGACCTTTATAAGGCAGTTCGCATCGCCTGTGAGGGTCTGGTTGACTTCGCCACCCGCTTCGCGCAGGAGGCCGAACTCCTGGCTGCTGAGGAAACAGACTCTGCTCGTGCCGCAGAGCTCAAGGAGATAGCGCGTATTTGCCGCAAGGTACCCTATAATCCTGCCGAAACCTTCCATGAGGCTATCCAGTCCTTATGGCTGACTCACACGGCGATCAACCTCGAGGGTCTCAACTCCGCTATCTCCTTTGGCAGATTGGACCAGTATCTCTACCCTTATTACCGGCGTGACATGGAGCAGGGTAGAATCACTCCGGACCGAGCCCGCGAACTCCTGCTCTGCTTCTCTGCGAAGTGCGCGGAGCATGTATTCCTGCTTTCCGAGAAGATCAGCCAGTACCATGGAGGTTATCTCGTGGTCCAGGCAGCGATAGTAGGAGGCACAGACCGTGAGGGTAAGGATGCCGTCAACGATCTTACCTATCTCTTCCTTGATGTGATGGAAGAATCCGGTCTGCGGGACCCCAACTATCAAGCTCGTGTTCATGCCAAATCTCCCGAGAAGTACGTGACGCGAGTTGCAGATGTAGCGAAGCAAGGCAAAGCCGTACCTGCAATCTTCAGCGACGAGGCTGCCGAAGCCGCGCCGTGGCTCATGGCTATCCTTTGCATGAGGCGCGCAACTACGGCGTTGTGGGGTGTGTGGAGCTGGCCTTGCCCGGCAAGAGCTTTTTCTCCACCGACGCAGCGCTTTTCAATCTGCCGCTGTGTCTCGAGTTGGCGCTTAATCGGGGCAAGCTATTCAAAGGTCGCCGCCGTGTCGGCATGGCAACTGCGAATCCGGCCAGCTTCACAAGCATCGACCAGGTCATCGATGCCTATCGAGCGCAAGTGGAATACATGGCAGCTCGTATGATCGCTGACATGCAGGTGATCGAGAAGGGCAATCGCGACCATCATCCTACGCCTCTGTCTTCCATGATGGTAGACGGATGTTTGGATTCAGGGAAAGACCTCACTGCGGGAGGAGCGCTCTACAACTCGAGCGGGGTCCAGGGCGTGGGTGTGGCGGATGTCGCCGACTCACTGGCAGCTCTGGACGAGGTGGTATTCCGCCGCCATCAATATACGATGGCGCAGGTGCTTAAAGCCCTGCGTACCAACTATGCTTCGGCCCCCGGGATACTGGCTGCACTATTGGAAGCCCCCAAGTATGGCAACGACCATGCGCAGCCTGACGACTATGCCAATCTGGTAGCGCGCATTTTCCACTCAGCCCTGGCCCAACACCGCAATACGCGTGGCGGCCCCTACGTATCCGGTTTCTACTCTGTCACCTGCCATGTAGCTTTCGGCCAAAAAGTCGGCGCTCTGCCTAGCGGAAGAAGGGCTGGTCAACCGTTTGCAGCAAGCCTGGGGCCGGCGAACGGAAAAGACCGCCTGGGTCCCACCGCGCTGCTCAGGTCTGTGGCGCGCGTGGATTCAACCCTGTCGCCCAACGGATACGCACTGAACCTGCGTTTCGACCCTCAGACGCTGGCCGGCGATACCGGAACGAACGTGCTGGTCGGTTTGGTCAAAGGCTTCTTCGAGTCAGGTGGGATGGAGATGCAACTGAACGTCCTGGACCCCGAGATGCTTGAGGATGCCCGCCGCAATCCGGGAAGATATCCCGAACTGGTAGTCAGAGTATCGGGCTACTGCGCCTACTTCGATGACCTCCCCGACGCAGCAAAAGTCGAGATTATCTCACGGACACGCATCCAGGCCTGATACAACGTCTCTCTTGCTGCCCGCAAAGGTCATTGCTTTGAAAATGCCCTTTTTACCGTTCGCCCTGAGCTTGTCGAAGGGCATGTCTTTAACTGGGTAGGTCGGAGCAGGTGCTGATTGCAATCGTCATGACAGATTCCCCTAGTACCTCAATATAACTCAATCGAATTCGAACCGCAGCCCTTGATTAAAAGATAAAAGAGACTTATGCCTGAGACTAATAAGGAGTAATTATTGATACCTAATTTTAAGAGAATTAGCTTGAGGTGGTACTAATAAGTACCACCTTGTTTATTATGGTAATGAAAAGTTCGTTAGCAAAAATGTTAGCAAAAAGTCTGTATATAGAACGCTGCTTCAAGATTGACTGACAGATAGGTATCGGTTATACTCGATGACGATTATAGAGCGGAGCATACAGTCATGCTAATTACGTTCGGAGCAACATTTGCTGGCGTTTTTGCTTCTTTCTTCCTCTGGTTTGGTGCAGAACGGTTGCTGAAACTTAACCGCGAAAAGAAGGCAGCTCAGCATATGATTACGGAGGTATCCCAAGAGCTTCTTTTTAATGTCAAATGGCTTCGTCACTTAAGAGATAAAACCCCCAAATCTGTTGATGAAGCAGTTAATAAAGATACCATTAAGTTATTTATGCCCGAACGAGCATTAACATCTGCATGCCGCTACGCCGTCACAAGCGGTGAAATAAGACTTATCCCCGATTACAACAAGCAGCAAGCCATTCGAGAATCATTGGAGGAATGTGATCTATTCAATAAAATTGCTGAGAAAACTGACCTCATGGTTTCCATATTTTTACTGAGACCCGATGGTATAGCACATGCAATCGAGAGGGTTAATGCTGTAGCCAATAGTGCAGTGCAGCTGTCAAATGCCTTGGAAGAAAACGCAACTAAACTCATGGGCAAACGTTTTGTTGCTGAGAGTTTAGGTGAATGCAAAGGGGAAGATAAGGTGGCTGAAAATAGGAGTGGTGAATCGCAGGACAGACTCATACAAAGAATTGAGGAGGGATTTAAAGGTATCAAGGAGCAAATCCAAAAGAGCGACAATGATAATTGCTCTCTTTTTGTATTCGGTTTTGGATTTGCAGTGGTGACCGCGGGACTGGCAGTTGGTCTTGGATTCCAGTTCATTAAAGACCAGATCGGCATGCCACTCTCGTTGGTGCTCGTCGTTATGCTGACAATCGGAGGTGGTGCCATAATGCAGATGTCTGATGGTATGGCCATAATAAAGGCGAACTACGATGAATCGCGAATGAAGCTATTAACCAGACGCGCCAAAGCTGTACGTGGTCTTCTCTATTTTGGATGGGTCGTCGTTCTTATTGGAATAGCCATAAGACAGTGGTTCGCGTTGCCAGGTAATGCAGTTGGAGTATTTGGGTTCTTCATGTTCATGCTGGCAACATTAATCATGCTATACTCGAAGAAGTCTCCCGACGGCAACACAAAAAAGTCTCAGCAAAATTCATGAAAACACGATTAAGAATTGACCATATCTGGAGGAGCAGTAATCTTAATGGCTAACCCTCGTTTACTCATAAGTAGGTTAAACACCAACTGTGCATAGACGGCATATATATAGGGGGCGGAAAGCACTTCGTTAAAAATCGACCCCCGCATACGTTCGCATGGTCTGACTATAGTCGTTATGGGTCATATTTGACACCAAGTAATCAGTGCTACTAATCCATCGTTCCCCCCTTCAACTTTCATTCCCCGAAGGACAGCGTGCTTCTGCCCACGCGGCTGTGGCTATGCTGTCCGTTCCTTCGGGGAAAAGGCTTGGTCTGCGGTGAGTTGCATGTTACCTGAAGCATGGAGGGTCTGTGGCTAATCGTACGAGTTGAGGACGGTGTTCCGGTAGAAAGCGGGGGGG
>Ga0315274_10005447_pt1 | contig 18607 bp, 17 predicted proteins | sample YL17G02_20_MG_FD_203700 | JGI IMG/M metagenome (GOLD analysis project Ga0315274, IMG submission 203700) | Sediment microbial communities from Yellowstone Lake, YNP, Wyoming, USA - YL17G02_20 | ecosystem: Environmental > Aquatic > Freshwater > Lake > Sediment | place: USA: Wyoming | collected...
ATTTACAGAGTGGTCAGCAAAGGTTACTATTATCACGCAATTGAGTCAAACGGAGCAAATACGGAAATTCAAGCAACCGAGTCAAATGTAGCGACCCAAACATGGATCACAGTAAAGAGCATCGCCAGTTACTGTCTGGTAAGTCGGAGCACAGTGTGGAGATGGGTTAAAGAAGGCAAATTATCCGCAATGAAGCTGCCGAGCGGGCATTACCGGGTCACAGTTGGGAATTTCAGGGACTTCCTCAGACGGTATGATATGCCAATTAAGGAAGATCTCGTTGAGTCCAAGTCTAAAAATAAGGGAGGTTCATAATTTGAAGAAATTTTCTCCCTTTTTGGCTGTAATGCTGGCTATAGCCGTGATTCTTGTTCCGTGTGCCGTGAGGGCTAGTCCTAGCACATTGTATGTCGATGATGGCTATACGCAGGCAACACCCGGCTGGGATCTTGATCATTTTGCCAACATCCAGGACGCCGTTAATGCCACAGTAGCTGGCGACACCATCCTCGTTGGGGCGGGGACCTATAACGAAGATGTGACCATTAATAAAAGCCTCACATTAGTCTCGGTCGCAGGGAAAGATAACACCATTATCAACGGCCAGAGCACAGGCTATACAGGCGCAGTCGTTGTCACTTCAGGCACGTCCGATGTCACCATTGGGGATACGGGCAAGGGGTTTACCGTCAATGGCGCAGGACAAGCAGCTATCTATATTGTAGGCAGTAATGACAGCATAACGATATGCAACAACAAGCTAGTTGCAGCCAACGCCAAGAACGCACTGTTGACCGGCGGCGTGCAGTCAAATCACACCATTGCCGATAATGAATTCAGCGGCACCGCTAGTCAATTAGTGTATGTCAATGGTGAAGCCAGTCTCGGCTCAGTTAATGCTTCAATTGGTGTTAACTTCACCAACAACACGTTCTCTGGGACTGCAACCGGACCAGCACTTGGCCAAGAAGCCACCAATAGTACAATTAGTGGTAATACCTTTGCCACTGTAACCGGCTACGCAGATCTTGAGCTTTGGGGTACTAATAGCACTGTCACTGGTAATAACTTCACCGTCGACCTGCCAGCAGGTGGCGTGTACGTTTGGGACAATTCTGGCACTTTGGACATAGCCGCAGTTCTCAGCAACAACACCTTCCTGCGTGCTGTCACCGTCGAGCACCCTGGCAGTTCCCTACTGCCCGTAACCGTAGCCCCAGCACCACCCAGCAGTGCAAAAGCTATCACAGCCTTTGGCTTTGCAGCACTTGTGCCGCCAGTAGTTGGCGTGATCGATGAAGCTGCTACCCCAAAGACAATTGCTCTTACCGTACCTTTTGAAACTGTGGTAACCGCATTAGTGCCGACCATCACCATCACCGGAGCCAGCGTAGCTCCTCTATCTGGCGTAGCACAAAACTTCACCTCGCCAGTGAACTACACGGTAACAGCGGAAGATGCTTCACATCAAGATTACACGGTAACCGTCACCGTAGCCGCACCGGCTCAATATGATCTGACCATGACCGTGGTAGGTGAAGGAACGGTCACCCCTGCTTCTGGTCTTTATGATGCGGGAGACATGGCTATTGAAGCCACCCCTGAAGATGGCTGGGCGTTTGCTGGCTGGACTACTATTGATATAACTGAGATAGACGACCCCAGCTCGGCAACAACAACCCTGAACCTAGACAAGGACAAGACGGTCATCGCGTTCTTTACCAAAAGCGGAGCAACAGTGATGGCTTCCAAAACGGAGACAACTGCCACTGGTGACCAAACTGTTGACGCCATAACTGAGGCAGCTACTGAGGTTGATAAGTCAGGAGGTGGCACGCCAACGGTTACCGTGGCTGAATATTCCAGCAACCCAGGCACCGGTTTTACCGGAGACACCGGCAAGTATGTGGATGTCCACGTTGATAACGTCACAAATGTCGATGAGATTGTAATTAAAGTTTACTATACCAACGCTGAAATTACCGGTCTGGTTGAATCATCATTAACACTGCGTTGGTGGAATGGCACCAGTTGGGTAGTGTGCTCTCCTGATAGCGGAGTAACCTATCCCGCTGGTGGACCTACTTACCGCGGATATATGTGGGCTAAGATAAGAAATGACACCATACCAACACTGGCTCAATTAAGCGGGGCTGTATTCAGTGGTGGGGGTACTGTAATACCGCCAGCAGGTGGAGGTGGAGGCGGAGCGCTACCAACCCTGCCTAAAGGCATTACCGATGTCAGGGGAATGGTGACTACAGCAGGTCGTTTTACAAGCTCAGTGACCGCCACTTCTGAGGATAGGCTATGCACTTTTACTATTCCCAAGGAAACGATAGGCCTGACTAAGGAGCCGGAGCCTCTCTATCAAATAAGCATAACAAAGATGACAACGCCACCAGCGCCACCAGCGGAGGCCAATGTTATCGGTCTTGTCTATGACCTTGGCCCGGCTGGCGCTACCTTTGATCCACCGATAACTCTTACTTTCACCTATGATCCGGCCAATATCCCTGCTGGCGTGGCGGAGGAAAATCAGGTCATTGCTTTCTGGGATGGCAGCAAGTGGGTAGAACTCACCAATATTAAAGTTGACCCGGTGACTCACACTATCAGCGGCGAGACGAGTCATTTCACCGCCTTTTCCGTCATCGCTTACACGAGTCCGGCTAAATTTACTGTGAGCAGCTTGACTATATCACCGCAGGAGGTTAATCCGGGTGAGACGGTGAAAATCAATGCTACCTTTACCAATACAGGTGACCTTGCCGGCAGTTACGATGTCTCAATCAAGGTTAACCAGACAGTTGTAGGAACCCAGAAAATCACTCTTGATGGTGGCAAGAGCACCGAGGTAAGCTTTACCGCGGAGCAAACCGCAGCCGGAAAATACGTGGTTAGTATCAATGGCTTAACCGGTAGCTTTGTGGTGAAGGTGCCACCAACACCGGCACCGACGCCAGTACCAACACCAACACCTACGCCAACACCTACGCCTACACCTACACCTACACCTACACCTACACCGGCAGCAGCAACTAACTGGGGTCTAATTGGAGGTTTGATTGCCGGTGCGATAGTGATAATTGGATTGCTCGTATACTTCCTGTGGTGGAGGAGGCGTTTAGCTTAACACAAGTACATACTCTTGAGGCCAGGGAGACTGACGAAGAGTCAGTCTCCCTGAGGTATGGGCCGAGGGCGAAGGGTTTGTTATTTAAGTCTTATGCCAAATAAAATGGGAAATCCCAATAACATGATAACGAAAACTAAAATCTTGGCTATCGGCAATGATACGGCACTGCTGAACCTGCTTCAGTAAAACCTCAACGACGATGATTACGAGGTAGTCAGCACCCAGCGCTCCGGCTACACCCTGAAAGACGTACTTTACCGGGAACGCCCCGACTTTATCATCCAGGATATCACCATGCCCAGCCTTGACGGCATCGGTGCCTGCCTGCACCTGCGGCAGTGGACGCAGACCCCCATCATGCTGCTCAGCACCTGGGGCGCCGGCGATGGCACGGTCAAAGGGCTTAACCTGGGTTCCGAAATCTATCTTACCGAGCCATTCGGGATTGACGAACTGAAAATGCGGATAAACGAGACCATGGAGCGCAACGCCGCCGCGATAGACCCCCTGACCAACACCCGCCTGACTTATTAAATAAGAGATTTACCCGAGCTGTTCCCCAGCTTGATAACGGTCCAGTAGATGAAAGGGCTTGGCATCTCTGCCAAAACAATCAAAATCAAGTTTGGCTTGCTTTGGTTGCAAGACTGGCGTTATTTAAATAATATCTTTGCCGGATGTTGGACTTACTAACTCGAACCACTAAATATATATTCCTCACTAGCCGCTACATCACTCTACTTAGTCTCCGTCAGGGGGTAACTCCAGAGTTAACGGTACAACAGCTTCAACCCCAACAATTGCTTGAAATGTGACCTGTCAGGGTAGCCACGAAGTTTCTGCCCTCTCCAAACCCGTTGGCTGGGCTATTCCCGCATTAGTTGCCAACAGTCTGAAGGTCTTCTTCCATGAAATTGTCAGTGAGTGCTAAATCTCCAGACCTCCCGAATTGCACTATGTACAGGAACCCGCTTTCCTCTTTTATGACTCCTTCCACAACGCCAGTACATCCTTCATAGGGAGAGGTACAATCCGAACGAACTCTGACTTTGTCACCTTTCTCAAACTTCGGCATCTTGTTGTCTCCGGTCTGAATCGTTTGTGGTCAGGACAAGGGGGGTGTCCTTTTCATAGCGACTCATCAATCCGCTTGGTCTCCTTGACTCCTGTCAAAATGAAGTCCTTTCAGTATGGCTAATTATACATCCCTTGATGCTCGTCAACAAGACATAACCTTTTTGGAGCATCATACCGCCGATTCGACGTTTATATGTGGGAAAGGGTAACAATCTAGCGATTTGTTCCTTCATGAAAACTCCCCTCTCCATTTGTAGGGTGTTAATGGCCGTATGTAAGTGAGGCTGAAAAGATAAGAGAAAGAACCGTCAGGGGTAGAATTGCCAGGGCTAAAGAAGGGCGGGTGTGTGGCAACTATGGGCGCATTTATGGCTATGACTATCTCAAGGCACGCGAAAATGGAGGTAGGCGCGTCATCAACGAAGCTGAAGCTAAGTGGGTAAATCAGATGTTCCATTGGCTGGTTGACAATGGAATATCGACTAGCGCAATCAGGGACAAACTCGTAGCGCTAAATGTACCAACTAAGACGGGTAACATATGGCGCAGGTCTACCATTATTGCCATACTTAAAAATCCAGGATACTGCGGCAAAACCTACGCCTTTACGACGGATAAGGGCAAGGTGCGCGGCAAGCCACAAACAGATTGGATAGAGTTACCCAATGTAACACCGGCCATCATTAGCCAGGAAGTATTTGACGCAGCCCAAAGGCAGTTGCGGGTGAATCGCGATAAATGTGTTCGCAACAAGAAGCGGCAATATCTCTTGAGCGGCCATGTCAGATGCAGCCAGTGTAGACACGCTTATTGCGGTGATACACCTGGTAAGAAGTTGCCAGACGGGGCTTACACACGAGTGTATCGTTGTTCAACAAAATGGCGGTCTAAGTCACCGCTATGTCGCTGTAGGAACAAAAAATGGCGAGCAGATAAGCTGGAGAATATGGTGTGGGCTGAACTGGAACGCTATCTGAGTAACAGAGACCTTATCGTAGGTGTACTCGAAAAACAGCACCAGGATGCCAACCAACTTGGTGTATTTGAGTCTCAATTGGAGGATGTAGAAAGGCAATTGAAAGCTGTTGATCGTGAACAGCACCAGCTATTGCAGTGGGCGCTTAAGGGGTTCCCTGAAAGTCAGGTAGAGGGTGAGAATAGGCGGTTAAATAAGTCACGTGAAACCCTGAAAGCTCAGATAACAGAACTTCAGGCACAGATTAAGGCTAGCCAGAATGCTGTTATCAGTATTCCGAAACTAGAAGCTTTTATTGAACGTATGCAAGGGAAAATAGCAGCATTGGATTTTGAGGGCAAGCGCCAAGTATTTGATATGCTTGGTATCATTATATGGCTTGATGGTGGAAAAGTAGATATTACCGGCGTTATTGATACAGAGGGTGTGATTGCGACCACACCCTCTGTAGAAAGAATCGTCCCCTTCCCCTTATTAACTCCTTAGGGGAAGGGGACGCAGGGGATAGGGCACCATATAAAGTAAAAAAGCACCAGCCCCCCAATTCCCCCTTTTTCCTTTTGGATTTTGATTTTTGATATTGTTTAGTAGTTAGATATTAGGATTTAGGATTTCCCGTACCTGAAGCCGATTACTGAGCGCTGACAGCTACTTTCCATAACTCTAAAAACAATTCCTAGTCTCGGTTAGCTTCGAGTTGTTTCTGTAAAAAATTATTTATAATGTCACCCCAGCTTACATATGCTTTACCTGAAAGACACAAAGAATTATAATAAGCAAGTTCAGTATATCGGAGGTGCGACTTGGCTGTTTTATATGTAGCTTCCTCGGAAAGTTTGACAGGTAAGACGGCAATCTGCGCCGGGCTGGGCAAGCAATTACTGGACAAAAGTCGGAAGGTGGCTTACCTCAAGCCTGCTCTTCCTGATAAAGTCGACGACGGAGATGCCGCCTTTATGAAACGTGTTTTAACGCTGGACGAACCTCTAACCGATATCTGTCCTGTTATCAAAGACAAAAACAATCTACCGAACGAAATAAAGGAAGCCTGTGATAAAGTTTCCTCAGGAAAAGATGTAGTTATAGTTGAAAACATAAACGAGCTCGGCATCGGCGAAGACTCTCGCAAGCTGGCAGAAGCCCTCGGTGCTAAAGTGATTATCGTTGAAGCCTACCCCAAACAGGTATCGAAAGCGATTGACAGTTATAAAACTTGGGGAGTGCTTCTGCTTGGGATAGTATCGAACAAAGTGCCGAAAGGTCAACTTGAGCAGGTGCGTAACGAGCTATTAAAGCAATTGAATGGGACCGGCATAAACCTTTTAGGTGTGCTCCCTGAGGACAGGGTTCTCTTTACCTTAACGGTAGGTGAGCTAGCCGAAAACCTCAAGGGAAAGATTTTGAACTCCACCGAAAAATCCTCAGATGTGATTGAGAACGTAATGCTCGGGTCGATGTATGTCGACTCCGGTCTGGAATACTTCGGTCGTAGAAGCGATAAAGCGGTAATTGTTAAAGGCGAACGTCCTGACATGCAGATGGCTGCTCTGGAGACTTCAACGAAATGCCTCGTTCTTACCGACAACAAGAAACCAATCCCCGCTGTCCTCCGCAAGGCTGAGGAGAAGAAGGTTCCCCTCATTCAGGTCAAGGAGAATCTCACCGCCACAGTAACCGGTATTGATGGTGCATTGGGCAAATCCAGATTTAACCAGGATGGAAAGTTGCCTCATCTCATGGGGATTATGACCCAGCACTTCAACTTCGCAGCGGTATATCAGGGACTGGGTTTAGCCGGCTAGCAAAGGTTAACTTTTATCCTTTGTTTCAAGTATTATCTCAGGCTGCAATTCGTGACGGAAGTGCCTTCGCCGGAAGAACAAGGCTACATTTACCAGGCTTATCATCACCGGCACCTCTATCAGCGGACCTATGACAGCAGCGAAAGCTTGTCCCGAGCCAATTCCGAATACCGCCACAGCTACGGCGATAGCCAGTTCAAAGTTGTTACTGGCTGCAGTGAAGGCGATGGTCGTGGTCTTGGAGTAGTCAGCGCCTATTCTCTTCCCCATAAAGAAAGAGATGATGAACATCACGACGAAGTAGATTAGCAGGGGAATGGCGATTCGCACCACGTCCAGCGGCAGTTGGATGATAACCTCTCCTTTGAGAGAAAACATCACCACTATCGTGAAGAGAAGAGCGGCGAGCGTTATCGGGCTTATCTTTGGGATAAATTTGCTTTCATACCACTCTCGTCCCTTTGACTTGAGAAATGTAAACCGAGTAATCATGCCGGCGAAGAATGGGATACCCAGGTAGATTAGCACGCTCTTGGCTATCTGGCTGATGGTGACTTGCACCACTGCTCCCTCCAGCCCAAACTTCCCGGGGAGAACTGTTATAAAGATGTAGGCGTAAATCGAGTAGAAGATTATTTGAAAGACGGAGTTGAGTGCCACCAGTCCGGCGGCGTACTCTGAATTCCCTTTGGCAAGCTCATTCCACACGATGACCATGGCGATACATCGTGCCAGACCTATCAGTATAAGTCCTGCCATGTAGTCGGGATAAGCGCGTAGGAAGACGATGGCGAGGAAGAACATCAGCACAGGTCCGATGACCCAGTTCTGTACCAGAGAAAGCCCGAGGATTCGCCAGTTGCGGAAGACCCGGCCCATTTCCTCGTACCTGACCTTAGCCAGCGGTGGGTACATCATGAGGATTAGCCCGATAGCTATGGGAATTGAGGTTGTATCAACTTGGAACAGAGTAATGAAATCAGCAACCCGGGGAACAAAATATCCCAGGCTCACCCCGAAGCCCATTGCCAGAAAAATCCAGAGTGTGAGGAAGCGGTCTAATAATGGGAGCCTGCCCGCTAAAGGCCTTGCTTGGGTTTCGGTCGTTACTTCGTGCATCCCGGGCCTATTCTTTTAGAGCGCTTTAATCGTTCCCTGTCCTGCGCCAGTACCTTGTCGTTTGGAGGCGAATTTTCAACTAAACCCGCTAATGACAGGGCATACCGATTTGCTGTCTTCCGGTCTATGGAGTAAACAATCCATATCCCGTCTCTGCGTGCCTTCACAAAACCTGCTTCCTCGAGGATGCCGAGGTTGCGTGAAGCCCTCGACTGCGATATGTCCAGGGCTTGCATCACCTCGCAGACACAACATTCTCTCTCCATAAGAATATTCAAAATCCTGAGCCTTGTTTCGTCGGATAGAGCCTTAAATGTCTTGATTAAGTCTTGCATGGTCTTCATCTAGATGCATATATGTGCATATCCGAATACATTCTACATTATTCCTCGTTTCATGGCAATACTTCAAGTGCCAATGCTATAATGATGGCGGTGGATATTCTTGACGGACTTAACCCGGCGCAGAGGGAAGCGGTAAAGGCAATCGGCGGGCCGGTGCTTATTTTAGCCGGCCCGGGAAGTGGCAAGACCAGAGTCATCGCTCATCGTGTGGCTTATCTCGTTAAGGTATGTGGGGTTAGCCCTAGACGCATTATGGCGGTTACCTTTACCAATAAGGCTGCGCGGGAGATGGAAGAGAGGCTGCACGGGCTTCTCGGCGAATCGGTGAAGGAGTTGACGCTGGGGACCTTTCATGCTATCTGTGCCCGCATTTTGCGTCAGGACGGCAAAGCGATAGGCGTCGAGCCCGGGTTTGTCATTTACGACCAGGAAGACCAGATAAGTCTGGTAAAGCGGAGCATTCAGGAGGTAGGGCTCGACCCCAAGCAATATGCCCCTTCGGCAATAGCCTCAGCTATTAGCTCAGCTAAGAGCCGGATGCTCGCTCCGCAGGACTATATTCAGCGAGGCCGTAGCTATTTCGATGAGGTAGTAGGTCGAGTCTACGAGCGCTATCAGCAGCTACTGACCCAGAGCAATGCTTTGGACTTCGACGACCTCTTGCTGAAAGCGGTACAGTTATTCAGAAGCAGCTCTGAGATTTTGTCGAAGTACCAGAAAAAATACCTGCACCTTTTGGTGGACGAGTTTCAGGATACCAACCTGGTTCAGTATGAGCTGATGAAGCAGATAGCCGGGAAATACAGGAATATATGCGTCGTTGGCGACCCCGACCAGTCGATTTACTCGTGGCGGTTTGCCGACCTTCGCAATATCCTTAATTTTGAGAAGGACTATCCCGAGGCGAAACTGGTGTTGCTGGAGCAGAACTATCGCTCCACGAAGCTGATTCTGGAAACGGCGTCACATGTCATCGCCGCTAATCGGAAGCGCAAGCCCAAAAGCCTGTGGACGGATAACGAGCAGGGCGAGCCGCCTGTGGTGGTTGAGACGTATACCGAACAGGAGGAAGCCCAGTTTGTGGTCAATGAAATCGAGCGACTGGTCAGTCGTGGGGTGTTTCGACTCAAGGATTTCGCCGTGATGTACCGCACCAATGCTCAGTCGAGAGTCCTCGAGGAAGCCTTTGTGCGCTACGGGATACCTTACCGGCTGGCGGCGGGCACCCGATTCTATGAGCGGCGCGAGATTAAGGATGTCATTGCCTATTTCCGGCTAATCCAGAATCCCTATGATAGTGTCAGCCTTTTGAGAATAATCAATGTTCCGGTTCGGGGCATCGGGCAGCAAACTTTAAGCCAGCTATCAGCCTGGGCAAAGTCCCTCGGTGTGCCCGAATACCGGGCATTACAGCTTATAGCTGAGCAAAAGGACGGTTCTGAGCCGCGACATCCCTTCACCCCACGTACCGGTCGGTTGCTGGCTGCGTTTGTGAATCTTATTGCAGAGTTCATTGCCAGAAGCGAGGAGCTGAAGCCGGTTGAGCTGCTGGACTTGATTCTGGAGCGCTCTGGATACAAGGAATATGTCTTGAGCGGACCTGATGGCGAGGAACGGTGGGAGAACATCCTTGAGCTCCGCACGGTAGCCAAGCAGTACAGCGATTTATCGCCGAAGGAGGGCTTAGCTGCTTTTCTGGAGGGCGTGGCGCTGGTATCCGATGTGGATGGGCTGGACGATAGCGTGAATGGTGCGACTCTGATTACCCTGCATCAGGCTAAGGGGCTGGAGTTTCCGGTGGTGTTCATCGTGGGCATGGAGGAGGGACTCCTGCCCCACTTTAAATCCATGGAAGCTCCTGACCAGATGGAGGAGGAGCGGCGGTTGTGCTATGTGGGCATAACCCGGGCCAAGCAGAAGGTGTATCTGGTTCGTGCCTTCCGCCGCAGTCTGATGGGTGGCAGCACGGTAAACCCGCCGTCGCGTTTTTTGAACGACATCCCCCGACATCTGGTTTCGGTCGGCACTCCATGGCAGCGAGAAGAGAGTCTGGCAACAGCTTTATCTTCTTGGAACAGACCTTCTCCTGCACCGGCTGTCGCTATTCCCGAGTTGAAGGCGGGCGACCATGTCCGCCATGAAAACTTTGGCGACGGTATTGTGGTGAGCTTTAAGAAGGTGAAGGACGATGTTGAGGTAGCGGTCGCTTTTAAAGGCGTAGGCGTAAAGAAACTGTCGTTGAGCTTTACCCGACTTGAGAAAGTAGAATAAAATAATTTATAAATTTTACCTAAAACCTATTGACAAAATTACACGGAAGCGTGTATATTTAGGTATTCTATGCCCATTAAAATCTTAGACCCTCAAGTAGTATCCCGTATTGCTGCCGGTGAGGTAGTGGAGAGGCCTGCTTCGGTGGTGAAGGAGCTGGTGGAGAACTCGCTTGATGCCGGCGCCGACCAGATTTCCGTTGAGGTCGGGGGTGGTGGGGTGAGCCTCATTAGGGTGACGGATAACGGGGTGGGGATTCCATCTGAGGAAGTCGAGCTTGCCTTCGAACGCTATGCCACCAGCAAGATAGGCAAAGTCGAGGACTTGGAGTCCATTTCCAGCCTCGGCTTCAGAGGTGAGGCGCTTCCCAGCATCGCTGCCGTGGCCCACGTGGAGATGGTTAGCTGTGCTGGAGACAATACTGCTGGCAGTTTTATTAGTTTGAAAGATGGTGCGGTGGTCGGGCGAGGGAGTCAGGGGCGGTCTCGCGGCACGACGGTTACCGTTAGAAATCTGTTCCGCAGCGTGCCTGCTAGACTTAAGTTTCTCAAGTCGGTTGCCACCGAGAACAGCCATATTGCCAATGTGGTCAGCCAGTATGCCCTTGCTTTCCCAGAGGTTAAATTTGTTTTGCTCATCGATGGCCGGGTGGTGTTGAGAACGCCGGGGAGCGGTCGGCTGCCAGACGTCATAGCTGAGGTTTATGGTTCAGAGGTAGCTCAGGGTATGGTGGTGATTGGTAGCGGGGAGGGAGAATGGCAAAGCGCCCCGACTGTTCCTTCAATAAAAGTAATGGGAATGGCGGGCTCTCCGGCAATAAGCCGCTCGACTCGGAGTTACGTCAGCTTTTTTGTCAACCGGCGCTGGGTGAGCAGTCGGCTTCTGTTTCATGCTATTGAGGAAGCCTATCACGGTCTGTTGATGCAGGGAAAGTACCCTGTGGCGGTTATCGATATTTCGCTGCCGCCGAGCGAAATAGATATCAATATTCACCCGGCAAAGAGTGAGGTGCGGTTCCGCAACGAGCATGCTGTTTTTGTCGCTGTCCAGAAGGCGGTGCGGCGGGCTTTAATCGAGCAGGCGCCGGTGCCCAAAATTGAGGAGGTGGCGGTGAGATATGCCTCTCCGTCGGCGACGGCTCAGTTATGGGCGCCAACCGAAAATCACAGCCCTGCAGGCTCGCTGCCTCAGGCTCTGCAGACTCCGATGGTATCTCTCCCCATGCTGAGAGTATTGGGTCAATTTATGGGCAGCTATATCGTTGCCGAGGGACCGGATGGACTATACCTTATCGACCAGCATGCTGCTCATGAGCGTATTCTCTTTGAGCAGGTTTTGAGTCAGAGGTCGCTTAAGGAAGTAGAGGTTCAGGGTTTGCTTGAGCCGGTGGCATTGGAGGTCAATCCTAAACAGGAAATGGCTTTGAAGGCTCACCGTGAGAGTTTGGCTGACTTCGGCTTTGCCATCGAACCATTTGGCGACCGCACCTACTTGGTTCGGGCGGTGCCGAGTCTTCTTTACGATAAGGACTGGATGGTTGCGGTGAGAGAGCTTCTTGATTCTCAGGGAGGGGGCGACTGGGCTGAGAATATTGCTATTTCCATCGCTTGCCACAGTGCGGTCAGGGCTGGGCAGGCATTGACCGACGACGAGATGCGTGAACTGATAAGAGAGCTGGAGAAGGCTTCGGTTCCCCACACTTGTCCCCATGGCAGACCGACGATGATTCATCTCAGCTCAGGGCAGTTGAAAAAGGAATTTGGTCGGACAGGTTAGCAGGTACTACTGCGAAGAATAGTCAGGAACGACTCCCCATTCGCTGGGCGGCCAGATTGAGAGCCACGCTTCCCCTATTATATTCTCGCGCGGCAGTAGCCAGCCGGTGTGCGAGTCGTTGCTGTTGTTGCGGTTATCCCCAAGAACGAAGTAATAATCCGTGGGGATTTGCTGCTGGGGATAGGCATAGCGGGGAGGGTCGTTGATATAGGGTTCATCGAGCGGCGAGCCGTTGACATAAACGGTTCCCGTCTTTATTTCCACGGTATCACCGGGCAAAGCGATAACGCGTTTAATGTAGTCCAGCTGGTCGCTGGTGGGTGGGTGGAAGATAATCACATCTCCTATTTCTGGCTCGCCGAATTTATAGGCAACCTTGCTGACTATCAGCCGTTGTCCTTCCTGGAAGCTGGGTTCCATGCTGCGTCCGACAACGACGGAGCTCTGAAGCGTGGTCTGCATCAGGAAGAAGATTCCGACTCCTAATATGACCACCAGCAAAACCTGACGTACGCCTTTCATTGGACTTTCACTCCTCTAGATAATCAAATTATACCTTATCTATCGTTATCATTCCAATAACCCATAATGGGAATTTGGTCATGATATTATCCCGCTTAATACTAACGAAAAGATGGCTTATTCGTTATAATCTATAAAGGAATGGAGGTGTCGAAATGAAGAGGAATGTACTATTGTTCGCCGTTGCCGGTCTGGCGATAGCCGCCATAATTGTCAGTGCAACGGGGTGCGTGGGTGCCTTACCTGAGGGCGGCTCACAAGTGACGATTCCCAGTCCCGCTGGATTCTTTAGCCAGCAAAATACGGGAATCTGGGTCAGTGGTGAGGGGAAGGTAACCGTTCGTCCTGACGTAGCTATCCTGAATGTTGGGATTGAATCTCAAGCACTCACTGTAACCGAGGCACAGCAGAAGGCAGCTGACGCCATGACGGCGGTTATGGATGAGCTTGAAAGACAGGGTGTGGCTGAGAAAGATATTACGACTCAAACCTTAAGTGTACAACCGGTGAAAAGATGGCAGGACGACCAGGAAATCCTCGAAGGCTACCTTGTAACCAACATGGTTACCGTTAAAATAAGGGATGTGGACAATGCTGGTACGGTTATTGATGCTGTGGTCCAGGCTGGTGGTGACCTTATCAGGGTAGACGGAATAAGCTTTACTGTGGACGACCCGACTGTCTACTACGGGGAAGCAAGGGAGAAAGCAATGCTTGACGCCAAAGCAAAAGCCCAGCAGTTGGCAAATGCAGCAGGTATAAAGCTGGGCGACCCGACCTACATTACCGAGAGTGGTGCTTATATCCCTTACCGCTATGATTATTATCTCAAGGGCGCTGAATCAGCACCAGTTCCTGCCGCTACTACTCCGATAAGTCCCGGAGAAATGGAAATCACCCTGACAGTTCAGATAGCGTATAGTATTGACTAGCAGTTCGAGCTACCATCAAAACTGGCTTTGAAGTCGACGGGAGAGCCGGATTAAAAACTCGGCTCCCCTTTCTTTTTGTCTATCGAAGTCGACTTTTGTTGCACTTTTTTTGGTGGAGATGCTAGAATGGCAGTGATATGGACTACATGGTACAGGCGCTATCTCTGGCAAAATTAGCTCTGGGGCAGGCCAGCCCCAATCCTGCCGTTGGGGCAGTGGTTGTTAAGAACGACGTGTTGGTTGGGCAGGGCTATACTCAACCCCCCGGTTCCGCCCATGCCGAGATAGTGGCTTTAAAACAGGCCGGAGAGGATGCCAGAGGTGCCGCTTTGTATGTTACTTTGGAGCCATGCTGTCATTTTGGCCGGACCCCGCCGTGCACTCAAGCAATTATCGCCGCCGGCATCAGTGAAGTTCATTTTGCCATGATTGACCCTAACCCTGTAGTTTCGGGCAAAGGCAGGGGCGAGCTGGAAAAAGTCGGAATCAAGGTATTGGCGGGCGAACATGAGGCTGAAGCGAGAAAGATTAACGAGGCTTATATCAAGTTTATCACCGCCGCCATACCTTTCGTTACCGCAAAATTTGCGGTAAGCTTGGATGGCAAGCTTGCTACCAGGTATGGCGACTCCAAGTGGATTACCGGTGAGCAGGCGAGGAAATATGTTCATGGCCTGCGTTATATTTCAGATGCTATTATGGTGGGCGTGAATACAGTTCTGGCTGATAATCCTCAGCTTACTGCCCGGTTCGGTGGTACCGGAGGAATGGCCAGAAAGCAGCCGCTGCGGGTAATTGTGGATAGTAAAGGACGTACACCAGTAACTGCCCGGATATTTTATGAGCCAGGCAAGACGCTTCTGGCGCTGGGCAAGCATACCGACCAGGAGAAAAGGGCAGCCTATACCCGCGTAGGCGCTGAGCTGGTGGAGTTGCCCTCGGCCGAGGGCTTGGTGGATTTGGAAAAGCTGCTAAAAGCACTGGGTGAACGGGGGATTATCAGCATTTTGGTGGAGGGTGGTGAGACACTTCTCGGCTCACTTTTCGACCGTAGTCTTGTGGATAAAGTCATCGCTTTTATTGCGCCTATTATCATTGGCGGGAAGGACGCAAAGACGCCGGTTGGTGGCAGGGGTGTGGATAGGGTGATAGAGTCACTCAAATTAGAGCAGGTGAGTGTGGAAAAGCTTGGCGATGATGTGATGGTTAGCGGATATGTTGCGGCAAAAAGAGAAGGAACCAAAGCCTAGCCCAATCTGAGGATAACAATGTTTACTGGAATAGTAGAAGAGGTTGGCAAGGTTATTTCAGCGCAGGCAGGAAGACTTGTCATTGGTGCCAGCGAAGCTATCAAAGAAGTGCGCGCAGGTGATAGTGTTGCGGTTAATGGTGCATGCCTCACGGTAACCGCTCTCGGTGCCGACTCTTTCTTTGTTGATGTTATGGCGGAGACATTGCGTCGGACTAATCTGGGTCTTCTGAAAGCAGGCGATAAGGTTAATCTGGAGCGCTCCCTGGCTCTGGGTGGAAGATTGGGTGGCCACTTGGTGCAGGGGCATGTGGACGATACGGGAAAGGTGGCTTCGGTCGCTCGTGAAGATGGCGCAATGCTCATTAGATTTGAAGCATCGCCTGAAATCATGCGCTACGTGGTGGAAAAGGGCTTTATCGCTGTTGACGGAGTTAGCCTGACTGTGGCAAGTAGAGATGCCCGTTCTTTTCTTGTTTCGCTCGTTGAATATAGCTGTAAGCACACCACTCTGGGCAGCCGTCGGGCGGGCGACGTGGTTAATCTGGAGGTGGACATTATTGCCAAATATGTGGAACAGCTCAGCCAGGCTCAACGCACCGGCATAACCGTTGATTTTTTAAAGGAACACGGTTTTCTCGTGTCCTGACAATTTTGTGAGGTGATAGCATGGGTTTAGCCAGCATTCCTGAAGTTATTGAGGACATCAAAGCAGGGAAGTTTGTTGTTCTGGTTGATAATGAGGATAGAGAGAACGAGGGCGACCTTGTAATAGCTGCTGAAAAGGTTACCTCTGAAGCCATTAACTTTATGGCCAAGTATGCCCGCGGATTAATCTGTATGCCGGTTATCGGAAAGCGTTTGGACGAACTCGATATTCCGTTGATGGTTGGCCAGAATACGTCCAAGTATAGCACTGCTTTTACCGTATCTGTTGAAGCCAAACACGGAGTAAGCACCGGCATCTCGGCAGCGGACAGGGCGCAGACAATAAGGACCATCATTGACCCGGCAACTAAACCCGAGGACTTGGTCCGGCCGGGGCACGTGTTTCCGCTACGGGCAAGGGAGGGCGGTGTCCTCGTGCGAGTGGGGCATACCGAGGCTATAATTGACCTTGCTCGGCTGGCTGGACTCTATCCCGCCGGCGTCATCTGTGAGATTTTAAATGAGGATGGCACTATGGCGCGTTTGCCTCAGTTAGAGGTAATGGCGGAGAAGTTTGGCATTAAGATTGCCTCTATCGCCGACCTTATTGCCTACCGCTGGCGGAACGAAAGATTGGTGCATCGGGTGGCTGAAGCCAAGCTGCCGACGAAATACGGAGAGTTCGCCGCTATTGCTTATAGAAGCGATATCGACCCCGATGAGCATCTGGCTCTGGTACTGGGAGACATAACCTCTGAGGAGCCTGTCTTGGTCAGGGTTCACAGCGAATGCGTTACCGGTGATGTATTTGGCAGCCTGCGTTGCGATTGCGGTGCACAGGTCGCCATGGCGATGAAGAGTATTGCTGACGAGGGCAGGGGTATCTTTCTGTATATGAGACAGGAGGGCAGAGGAATCGGTTTCCATAATAAGATTCGAGCCTACGCCCTTCAGGACAAAGGGATGGATACGGTGGAAGCCAATTTGTGTCTGGGCTTTGCTCCGGACCTGCGTGACTATGGAATCGGTGCTCAAATACTGGCTGAGCTTGGTTTACATCGAATTCGTTTGCTCACCAACAACCCCAAAAAGGTGATAGGACTGGAAGGCTATGGGCTGAAGGTGGTGGAGACGGTTCCTATTGTTGTGCCACCCAATCCTTATAACCGGCGGTATCTGGAAACAAAGCGAAAGAAGATGGGTCATCTCTTGGATGTGCTGGATGCCGATAACGTAGAAGATGCACTGAAAAATATTGAAAAACCGGATAAGAGGTAGGTATTGCTACGAAAATAGTTTTTGTCACCCCTGTGAAGCTTGTCCCGTACTTGATACGGGAGCAGGGGGCTACCCGTAGAAAAGACGGGGTAGATTCCCGCTTTTGCGGGAATGACATTTTCATCTTTCGTGGTGCTGGCTTGCCAGCCGAAGCTTTAGCGTAGGCTGGGTCACTTTCATAATAAGGAGGAATAAATGGGTAAAGATTTTCAAGGTATGTTGCTCGGGAAGGGTTTGAGGTTTGGGCTGGTTGTCTCCCGTTTTAACGAGTTCATCAGCAAGAAACTGCTTGAAGGGGCGGAGGATGCACTGCTTCGGCACGGGGTTAATCAGGAGGATATAGAGATTGCCTGGGTGCCGGGCGCCTTTGAAATTCCACTGATTGCCCAGAAACTGGCACAGACGAAAAAATACAGCGCAGTTATCTGTCTGGGAGCTGTGATTCGTGGCGATACCCCCCACTTCGATTATATTGCCGCTGAGGTCACCAAGGGCATTGCTAAGGTGGGACTGGATGCCGGCTTGCCTGTTATTTATGGTGTAATCACAACGGAGAACTTAGAGCAGGCTATCGAGCGTGCGGGAACTAAGGCTGGCAATAAAGGTTTTGAAGCAGCGGTAAGCGCCATCGAGATGGCTAATCTGGTGAAAAGCATAGGTAAAGCATCTAGTTAGCCGTGGCTTATAAAAGGCTGACCAAATGGTTTTGGGCTTAGCCGGTAACCTTATAGACGGCGTCTCCGCGTCTTGCCCTATCGGGGAGTTTGATGCCCACAGATTCTCCGGCTTTAGCCTCGGTAACATTTACATTGTTAATCTGCATTGACTCGACGGTGAACTCGAGGTCGGTGGTGTGACCTTTAATGTGGACTTTGTCACCCACTTTTAAAGCTCCCTTGAGTTCGATGCCGGCTACCACCGGTCGGGCAAAAAAGTCGTTCACAGTTCCAATTTCTACCTCAGGCATTCTACACCTCCTTTATGCTGTAGAAAGATTCATTTATCCAGTAGTATACGACACGAATTCATCTAAATCAATATATGGTAAGCTAGGGGGTGACATTATAATACCCCCTTTTTTTCAGGAACAATTCGAAGCTAACCGAGACTAGGAATTGTTTTTATAGTTATGTAAAGTCGTTATGTTAAGTAGGGAGGTTTTTGAGTTTACGAAGTTATTGCCAAACAGGGGGATGTTAAAGAGTCCTGATGCTAATCGGAACGACGAATCAATCTCAAAATATTCTGTATATCTAATAGGTGGAAAAACAAACTGAAGCGGAACAAGCTCAGGTATCAACTGGCACGCTAGAACAAGAAATTAGGGCATTAACTCGCAAGATGAAAGGGTATGCTGGACAAGAGCGCCGTATAATGAGTGCGTTCAAGTTGGGTTTTAGTCCCGATGTGGTACTGGATGAAATGAACCAGACTAAAAAGGAAAAGGAAGCGAACCAAGCGCGTCTTGACAGTC
>Ga0315274_10005448_pt1 | contig 18607 bp, 15 predicted proteins | sample YL17G02_20_MG_FD_203700 | JGI IMG/M metagenome (GOLD analysis project Ga0315274, IMG submission 203700) | Sediment microbial communities from Yellowstone Lake, YNP, Wyoming, USA - YL17G02_20 | ecosystem: Environmental > Aquatic > Freshwater > Lake > Sediment | place: USA: Wyoming | collected...
CCGGGCAATCGGGGCATTCCAGGACTGGTCGGATGGCCAGTCGCGCAACTGGCCAGTTGGCCAGCTGCGGCGGGGAGGACGTGGCTAAAGCGGGGCACCACTTGACACCGTTGCACGAATCCCCACAGTCAGCACATACCCAACAGGGGGCGAAGCCGAATGCGGCCGCGAGGGGCATACCTTACGCTCAAAGAGGTGTCGGAGAGGCTCGGAGCTCACCCCAACACCCTGCGCAATTGGGAGAAAGCGGGGCACATACGGATGGCGCGTCTGCCGGTGGGGCGGGCACAGGCGTGTGCCCGAATCGGAAGTGGTGCGTTTGATGGCGCGGATGCAGCCGGAGCGGGCGAGCCGAGGCGGTATCCGTTTGGACAAGCCATCGGGGGATGCCGCGCTTGCGGCGGCTGGGCGCGAGCTGGCGGAGACGATCAAGCGCGAGCTCGCGGAACTTGGGCAGCCAGGCACGCTTGAGGAGTGCATGTCGCAGCTGAGAGGCCGTGCATGGTCGTCATAGATACCGACGTCTTCATGCTCGAGTTCGCTTTCCACCGCCACAGCCGTTTTGACGCCAACTCCCGCTTCCTACAAGATGCGCGCGGCCAGTCACCCTCGATCACCCTCCACAACCTGATGGAGATACTGGGGCAGTTGTCATTCAACCTCCAGCCTGAGCGCCTGGCGCAGTGGCGATCCTGGCTGCAGGAGGCGTTTGACCTGACCGTTCTCTGGCCTGAGGAAGAGGGCGCTGACGCCGCGGAGTTCTTCCGGCGGGAGATCCACGCCCAACCCCTCGCGCGGATGCTGGCTCACAGGCTGTCCTTTCATGACGCGCTCATCTTAGGGGTGGCCGAGCGTGCCCCCGGCGTAACGGCCTTCGTCACCTGGAACGCCAAGCACTTCCGCGGCAAGACCCCCCTCAGCGTCCTGACGCCGGCGGAGTACGCCTAGGCTGCGCCACGGCAAGCGCCGGCTGCGCCTGGGCGCGCGCGAGCAGCTCGGCGAGTCCGGTCTGGCGGACGACCTGCTCGCCTGGCACGGCCTGCAGCCGGAGGGGATCCGGGGGAGCGTGTCGGGGCGGCTGGGAGCGACAGGGTAGCGGGAGGGCTCGCGAGCGTTTGATTCGTTGGCGTACGATGCTTGGTGGTCGCCCATCGCTCCGTGGCAGACGGTGGGACTGTCGAAGTGCTCCGATGGCCGAGAGCGGAACGCGAGAGATCAGGCTGACGGTGCCAGGGAAGGTGTTGTTGGCGGAGAAGGCCGATGAGAACAGCCTCGCCCGCGAGCTGCGCATGCTCGCCGCCGTCAAGCTGTACGAGCTAGGCAGGCTATCGTCCGGCAGGGCAGCGGAGCTAGCCGGCCTATCCCGAGTCGAGTTCCTCCTTTCGCTCGAGCGCTACAAGGTCTTCCCTCCCCAGTCGGAATTGGAGGACCTGGTATCCCGGGATAAGCAGCGCAGCACAACCTGAGCCAAACGAACCAAGGAGGAGCCAAATGGCGGCTCTTACCTGTGACTTCGAGAGGAGCGCCAGGCGGACCAGAGAACTGCATGAGTATCTCTCGGCAAGTGTGCTCAGGGACGAGCATCTCGTCTGTCGTCACTACGGTCGCTGCCGATCCTCACACTTCGGTGTCTTCTTTGAGGGCCAGCTACATCATGTTGGGCACAGCTACGACCTGCTTCGCGATAGTCGTCCCTTGCGCATCATGGTTGTGGGGCAGGAGTATGGCGGTGGTCCGGCTATGGTGACCCTTGATGAACGCTACCGGATGGTCTATCAGGGATCGGGAATCGGATCTCGTTTCAAGGCAGACGGCGTACATCGGGCACGCAACCCCCACATGAGGGGTACCACCAGCGTACTGCGACTCCTTTTCGGACTGCCACTTGGGACCGACCACCAATCCGAGCTACTCGAAGTGAGCGGCAGGCAAGTTCACCTCTTTGATGCCTTTGCCTTAGTGAACTACCTCCTATGCACCGCTATCGCATCCGATGGCGGCAGTCGTGGGTGCTCCACCGCAGCCATGCGAGAGAACTGTCGTGGTCACTTCTGCCAGGCACTCGACATTCTCGATCCGACCGTAGTCGTGGTTCAGGGGAAGGGATTCTGGCCCTTGGTGAAGCGGTGTTTTGACACCAGCAGGCGGGTCTCCGACAGTCTCCACTTGGCGCGAAGAGGCAGTTGCCGCGCTCATGTCGCCGTCTTCTCGCATCCTTCGGCTATGGGTGAAAGCAACTGGGGCCTCAATGACCACACGCCTTATCTCCTGGAGACAGTCGTACCCACGGTATTGGCATTGCGGCGGAGCCTGTCGGCGTCGCCAGCTCCCTAGTCCCGTCCTGCGCTCACATCGCAGCAAGGGAGGAAGCCCGCACAGATACCTGCGGCGACACGGGTTCGCGCAGGCTCTCGAACTCCTCCACGGTCAGGCCGGCATCCTTGATGATCCGCTTGAGTGTTCCTTTGGCGACATCCTTGCCACCGTGGATGGGAACCGTGGCTCATCGGCCATCGGGGTGTCGGTAGACCGCGTGGCTGCCGCTCTGACGGATCAGGAGGAAGCCGATCCGTCTCAGGACTCGCTCTACGTCCTCCGGTCTCGCCGGCCCGAGCTTAGGCATCCACTTCCACTCGGTCGATCGCCACGTCGAAGGGGATGGGCTCGCCCAGGGCGCGGCGTGCCTCGACGTGCAGCTTGATTGCGTCCTCGATGTTGGCCAGGGCCTCCTCGTAGGTATCGCCCTGGGAATAGCAGCCCTGCAGGGCGGGGCTGGAGGCGATGTAAACCCCATCCTCGTCCCGCTCCACCACGACAGAGAACTGGTATCGCACCATACTTGAGCACCTCTCTCCCCCCATCATACCACTCCGCTTCACCATGGCGGGTGTGCGTCATGGTCTTGCATGCGGCGGAGGCGTCTGGATCACGAAAGCACGGAACGCCGCGAAACGGCGCGAAAGAGCGTGCCTGGCAGCACGCTTCGATGCTTCCAGGGCAGCCTCCCAGAATGAAGGCTGGGTCGCGCCGCCCAGAATGGTGCCGAGGGGCGTCGCCAGCTCGGCGCGCTGGCGATAGCGCCGCAGACAGACTGCGAGCGGCGCCTGGCAATGGACAACGGCCACCCGCGCCCGCTGCACGAGGGGCAGCAATTCAGGCTCGGCCAGGCCGCGGCAGAAGTTGCATTCGAGGATGACGTTCGCTCCTGCACCGACGGACTCCCCCGCCAGGGCATAGAGCAGCTTCACCGCCGCCAAGCTGAGCGAGCGGCTCGCTTCGATGTCGGCCATTGCCAGCGCACCGGCCATGGACTCCTTCAGCGTGTCCTTGGCCAGGAGCGGCAGCCGCAGCTCGGCTGCCAGCCGGCGAGCGAGGGTCGTCTTGCCGGAGCCGGGCACACCGCAGACGATCACCAGCAGCGGTCTCTGGGCGAGCGCCAGGGGCGGGCAGCTTCGCCCGCTTCCGGGCCGTTCGGCCGCCGCGGTTCCGGGCGCCCGAACCGGCTCGCTCATCGGGCTGGGCCACGCCCGCAAGCCGACCAACGCCCGACCTCCTCCTCAGAGTCGCCCGTGCACCAACCAGGACTGCAGACGAGGCCAACGCTACACGCGCCCGCGGTTACCGGCAAGGGAGACGACGGCGGCGCCCTCACTGGCAGCGATCGCGGCCCACAGCGCAGCCTGACCCCCCTGCCCACCGTCTTTACCGCCGTGCACATCGCCAACATCGTCGAGCACGACACCTGCCCCCACAACCGCATCTGGCAACCGCCGGACTACGACGAGGAGTACCTGGCAAGGATACGCGTCGAAGAGCAAGCGCCAGAGTGCGTCTCGGCGGCGCGCAAGGACGGCTCAGAGAGGAAGCGAGGTCCGAGCCGCACGAAGTATTTACGCCCTCTTTACCCACTCCCCCATTCATTCCCCGCTGAAGCTGACGATAAGCTAGGTGATGGAGGTTGCGATGAGCAACGAGGAACGGGAGGGACTGGCCGGCCGCTACGCCTGGCTGGTCAGGCATATCCACGGGCAGCTCGCCCTCCTGCTGCCAGAAAACGCCTCCTACTACGAAGTGGCAGGGATCGCGGCCGGCGCCTTGCTCCGAGCCATTGACACGCACGACTGGCAGTACCCGCGGGACTTCGAGGCCTACGCCGAGGGGCTGATCCGTGCGGCGGTGTTGGGCCTGATATACCCGGTGGGTCACGTGGCGCGGCTGGGTGCATGGTGGATCCGGATGGCGGCCACGGTGATAGTGGACCTGACGCGTGCCCTGGGAGCCTGCCCGAGCGACGCCGACGTGGCGGGTCGTCTGGGCGTGGATGAGGAAGCACTCCGCCGCGCCTATCGGCGTGGATTGCCCCTTATCGTGCGGGGCGAGACCCTGACGCTGAGCGACTCCGCCGAGGTAGACCAGCTCGACGCCCCGGCCCGGAATTGGAACCGCCTTGAGGTGCGGCGACGCCAGGCCGAGGCACTCCGGGCCACGGCGGGGGCAATCAGCCTGCTGCCAGAGCGGGAGCAGCTCTGTCTCTCGCTCTACTACCGCGAGCAGCTCACGCTGCCGGAGATCGCCGCGGCGCTCAAGCTGGCGGAAGAGAAGGTCAAGCAGTTGCTGACGCGCTCGCTCGTCTACCTTTGGGTGCACCTGCACGCTTCCCGGCATGACCTCGAAGCTCAGCCCCTTCGGCGCCTCGAGGCTGCCGCGCTGCCGGTGTCTGCTTCCCAGTTGTCCTGAAGATACCCCCCAGGCTCGCCCCCACTGCCCCAGCTACGCCGCACGCCTCCCAGACTTGGCCCGCCTGGGCGGTCAAGCGACTACCGGCACGGCCCCCCGCTGGCACGGTTCTAGCGGCATCCCTTTCCACCCCTTGCCGTGGGGCTCGCCGCCATGCTAGAATCTGCCCCGTTCCGGGGTAGAGCTGGTGCATCCTTGCCTCATTGTGTCCTAACGCCGGTGGCACGAATTCCGACTGCTAAGAGGTAACCGATGAGAAAAGGCTTCCTCGTGCGCTTGAAGGGCGTCCTCGAGAACAAGCGCAGTGGCACATTCTTCAACGTAGCTCTCGCCGTGGCCCTCGTCGGCGCAGTCCTCTACCTGCCCCCGGTTGCCGCCGCCGCCCGCCTAATCGATGATGGCTTCCGCGCCGTCGGTGAAACTGGCGGCGTGCTCTCTGACCCTGACGGCACCTACGCCAGCCTTTCTCCCGCAGCCACAGGCGTCGAGGCCAAGCTGGTGGTGATACCGCGCCTCGATTTCCTCGAGGGCAAGGCGGGGCCCGCCTATCAGGCGGCAGCGAGCGCCCTCCCCGGTCACTTGCGCCTGAAAAGCCCGCTCTACGACATACAGACGCGCAAGGCCGAGGGGCTGCCACAAGCTCCCGGCAGTGGCGTCGAGCTGACCACCCTCTCGATCCCCATCCCCAACGACTCTGAGCCCTACAGTGCTCTCTCCCTCTACGAGTGGACGGCTACCGGCTGGCAGTTCCTCCCCTCACACGTTGTCAACGAGGATGTCCGCGTCGAGGCCGGCGTGGACCATATACCCGGGCCGATCGCCGTGTTCCACCAGGAGCCGGTAGTGCCCGAAGTCAGCGCTGAGCTGAGTGACGGCGCCGACGTGCAGGCCATGCTCAAGGCCGTCACCGAGCTCAATCCTGTCGGCCTGTACCTCGCCGTGGATGGATCGCTCGCCGGCAATCTCCTGGCCGAGGTTGACACGCTCCTTTCCGGCGTGCGCGTTGTGCCCGTGGTCGTCAACTGGGGGCCAGACGGCGTCGTGCGTAGCGACTACAGCGACAACATGCTGGCCATCGGCGAGACGCGCCGCGCTCACATCGACGCCCTCGTCTCCCTCGTCAACGACAGGCAGTTCGCCGGCGTGGAGCTGGAGTACCGCGACGTCAGCCCCGCCCTGCGCGACCAATTCACCGGTTTCGTCAGCGAACTGGCCGACCGGCTGCACCAGAGCGGCAAGACGCTCGGCATCCGCGTTCCCCTGCCTACGCAGATATCGGAGGACACCTGGACTACGGGAGCCTACGATTGGCGCGCCCTAGGCCGTTTGGCCGACCGCCTGGTGATCCCGGCGCTGCCCGACCTTGACGCCTACGGGGAGAATGGCCGTTTCGCCGCCATGCTAACCTGGGCGGCAGGCGAGGTCGAGCGCTACCGCTTGCACGTGGCGCTGCCCGCGCTCAGCCGCGAGAAGGTCGGGAGTTACGTCCTCTACCGACCCTATGAGGAGGTCCTGCAGTCCCTAGGCAGCGTCGTCGTCGCCGGTGGCACCGAGGTGGCGCCCAGCCAGGCGCTCGAGGCAAGCCTGACCGGCGTCACCGAGTGGTCGGGCGTGCAGTATGACGAACAGATCCACACCTACTGGTTCAGCTACAAAGATGCCGGCGGCGGCGAACATCTGGTGCACTTGGAGGACCCGCGCAGCCTGGCCTACAAGTTGGCGGTCATTGGCTCCTCCCGTCTGCGCGGCGTGGTGGTCACCGGCTCTGGCCAGCACCCGGCCGCCTGGGCCGTCTTAGCCGACTACCTCGACCTGGTGATCAGCGAGCCGCAGGAGCAGGTGACTCTGGCCCTCTCCATTACCGGCGAGGGCAGTGAGTCCCTCACGAAGGAGATGGCCCCCGGCGCCGTCACATGGGACTTGCGCGCTCCCGATGCCGCCGGTGAGTACAGCTTCGCCGCCTCCCTGTCCGTGGGCGAGTACGTGGCGCTGGCCGCACATGCTCTGGCTTTGCATGTGCTCGATCCGACGCCGACGCCCAAACCCACCGCGACGCCGACGCTCGAGCCGACCGAGACACCCGAAGCGACTGAGACGCCGGTGCCTGTCGAGGAAGTCGAGCCCAGCAAAACGCCTGAGCCCGTGGTGGCCCAGGAGCCCACGGCCACGCCGGAGGGCGCGGTCGCCGAGGAACCAACGCCGGAGCCCACGGCCACCAGCGCGCCGGTAGTCGTCGCTCCGCCGCCGTCCGGCGGTGGCGGCTTCGGCTATGGCGTGCAGGCGCACATGCTCGACAACGGGCAGGCCGGCCAGGTCATGGCCAAGATCAACGGCATGGGCTTCAACTGGGTGAAGCAGCAGATCGAGTGGTTCCGCTTCGAGCCGAGCAAGGGCAACTACCAGTGGGGCGGTATCGACGAGGTAGTGAACGCGGCTAACGCCGCCGGCATCAACGTGCTGCTCTCCGTCGTCAAGGCCCCCGGCTGGGCCCGTCCCGCCGGCGCCGACATGAGCGTGGCCGGCCCACCGGCCAACCCGCAGGATTTCGCCGACTTCCTGGGGGCGATGGCGGCGCACTTCCGCGGTCGCGTGCGCGCCTACGAGGTCTGGAACGAGCAGAACCTGCACTACGAATGGGGCAACCAGGCGATCGACCCGGGTGCGTACGTGAACCTGCTCAAAGTGTCCTACGCCGCCATCAAGGCCAACGACCCCAGCGCCCTCGTCATCAGCGGCGCCCTCACCCCCACCGGCGCGCCGGCGCCCCTGGCCATGGACGACTATGCCTATCTCGAGGGCATGTACCAGGCGGGAATGCGCAACTACGCCGACGGCGTCGGCGCTCACCCGAGCGGCTATAACGTCCCGCCAGATGCCAACTGGCAGACGGTGGAGGACCCGCTGGCCATCTTCCGCGGGCCCTTCGATAACCGCCACCACTCCTGGTCCTTCCGCGCTACCATGGAAGGCTACCGCAACATCGCTGCCGTCTACGGAGATGGCAACAAGCTCATTTGGCCGACGGAGTTCGGCTGGGCCTCGTCGCCGTCGCCGGTGGCCAACTACGAGTACGCCGCCGACAATACGCTCGAAGAGCAGGCGACCTGGACGGTGCGCGCCTACGAGATGGGCCGCAACTGGGGTTGGGTCGGCCCGATGTTCCTCTGGAATCTGAACTTCAAGGTCGTGGCCGGAGGCTCAGAGCAGGCGCAGTGGGGCATCGTCAACGGCGACTGGTCACCGTTGCCGGTCTATAGCGCCCTCGCCGCGATGCCGAAGTAGGGACGAAGGTTGTCTTCGCCCGTCGCGCCTAGTCTTGGGGCGCTCTTGCCGGCCATGACGAGCCTCTGATAATGTGGATGCGGGTGGATCTCTCGGTCCGCCCGCGTCATGCTTCCCGGCACGAGTGTTGCGGCGCCTACAAGAGGCAAAGTGACATGGCTCTGAGGGTTCTCACGGCTGTCGTCCATAAGGAACGGGACATGTACGTCGCCAGGTGCCCCAAAGTGGGCACCGTCAGCCAGGGCTATGCCGTCGAAGAGGCGGTAGACAACCTGAGAGAGGCGACGGAACTGTATCTCGAAGAGATGGGCGAAGCCGAAGAATCGGATGAGACTTGTGAGTGACATGCGGATCGAGCATGCCGAGCCGTTCCTCGCCCTCGCCCGGGCCCACATCGGCCCAATCCCGCCTAGCGAGCAGATGAATGCCCGACCAGATTGACCCTGGCATCCCACCTGAGAAGCGGCCGTGGCCGCGCTGGCTCTACTGGTGGCTGAGCTTCTGGACGTTGGCCATCCTGGCCGCGGTCGGCTACTTCGGCTACTACATCTACCTCAACGGCAGCTCCTCCGTCATGGGGCGGGAGACGGTGCTCCTCACGACTGCCGCCAAGCACGACAACGAGGTCCTGCCCAGCCTGCCCGTGCCCACGGCCACGCTGGCCTTGGCAGCCAGCGCGACGGCGCCCGCCCAGGAGCCGACGGTGACTGTCCCCGCCGAGTCTACCGCTACGGCGGAGTTGCCCACAGCCACAGCCGTCCCCTCGCGTGAGCGCGCCAGGCTACCGATGGGCTCGCCCGAATACGGCATGCAGGCCTTTCTCTGGTGGCGGCCGGAGACGGCCCATCGCGACCTGGGGTTGATCCGCGACGCCGGGTTCACCTGGGTCAAGCAGCAGTTCGCCTGGCGCGACATCGAGCCCAGCAAGGGTCAGTATGACTGGACGCGCACCGACCGTATCATGGACCAGGTGGACGAGTTCGGCCTGAATATCCTGGTGCGGCTGGACAACCAGCCGGAGTGGGCGGGCGGCGGCTTCCCCGAGAATGGCCCGCCGGACAACTTGCAGGATTTCGTCGATTTCTCCTACGCCCTGGCCGAACGCTATCGGGGTCGGATCGACGCCTACGAGATCTGGAACGAGCCCAACCTTGCCCGCGAGTGGGGCGGCCGTTCCCCCGACCCGGCCGAGTACGTGCAGTTGCTGAGCGTCGCCTACGAGGCGATCAAGCGGGCCGACCCCGAGGCCATCGTCATCACCGCCGGCCTCACACCCACCGGCACGCAGCCGCCGGTGGCCATGCCGGACGACGCCTACCTGCGAGGCATGTACGAGGCGGGCATGCAGGGCTACTACGATATGATCGGCGTGCACGCCGCCGGCTACAAGGCACCGCCCGAGCTTTCGCCCGACGAGGCCGCCGGCAACAAAGAAGCCTACGGCGGCGAGCGCTTCTTCTGCTTCCGCCGCGTCGAGGACCTGCGCGCCATCATGGTCGAGTACGGCGAGGAGGACACGCAGGTCGCCATCCTCGAGTTCGGCTGGACGAGCGACCCGCGCGATGACTCTCCCTACCACTGGCACGCAGTGGACGAGTTCACCAAGGCCGATTACCTCGTGCGCGCCTACCAGTATGCCACCGCCAACTGGTCGCCCTGGATCGGCCTCATGAGCCTGATCTACATCGGCAACCCCGACTGGACGGCGAGCAACGAGGAGTGGTACTGGTCGATCACCAACCCCGATGTCGGCTCCCCCCGCGCCGCCTACGTCAGGCTGGCGGAAATGGAGAAGTAGGGAGCAGCCGCCAAGCCCTCAGCTATCAGCGGCAGACCGCGGGTTCCTCTCTGCTTGTAGGGGCGTTGCGCTCAGGCGAAGCCCGGTTTCGCCGGTTCGCGACGCTCAGTTTCTGTCGCTCAGGGAGCTAGGGGCGCCGGCTGCGATCGCTCTCCGTCCCCTGGGGTGCGACAATCGTGGCAAAGGCGCCATCCAAGAGGTGACGGGTGCTGACCATCTATATCGAGGCAGCCATGCGCCGCGCGAAGTATGGGATACTGAGCGACGGCTCCTACTATGGCGAGATCTCCGGCCTACAAGGTGTCTACGCCAACGCCGATTCGCTGGAGGGTTGCCGCGAGGAGCTTCGCGAGGTGCTGGAAGGATGGATCATCCTCGGCTTGCGTCTAGGTCACTCGCTCCCCGAGGTTGGCGGCATTGATCTGATGGTGGAACGAGAAGGGGCCCAGTGCCTGCTTTCGGGCCAACCACGAGACGGGAGCTGATCCGCTGCCTGCGGCAGCTCGGTTTCGAGGGACCGTACCTTGGCGGGCGGCACCAGTAGTTGTTTGAGAGCAGGTCAGAGTTGCTCTCCCTAATCCCCATTCTGGCGACATCGGCGCAGGCCTGCTATCCCGCATCCTGCGCCAGGCTGGAGTGAGCCGTGAGGAATGGGAAGCACTCTGAGCGAACCGGCCAGGATGTGCTTCGCGAGCGAGACCTCAGCTATGGCGTGCGGGGCTGACAAACCGACGGCCTAGGGCGGGGGCGTGAGGCTATGTGTCCGCGAGCACGGCATCCAGGTCGGTGGGGAAGACGTCCATCCCCTCGGCCTTGGAGGCCTGCCAGAGCCGGCGGTCATAGGTGACCAGGGTGACGCGCTCGCCGTAAAGGCGCTCGACTTGCTTGGCGGAGGCGAGATGAGCGGCGTCGAAGCCGCGCAAGCCATGACGCCAGGCTAGTTCGCCTGCTGCGGCTCCCAGTTGAGTGTCGAGAGGTACAATCAGGTACTCAGCCAGCCATTCCCGCTGGAAGAGGCGAATGGCTTCCTCGGCGCCGGCCTGTGTCAGCCTGACCATCCGCATGGCCTGCGCTATCGCCGCTGGCACCTCAGCGCCAGAGACGGCGCTGGTACAGGGAAGTGCGTCTGTACGGATCATTAGACGTACTCCGCTACCGCCCACTTCTGACACGTAGAGCTTCACCAGGGCACTAGCGTCGTAGTACCTCACCAGTCCAGTTCTCGCTGCTCAACCAGCAATTCGGCCACTGTCTTGTCGCCGATGAGCTTGGCGGGCGGTTCTCTGTCTTCCAGCCTGCCGCCACCCCACTCGACGAGCCCTGCCTTGACTAGAGCCAGTGTCCGTTCCTCCAGCGACTCTCCTTTTCCCATCGGCACTAAGCGCCCGATGGGCTTGCCGCGATCGGTGACAATGACCGTGCCGCCCTCGCGGACGATCTGCAAGTAACGGCCTAGCCGCGCCTTCAGCTCACGCGCCCCAACCGTGGTCTGTTCCACAGCATTCTCCCAAGCCTGATGTGCCTACATCATACCTACTTGTGGGCGCGCACGCCAGCGGCTGGACGTTGCCCGCCATTGCACAATACCTGCTACGCAGCTAGGCTAACCCTTCGGGCAGCAATTGTGACCACGGGCGGCTGCCCTCCTTCACTATGGCGACCAACGCGCAGCCCCAGAACCCGAACGGTGAATACGCCATCCCTCTGCAGTCGCTCGAGGGTACAGTCGAGCGCCTGACCTACCACAATGAGGACACCGGCTACACGGTCGCTCGCCTCGTGCCCAAGGGCAAGGCCTACGAGGTGACAGTCGTGGGCAACCTAGCCGGCGTCAACGTCGGCGAGTCCGTGCACCTGCGCGGGCAGTGGTCGACGCATCCCCAGTACGGCCGCCAGTTCGAGGTGCGCCACTACACGGTGCAGCTGCCGGCCACAATCGAGGGCCTGCGCAAGTACCTGGGCAGCGGCATGATCAAGGGCGTCGGCCCGGTCACCGCCGGACGCATCGTGGACACCTTCGGCCTAGAAACGCTGGAGGTCATCGAGGGCCAGCCGGAGCGGCTTCACGAAGTGCAGGGCATCGCCGAGAAGCGCGCCAACATGATCGTCACCGCCTGGGAGCGCCAGAAGCAGGTGAAGGAGATCATGCTCTTCCTCCAGGCACACAACGTCAGCACCGGCCTGGCGGTGCGCATCTACCGGCAGTATGGCGACGACTCAATCGCCGTCGTGCGCTCGGAGCCCTACCGCCTCGCCAAGGACGTCTACGGCATCGGCTTTAAGACCGCGGACAAGATCGCCCGCAACCTGGGCCTGGCGCTGGACGCCCCGGCCCGCATCCAGGCCGGCGTGCTCTACGCCCTGAGCAGCCTCTGTGACCAGGGCCACTGCTTCGCCACCCGCGAGCAACTGCTGACCCAGGCAACCGAGATACTGGAGGCCTCCGAGGAAACCTGCCGGCCGCAACTGGAGGGGCTGATCGCCCAGAACGAGCTACTGGCCGAGGATGACGCGGTCTACCTGCCGCCTTTCCTCTATGCCGAGCAGGGCGTGGCCAACAAGCTGCTGCGCCTACAGTCGGCTCCTCGTGACCGGCTGGGCGTCTTCCAGGCCGTGGATTGGGCGACCGCTTTCGGCTGGTTGGACACGCATGGCAGCATTCGCCTCACGGAGCAGCAGCAGGCTGCCATCCGCATGGCGCTGACGCAGAGGGTGACCATCGTCACAGGCGGCCCGGGCACGGGCAAGAGCACGATCACGGGCAGCATCATCCGCCTGCTCAAGGCCAAGGGCCGCTCCGCGCTCCTCGCCGCGCCCACCGGCCGCGCCGCCAAGCGCCTGAGCGAGTCCTGCGGCGTCGAGGCCAAGACAATCCACCGACTGCTCGAGTTCAAGCCCATGGCGGGCAGCCAGTTCCAGCGTGACCGCGAGAACCCGCTGGAGGCCGACCTCATCATCGTGGATGAGGTCTCGATGGTGGACATCCTGCTCATGAACCACCTGCTCAGCGCCGCGCCGGAGGGCTGCCACCTGCTGCTCGTCGGCGACGTGGACCAGCTGCCCTCGGTGGGGCCGGGCAACGTTCTGCGTGACCTGATCGCCAGCGAAGCAGTGCCGGTGACGCGCCTGGAGACGATCTTCCGCCAGGCGGAGGACAGCTTCATCATCGTCAACGCCCACCGCATCAACCAGGGGCAGATGCCTATCTTCCAGCGCGATTCCCGCGACTTCTTCCTCTTCGCCGAGCAGGACGCGGAGAAGGCGGCCGATTGGGTGCTCGATCTGGTGGCGCGGCGCATTCCGGAGCGGTTCGGCTTTGATGCGCATCAGGACATTCAGGTGCTCTGCCCGATGCACCGCGGGACAGTGGGCGTGGGGGCGTTGAACGAGCGGCTGCAGGAGGCACTCAACCCGCCCGCGGCCGGCAAGGCCGAGCGACAGCACGGCTCGCGCACTTTCCGCCAGGGCGATCGCGTCATGCAAATCCGCAACGACTACGACCGCCAGGTCTTCAACGGCGACATGGGGCGCGTGCGGCACGTGGACCTGGAGGAGCAGGCGATCGTGGTGTCGTTCGACGGGCGGGACGTGGCCTACGAGGTCGCCCAGTTGGACGAGTTGGTGCACGCCTATGCCGTGAGCATCCACAAGTCGCAGGGCTCGGAGTTCCCGGTGGTGGTGATGCCGCTTCTGCCGCAGCACTACATGATGCTTCAACGCAACCTGCTCTACACCGGCGTGACGCGAGCGCGGCAGCTAGTCGTGCTCGTGGGCAGCAAGAAGGCCATCGCGATGGCCGTGCGCAACAACCGCATCAGCCAGCGCAACACGCGCCTGGCGGCGCGGCTCAACGCCGCCCACGCGGCGACTGGGCGGTGACGGTTCAGCGCAGAGGCGCAGAGGACGCAGAGACCTCCAGAATAAGGAGTGCGCGCGCCCACGTGCGCCGCAGCCCCACCGTCCGCGCGCAGTCCTCGTGTGAGAGCCCGCACTTGCTGCTCGTAACCGCTCCTGCCTGGTGGTATGATGCCTTCGTCTCTCGTGGTGTCATTCGCTGGGTGCTGGCCCGCGATCTGGCAGGCTCCGCGGCCGGCATGGTGCCTCCGGTCTGGCACTGCCTGCCACCGTGATGCCCTGAGGAAGGAGTGCTGATGCCTACCGCCACCGGCGAAGCCTTCTCTCGCGTTCTCATTGACAAGGGGCTCGAAGCGAGCGGCTGGGATCTGCTCAATCCCAAGCAGGTCCAGTTCGAGCACAACGCCGTCAGCGGCAGGGCAGACTACGTTCTCAGGGACAGCTTCGGGCGGGCGCTGTGCGTGCTCGAAGCCAAGCGCCAGGACCGCGACCCCTACGACGCCAAGGAGCAGGCGCGCGGCTACGCCCAGAACGTGGGAGCGCCTTTCGTAATCCTCTCTAACGGCCGCGAGCACTGGTTCTGGAACTACCAGCGCGCCGACCAGCGCGACGCCTACCGCATCGAGCGCCTGCCTTCACCCAAAGACCTCGAGCGTGTCCGCTTCAAGAACCTTCAGCCGCCGCGTCCTCTCCTGACCGAGGTCATTGGCCCCAGCTATCTGCACAAGCTCCGGCCGGACCTCACCTTGCGCGGCTACCAAATCCGCGCCATGGACGAGATCGCCAAGGGCTTCGACGGGGACGGCCGGCGCAGGTTCCTGCTGGAGATGGCAACCGGCACCGGCAAGACGCTGCTCTGCGCCGCCCTCATCCGTCGCTTCCTCGTCACTCGCAACGCCGAGCGCGTCTTGTTCATTGTGGATCGCATCGAGCTGGCCAAGCAGACGATGGAAGACTTCAACGTCGTCCTCGGCGAGTACAGCCCGGTCATCTACAAGACGGCCCGCCGCACCGGCGAGCTGGATGGCTCTTCCGTCGTCGTGGCCACCATCCAGTCGCTCATGACCGACCGCCGTTACCGCGAGGAATTCACCCCCTTCTACTTCGACCTGGTCATCAACGACGAGGCGCACCGCTCGATCTATGGCGACGCGCGTGAGGCAGTGCAGTTCTTCCAGGCGACGCGCATCGGCCTGACGGCCACGCCCAAGGCCTACCTGAGGAATGTGGACGTGGAGCACCTGGCGGCCGAGAACCCCAAGGTGCTGGAAGCCCGCCAGTTGCGCGACACCTACCATTACTTCGGCTGCCAGCCGGGCCAGCCCACCTTCCGCTACGACATCACCGACGCGGTCAATGACCCGGAAGGCCCTTTCCTGTGTCTGCCCAGGATCATTGACTGCCGTTCGGACATCACCACCAAGGCTCTGCAAGAGGCCGGGTGGGCCGTCGTCATCAACGAGCAGGATGAGAACTACAAGATCCAGGACTTGGAGCGCCGCGTCTTCACGCCGCACCGCAACCGCGTCATGTGCGAGGCGTTCCTGCGCGAATCCCAGCGCGACCCGACCGGTGCCACCGGCAAGTCACTTGTCTTCGCCGTCAACCAGACGCACGCCACGGCGCTCACCAAAACCCTCAACGAGATGAAGCCGGGCATCGCCCTCACAATTACCTCGCGCATACCGGATGCTTCGTCACTGGCGAAGGACTTCCGCGACGGCAACCGCTCGGAGCGCATCGCCGTGTCGGTAGACATGCTCTCCACCGGCTACAACTGCCGCGACTTACTCAACGTCGTGCTCATGCGCCCCATCTTCTCACCGACGGAGTACATCCAGATCAAGGGACGCGGCACGCGTCGCTACACCTTCGAGGTCGGCAATACCGAGTACGAAAAGCGGTGGTTCTTCCTGCTCGATTTCTGCGCCGTCGCCGAGTACTTCGAGGACAAGTATGACTACGCCGCGCCGCTGAAGCTGCCACGGCCGGAGGGCCGTCGCGGCGGACCGCCACGGTTCGACCCGAGCCAGGAAGGCGGCGTCTGCGAGGGCGGGAAGCCCTACGAAACGGGCGGTGGCCGCGATATCCCCGTGTGGGAGGGCGCCGATCGCATCGTCAGCAAGGAAGTGCGCATCGTCGGGCCCGACGGCGAGAAAGTGGACGTGATGACCTTCCGCGGCTCCTTCGAGCGCGACATCAAGGAGTTCGTAGAGAGCGATCCCGACCTGAAGGGCGCGGTAGAATCCGAGGACGACGACGCCATCGAGGTTATCGTGCAGGAGCGCTTCTACCACCGGCCGGAAATGTACTACTCCCCCGATAAGCTGATTGCTTCCTACGGCGTGCCGGCGCCGACGCCGGCCTTCGTCTACAACGCGCTCGGCAGACGGCCGCTACCCAGCAAGTCCGAGGTTGTCAGCGATACCGTGGACTCGCTCGCAGCGCGCTTCAACCTGCGCTATGGCGACCAGAAGTGGCTGAACGCCACCGCCGAGCTGGTGAGCGAGGACCAGCAGGCCCTTTCCGACTTCCTGGCCGGCCGCTACAACCGCCTCTTCGAGCGCAGCCAGTTCCGGACTCTCGGCGGGCTGACGGCGCTGGCCGGTTTCCAGGAGCGCAACCAGGTCTTTGAGGCTCTGCGCCACTCGTCGCTCGTCCGCTGCTCCCTGTACGCTCTGAACGCTGCTTCCTGAGGTCAACATGCCACGCCCCAACGGCCAAGGCGACCCTTCCGCCAACCTGAGCCAAAGCAACGGCAACAGCTTCCAGTCCTCTGGCCTGCAGCAGAAGGTTGACCAGCTCATGAACGTCCTCTGGGCAGGCGGTGTCAACAACCCGATGGACTCCATCGAGCAGCTCTCTTACCTGATATTCCTGCGGCTGCTCAGCGAGCGAGACGAGCAGTGGGCGCTGATCGAGCCGAGCTACCAGCGAGTCTTCTCCGGGGAGTGGGCTTGCTATGCCTGGGGGAACTTTGTCACCCTCACCGGCGACGAACTCTTCAATGTCCTACGCGGCGCCATCGAGCGTCTGCACGAACTCCCTGGCCTCAGCCGCACTGGCCAGGAGCTTTTCCGCAACGCCACGCTGAAGATCTACGACCGCCCGACGCTGCGCGCCGTCGTCCAGATCGTTGCCGATATGGATCTGATGGCCAACAACACCCACGACGTCAAGGGTGACATGTACGAGTACCTGCTCAGCAAACTCTCCCAGTCCGGCACTAACGGTCAGTTTCGTACTCCCAGGCACATCATTGACCTGATCGTGGCGCTGGTGGAGCCGGAGCCAGGGATGCGCGTCTGCGACCCCGCCTGCGGCACGGCCGGCTTCCTCATCTCTGCCTATACCCACATCCTGCGTCGGCACACCAAGCCCGCCGACATAGCGCGCGGCAGCCTGGATGGCAGCTTGCTCAAGCCGGCGCAATGGCAGTTCCTCGATCAACAGGGCTTCACCGGCTTCGACAACGACGCCAACATGGTGAAGATCGCCATCCTCAACCTCTATCTGCACCGGCTGGAGCGCGCCCGCATCGAGCACCGCAACCCGCTCACTACCACCGATGGCGGCCAGTACCCCGGCCCGCGTTACGATATCATCCTGGCCAACCCACCCTTCGCCGGGCGAATACAGAAGGAGAGCATCCTCGCCGACATCAACCTCGACACGCGCGACACGGAGCTGCTCTTCCTCAAGTGGTTCCTCGACCACCTGGCCGAGGGCGGTCGCGCCGGCGTCATCGTGCCCAACGGCGTCCTCTTCGGCTCGGGCAAGGCGGACCGCAAGGTGCGCGAGCTGCTGCTGACTACCTGCGACCTGCAAGCCGTCATCGCCCTGCCCTCCGGCGTCTTCAAGCCCTACTCCGGCGTCGGCACCGCCGTCTTCGTCTTCCAGAAGGGCGCCCCCACCGAGTCCGTCTGGTTCTACGAGCTGACCGCCGACGGCCTCTCGCTCGACGACAAGCGCACGCCGATCGAGGCCAACGACATCCCGGACGTGCTCGCCAAGTGGCCGGGCCGCGAGGAAGGCACCCACAGCTTCCGCGTGCCGATCGAGCGCATCCGCGACAACGGCTGGCAGCTCATGCCCGGCCGCTATAAGCCGGTGCGGCTCGACAGCGTGGAGCACGAGGCTCCCGACGCCATCCTAGCGGACGTCATTCGGATGGAGACGGAGATCGCCGAGCGGGCGAAGGCGCTGCTGGAAGCAGTGGGGGCGGAATGAGTAAGTGGCCTAGCCACCAACTCGGGGAGCTGGCAGTCGTCGTGATGGGCCAGTCGCCGCCCGGAGACACATACAACGCGGAAGGCCACGGGCTGCCCTTCTTCCAGGGCAAGGCGGAATTCAGTGAGCAGCACCCGAGGGTTGTGAAATGGTGCGATGCGCCTCTTAGGATTGCCGAACCCGGTGACGTGCTTCTCTCCGTGCGAGCCCCAGTGGGCCCAACCAATGTGGCCCGCGAGCGCTGCTGCATTGGGCGCGGACTTGCCGCGATCCGGCCTCGACGGTCGGGCCTCTCAGCGAGCTTCCTCACGTACTACTTCAAAGCGTATGAGAGCCAGATCACCCAACAAGGAGTGGGAAGCACCTTCGGTGCTATCGGCCGAGCTGTCATCGAATCTCTGTCCGTTCCCCTCCCGCCGCTGCCCGAGCAGGATCGGATCGTGCGCATCCTCGACGAGGCGGAAGCGTTGCGACGGCTGCGGGAGGAGGCGGAGAAGAGGTCACAAGGGCTCGCAAGAACTCTGTTCGTGGAAGGATTCGGGGACCCTCGTACGAACCCAAGCAAATGGCTCACCGGAGTCCTCGGGGATGTCATTCACTCGGCCCAAGACGGCCCACACGTTAGCCCTAAGTACTCGGAGGCAGGCATACCTTTTCTGTCTACCAGAAACGTCCGGGCTGGACAGATCATCTGGGACGACCTCA
>Ga0315274_10005449_pt1 | contig 18606 bp, 25 predicted proteins | sample YL17G02_20_MG_FD_203700 | JGI IMG/M metagenome (GOLD analysis project Ga0315274, IMG submission 203700) | Sediment microbial communities from Yellowstone Lake, YNP, Wyoming, USA - YL17G02_20 | ecosystem: Environmental > Aquatic > Freshwater > Lake > Sediment | place: USA: Wyoming | collected...
CGAAGACCCGAAAGTTCGTCGCGGTCAGCATCGTGTTCGCGGTGGGCCTCACGCGCAGGGTCGCACTGGCGCTCGGCCCCGTCGCCGGGAAGTTGACCGCCGCGACGAAGGACGAGTTGGGCGCGTCGCCCAGGAAGCGCGCTCTCAGCACGGCCGCGGCGCGTCCCGTCATCGCCCCGGAGAACGGGAGCACCACGCCGCCGCCTCCGCCGCCGCTCGGCTGCGGCTGCACGGTGAGGCTCGGTCCCCGCAGGCCGAGGCTCGCCACCGGCTACCTCCCCCACGCCCGCGTGCGGATCACCAGCACGCCCGCGCCCGGGTCGGTGTACGTCATCTGTGTGGTGCTCGGAGCGACCACGAAGCCGAGCGTCCGGTCAATCTCGTCTGGCGGGATGAATTGCTGGTTTCCCCCCGGCATCACCAGCGAGTCGCCGACGAGCAGCGGGATCTCGCCGCCCGCGAGCGGACCGACGCCGAGGTGGATCTGGATCCAGTAACTCGCAGGATTGATCGGCGGCTCGGTCGCGTTCGCGAGCGTCGCGTAGACGCTCGCGAGCGCGTTGGGGATCGCGCCCGCGGGGATCACGCTGTCGTGCTCGAACCCCGTCCCGCCGCCAGCCGCGTCCGGGGTCGAGTAGACCAGGACCGCGGGGGACACCGGGGCGGGGACGAAGACGAGGGTCCCCGAGATGAGCAGTGCGCGCCCCGCCGGGATGTCGACCGCGGTCAGGTGCTTGTAGTCCTGCGAGTCCTTTATGACCTCGGCCTGTAGGATCACGTCGGCCATCGCACCATCCTCTTCGGCGCCGTCTCCGGCGCCAGCGTCTCTGGCATGCGCATGCGCATCGTCATCCTACTCCTCGCCTTCCGGGGGGTCCACGCACTCGAACCCGTCGTCGCACAGCCGGAAGTGCGCGACCGTCGGCTCGGCGCCGTAGCGGTTCTTCTCCGTGAGGAAGCGCACAAAACCCTTGCGGTGCTTCGGCGTGAGCGTCTTGCCCGTCTCTGGGTCGTAGTGCTCCATGTTGAACACGCCGTCGCCGTCGTGCTGCGGCCCCTGCTTGCCCGCGACGTCGCCCTTCGCGTTCGCGTGCGAGATGCAGATCGCCGCGCACGGCCGCTTCCCCTTGTGCGGCCCGCGCAGGTTGCAGCGGTCGGCGATCAGCTTGCTCCCGTAGGCGACCTGCGCGTCGGCGCCGAACCGGTACGGCTCGACGAGCCGGCTCCGCATGCGCTGCACGGAGTCGACCAGCACGACGTCGATCTCCTCCTCGTCGATCCACGCGACGACGTCGTCGAAGTCGTCGAGCTCGTGGACGAGGAGGTTCGGTCGCGCGGCGGGGAAGCGCTCGAAGAGCCGCATGTCGTCGGCGTAGTCGGCGAACAGTTCCTCTGGCATCTCGCCCGACGCGACGCCGCAGCGTCTAACCGCACCCGCGTCACCCGCGGCGATCCGCGCCAGGGCCTCGAGGCCGAGCCGCGACTTGCCGACGCCCTTGACCCCCGCGAGCACGTTGGAGCTCGTCATCGCGAGGCCGAGCCGGTCGGGGCGGCGCCCGAGGCGCCCGGGCTTGCCCAGCGCGCGGTCGAGGTGCGCGATGCCGGTCAGGATCCGCTCGGGGTCGCGGCGCTGGACGGTGCACAGCGGCTTGCTGCCGCCGCGACCGTCGTCGTCGTCACCGTCGCCCTCGCGCTCCTCGCGCGCGCGCGAGAGGTCGAGCTCGAACGCGTCGAGGCCGCCGCCGCGCGGCGGTCCCCAGCGCTGCGGGAACGGCGGGGGGGGCGGTCGCGGCACGAGTGCGAGGCCCGAGTCGTCGCGCACCATCTCGTTGCGCGCGCCGCACGACGGGCACGTGAACAGCCACGCGGCCACGCGCCGCGCGCAGCGCCTGCAGCGGTGGACGGTCGAGGGCGCGGTCGCGGTCATGCTCAGCGAGCCACGTGCTTGTGAACGACGGCCCACTCCGCGGGGCCGAGCCCGGCGTACTCGGCCGGGATGACGCGGAGGTTCGACGGCGCGACGCCGGTCGTCGGTCCGTTGCTCCACTGCACCATCGCGTAGCCGTCCTCGTGGCCGACCACGACGCCGTAGTAGGTCGCGAGCTCGCCTCGCATCTCGACCGCCTGGCCGGGTCTCGGCCCGTGAGTCGCTCCGCCGCCCCGCGCGCGGTTGCCGCCGCGCATGTAGGCGCCGATCTCGTCGAAGCACTCGGCGTAGGCGTCGGGCACCTTCGGCTTCGGCGTCCTCGCGCGTTTCTTCCGGTAGCAGTCCTCGAGCATCGCGGGCGGCACGCCCGGGTGCTCGGTCAGCAGTTCGCTCGAGACGTAGGACGGGAGCGCGCGGTTCGCGCTGCCGCGACTCACCATGCGCAGCGACCCTTCGTTCGCGATGCGTCGGATGCCGTCCGGCATGTTCAGCGTGAAGCGGTAGAAGTCGCCGTAGTCGTCGTAGCCGCGGACTCGGCCGACCTCCGCGACGACCTCCCTCTCGTCGCCGTACGGGTGGTAGGCCACGAGGTCGCCGACGTTGAACCCGGGCGGTCGAGGCGGTCGAGGAGACGATCGACGCTGGGCCGCGAGGAAGGCGCGGCGGGTCGCGGCGCTCACGCCCCCACCGCCGCGTAGTAGCCGACCGCGCGTACGCGCCACTGCTTCCCCTCGCGCGAGATCGTCGGGACCGACCCGGTGTAGAACGTGACCGCGCGACCGAGGTCGGACTTCGTCGCGCCGAGCGCGCGCACGACCGACGGCGACACCAGCGCGTCGATCGGGTTCTTCCAGTTCTCGCGGTTCGTCACGAGGTCGAAGAGCGGCTGGTACTTCCTCTGCTCGGGCGTCTGCTCAGACATCTTGAGGACTTCGCCTGGCTTGAGGTGATGAGCGCGGTTGCGCGGCAGATCCTTCCAGCTCGGCGCGTCGGCCCATCGCTCGTCCATCGGCTGCGTCGCGTGGCGCGGGCAGATCACCTCTCCTCTTGGCAGTCGCTCGCCGCAGACGCGGCACGAGCCGTAGCCACGCGCGATCTGGACGCGGAGGGCGTCGACCTCGTCTGCCAGTTCGGGGTTGCGGCCTGGACCCCCGCTCCTTCGGAGTCTGGCCTGAGCGTCACTGAGCCACCTGAGTCTGAGGAGGGCCGCCCGCTCCTCTGCAGGCAGTCCGGCGCGGTTCGGGTTCGGCCCCACGACGCCCCGCGCGCCGCCTCCGCTCCTGCGCGCCGTCTCGAGGCTGATCGCCACCGCCTGGCGCTGCGGATACCCCTCGCGCATGAGGCGTCGGATGTTCTCTGACTGAGTCTCGCGGCTGTATCCCTTCAGAAGCGGCATGGCTCGTCTCCCTCTTACTTACACGTCCGTTCCGTGATCCTACCCGCGCCGACCGATCGCCGTCGAGCGATGCGCCCCGCTCGGGGAGCAGCCGCAGCGGTTGGCGCATCGGTCGTGGGAGAGCCGCTTCGGCGCCCCCGCGCGGTGCGACCCGGGCGCGTACGTCGCGACGAGGTGCCAGCCGTCGTCGAGCACGTCGGCTGGCATGCCCCACCGGTCGGCCTCCCGCTGCGCGAGCTCGCGCGCGCGCGAGAGCGACGGCTCGCGCGCGACCACCGCTCCTGTCGCGGACGGATCACGGTCGCCGCGGACGACGACCAGGAACTCGCGCGACGGCGCGAACCTGCGCGCGGACCGCGGCACCGCGCGGTCGCGCCCGGCGCGGTGCGCCTCCGTCTTCGCGAGCTTCGCGTAGTAGCGCGGGTCCTCCGTGAGGTGGTCGGCGGCGATGCGCCGGGCGAGCGACGTGACGCCGCCGACGTGCTCGCGCTCGACCTCCGTGCCCCGGCGCAGTTCCTTCTGGTCGAAGCCCGCGAGCGACCGGCCGCGCGACAGCCCGCGCCAGCCCGAGGCCGAGGTCGACAGCGTTACGCGCGCGCGGTTCCTCGCGCCGTTCGCGCCCGCGTCGTCGTCGACGGTCAGCCCGTAGTCGGCCGCGTACGCCCTCGCCGCCGCGAGCATCGCGCGCTTGGTCTTGAAGTGCGGCCCCACGGTCGTTCCCTCGACCACGAAGCGCCAGAGCGCGCCCTGGTGCTCGTAGCCGAGCCCGCCGAGGCCGGGGAGCAGGACGACGGTCTCCTCGGGGGGCGGCGGCACGTACGCGGGGACCCGCGCGTAGTACGCCGCGCTGCGCGCGCGTTCCTCCGCCTCGGCCGCCTCGCGCTCGGGGCGGCGCGCCTCCCACTCGGCGTCCGCGAGGTCGTCGAGCCGCTGCGCCTCCGCCAGTCCCTCGGTCGTGTACGGGCGCGGCGCGACGTACCCGCCTCTCGACGACGATCGAACGGTCACGGCTGCATCTCCTGTCTCAACATGCGGACGTAGCGCTCGCGCCGCTCGGGGTCGGGGTCGCGCAGCCCGGTCGCCGCCGCGAGGGCCGGGTACGCGCGGCGCCGCTCCTCGAGCGCGGCGTAGCCCGCCGCGCTGGGCGCCCAGCCGGGCGCGCGCGAGTCTCCGAGGATCTTCGTCTCTGTTCGCTCGAGCAGGCCGAAGCCGATCAGCCGCCGCAGGTGCGGCGCGCTCGTCGGCGAGAAGCGCCGGACCGGCGCCCCGTAGAGCTCGACCGCGTCCGCGACCTCCTGCAGCACGTAGAGGTTCGTGTCGGTCGGTCGCGCGACGCGCGGTCCGGCTTGGTCGCGCCCCTCGCGCCGCGCGCGACCCGGGTAGTGCTCGGCCTCGGCGTCGTAGGCGTCGAGCCGCGCCCTAGCACTCTGGTAGCGCAGGCCGAGCCGCTGCTCGAGGTCGGCGTACTCGAGCTCGTCGAGGTCGGCCCGGTCCACGACCTGTCGCCATGCGCGGTGCGCCTCCTCGACGTCGTTGACGAGCTGCGCACGCGTCTTCCACGCGCGGTTGCTACTCCCAGTCTCAGTGCTCGTCTTCTTCTTCCTCGTCCTCACGACGACCTCCAGTCCCGCGAACGCACCGCGAGCCTGCATCGCCACTCGTGGCCCTCCGGGTAGCCGCGCAGCAGCGACGCGAGCTCGGCCGCCGCCTCCCGCTCGCGACCGTAGACGCGGTCGATGTAGCGCCGACCGGTCGAGAGGTCGACGATCACGAACCCCTCGACCGAGTGCTCCGCGCGACGCGCCCACCGGTCGAGCAGGTCGAGCGTCGCGAGGTCGCACCGCCTCGTCGCCGAGGTGTGCAGTGCGAGCCGCTGCTCGGTCGTCAGCGCGTCGACCTGCGCGAGCGCGCGCTCGCGCTCCTGGACGTCGATCTCGTCCACGCGCTCGAGCACCCTCGCGACCGTCGCCGGGTCCGCCTGCGCCCTGACGGCCCTCGCCCCGGGCGTACCGAGCGAGGACCGCTCGAGCAGTTCGTCGAAACTCTGTTCGTCGAACCGGTCGCGGTCGGGGGGCGCGCTCACGACTCGACCTCGCCGTGCTCCGCGGCGTACTCCGCGGCGCATTCTCCGCATTCTCCGCAGTCGAGGACCGGCGTCCCGTGCGAGCACGAGGCATCCAGCGGCTGCTCGACGAAGCGACCGCCGACCCTCACGCCCACCAGGGACGCGGCGAAGACCCGCTCCTGGTCGGAGACGTTCCGGACGTCGAACCGGGTCGATCGGGTCGGCTTGGTCGCCATCAGGACACCCCCCAGACCACGAGGCCGATCCCGAACGCGAGCGCGAGGGTGCCCACGCCCATGCCCGCCTCCCCGGCGCTCGCGCCCGTGTCGTACGTCTCGCGCGGCGGACGGCTCGTGATGCCGCCGCCTCCGCCGCCTCCACCACCGCCGCCGCCGCCTCCGCCTCCGCTCGAGAACTTCGCGACCGACCCCGACCCCGCGTTCGGGAACACCGGGTCGAACTTCACGCCCTCGTCGTTGACCAGCGCGCGCACCGACGCGTCGTCGCTGCCGAACACGTCGTCGCGCAGGTCCACCGCGTCGCCGTCGAGTTTCGCCTTGCGCGACACCAGCACGATCCCGTGGCTCGGCCCGCTGTACGCCGCGGTGTGCCTGTTGCCGCTCGGCGGCTGCACGAGGCCGCCGCTCGCCGACCACCGCCCGCCGTAGATCGCGATATGAGAGCCGTCGAGGTTCGGCCGCACGACGTACGCCTTGCGATAACCGAGCTTGAGGCGTCCGTCGGTCGAGGTGACGCCGTGCTTCTCGAACGCGGCGTTCGCGAGATTGTTCGCGCGAATGAGCCCCGCGGCCGTGGCGTCCTCGCCCCCACTCGGCAACTGCACCGTGATGTAGGGGATCTTCGGCGACGCGGCCGCCTCGATCGCGCGCAGCAGTTTCTGGCTCGGCATGATCGAGTCGTACTTGTCGACGTACTCCTGCGCGAGGGTCTGCGTCTCGTTGCCGATCCGGAACGGGTCGTCGTCGGTCCCGACCGCGCCGTAGTCGGGCGCGACCAGGACCTCGAGCACGTGGCCGCCCTCCTTGATCGTGACCTTGCCGCCCCACCACCCCGTCTTGGCGATGTAGTTTGGCACCCACCCCTTCTTCATGTAGCGCCGGAAGACGTTGTCGTAGTCCTCCCGGCTCACGGCGTCGGCGAGGTCGGTCTCGACGTCGGAGCCGGTCTGGCCGACGCCCGCCGCGAGGTACGGACGCGGACGCGGGGTCGGGAGCGACCGGGCGTCGACGAGGAGCGAGGGCCTGCGCAGCGAGATCATTTTCGACAGGGGATTCGACATGGTGATCAGTACCACTCCTGCGCCGACCGGCGGCGCACCGACTCCGTGAGGCCCTCCTCGAGCTCGCGGAGCTGGTCGTCCGCGTCGTGGTCCTCGCTCGACCACCGCCTCCGCTTCTTGCCGTACTTCCTCCGCATCGCCGCGTCGAAGTCCCTCCGCGCACGCATCGCGTTCGCGAGCGCCCACTCCGCGGTCGAGAGCGGCTGCGGCCAGCCCGACGAGGCGAGCGCGTAGAGCGGGTCGCCCTGCCCCGAGTACCAGTGCTGCGCCGCGAACGGGACGGCGGGGTCGCCGTAGATCCGCGGGTCGACCTCGGGCTCGCCGAGGGGACCCGCGCGGTCGCGACCGCTGCCTGGTCCAGACGGCCCGAACGTCAGCCGATCGGCCATCTTGTCCGCGTCGGCGCGCCGCCGGAAGACGCGCAGCGGCTCCATGCGCGAGTAGGGCACTGCGGCCGTTACCTCGCGGGCGACGTAGCCGCGCCCGGTCGGCACGGCGCCGCGGCCCTCGACCCAGTCGGCGTGCGGGTAGACGCCGTAGCGCACCGCGCCGGTCCCCGCGATCCCCGCCAGGTTGAGCCGGCCGTGCGTCACCGGCACGACGCGGAAGCGGTCGAGGCGTCGCCCCTGCACAGTCGCGAGCTCGCGCGCGTGGCCGTGCGCCGCCTCCCGGCTCAGGAAGTAGCCCTCGCCGCGCCCGTCGTACTGTAGCTCGTAGCGCATGGTCGGCCTCTCTCCCTCGTTCAGTGTCCCCAGCCCGAGCCGGTCTCGTGCATCGGCTGGCCGTCCCACAGCGTCGCGTGGTCCGCCTCGAGCGCGCGCACGTCGCGCGCCTCGACGGGGATCCTGCTGGGACGGGTACGCTTTTTAGCGGCCATGACCGAGCCTCCTCACCATGAAATCGACGTAGTCGAGCACGATCTTCGTCACGTCTCGCTCTGCGAAGAAGCTCCCGTCCGGGAACACGAGCCGACGATCCCCCTTCGGACTCAACGCCACGACGGCGCCCGACTCGACCGCTCCCTCCGCGAAGACGCGACGGGGCATGAGGCGACCAGAGAAGCCCTGCTGCCTGTCGAGCGTTTCCTCGATCTTCCGAGCCTTGACGGCAGGCATCGAGGCAGTGAATCCGTGGAGTCCGCGCTTCTCTTCGATCTTGGCTACCTGCGCCTCGGCCTCCGCGCTCGCTGACTGACGACGCCGCATCTGCGACTCGTCGACCTGGATCTGCCGATCGATGTCCGACTCACGGACGATCTCGAATGACGGCGATCCCTCGGTCGCGAGGAACAGGCGGTCGCCCTCGCGGCGCGCTACCCAGCGTCTCCCGTGCGGACTCATCCACTCGATCCCTATCCACAGGTCGTCGAGCACGCCCGACCTCATCGCCGCGGCCATGACCGACCTCCTCCTGCGGCGCGACGGCCGCGCGCCTCGTTCGCGACGCCGCCGACGCCCTCGCCGCTCGACGACGGCGGAAACACCCCGTGGTTGATCGAGTACCCCGCGCCGCCGTACCGCGGCAGCACCATCTCCGCGTACTCGCCGCTCTTCGTGTCGATCGACACGCGCAGGCTCGACCCCGCGAGGCTCACGATCGTCGCGGGTCGCCTCGACTTGTGGAAGTTCGACGTCCACCGCGCCTCGACCCGCATGCCGGTGCGGAGCACCTCGTTGAACTCGTCGGCGGCCGCCTTCTCTGCCGCCTTCTTCGCCGCAGCCGGCGTCGGCGCCCTGCGCTCCACAGACTCGCCGGCGGCCCTCGGCTTCGCGGTCGGCGACTTCGGCAATGCCGCGACGATCATCCGGTAGACCTCCTCGGGCGGCGCGTCGCCGACCGGCAGCGGCGCCCCCGCGCCTGAGACGTCGCCGACGCTGACGGAGAGGCCGAGGCCCGCGCGGCGGATCCACACGTTCTGCGGTCGGATCGCCAGCGGGACAAACTGAGCGGTCGTGGAGGACGCCCTGGGCTCGTCGTAGCCGACGTAGTAGCCCGCCCAGTCGACGCCGCTCTGTTTTCTCACGGTGCGCGCGCCCACGTCGCGCTTGAGCGACCCGCTGACCAGTTCGGCGACCTGCTCGAGGGTCGCGCGACCGATCTGCGCCTGCGCACGCGCCTCGGGGGACGCCGCCTCGACGCGCCGCTCGATCGACTCCGCGCGCCGCTCGAGCGACGCGGCCTCCTTGGACGCGTCGACCGACCGGCGCATGGACGCGTCGATCCGCTCGATGTCCTTCCTGTGCCGCCGCTCCGAGTGGTGGCCGACGAGGATCGGCTGACCGAACGGGATGCGGTCGGAGATGGCGTGCGAGCGCTCGTAGGCGGCGTGCGCCTCGGCCTCCTTCGCGTGGGCGCGCTCGCGCATCCGGTCAGCGCGCTCGGCCGCGAGCTCGACCGGGTCGCCGACGCGGATCGCGGGGGCCTGCGTGGTAGGCGCCAGCACGCCCGCGAGCTCGACCTCGGCGCCCGCCGCGCGAAGCTCGCTCGCCCAGACCTCGAGCGGGCGCGGCGGCGCGGACAGGCCGCGCGTGCGCGGCACGTACCAGAAGCCGCCCGCGGCGTACCAGCGCATGCCGATCCGCTTGATCGCGTCCTTGTAGGGGCGCGTGTCGCCCCGCAGCGTCGTGCCCGCCTCGGCGTCGTGGGAGAGGACCATCACGGCAGACACCGCCCCTTCGACAGCAGGGACCTGCGCGCGCGGGCGACCGAGGCCGCGACGAGCGCGACGTGGAGCGCCTCCTCGTAGAGGAGCCAGAGCACGCGGTTCATCGGAACGCCCCCTCGCGCTGCATCCTCGCGACGAGCGCGTCCTCGTTCGGCTCGACCGGCATGTCGGGCGGGAGTTCGAAGACCTCGTAGCGCTTGTGGGCCGTCTCGCGAATGATGATCGGCCGGCCCTGCCACGCGTGGACCGCGTCGGTCGGCGAGTACGCGTAAGGCGACGGGATCTGCTTCTGGCGCGGGACGTAGCCCTTGACCCACGTCGCGCCCGGGAAGTCGTCGGTCTCGCGCAGGAAGCGCGACTTGCCGGCGTGGCTCGTGATGACCTTGACCCGCGTGAGCGGCGACGGGTCGAAGCGCGCGGAGGATGCGCCGCGCGCCTCGTTCTTGCCGAGGATCCAGTCCTTAGGGTGGGGCAAGTCCTCCTCGAACTTCCCGGTGGCCCGCTCGATCACCTGGCGCACTTCGTCGCGCGGCCTCGGTCCTCGGACGACCTTGCCTCCGTAGGTCACCACGCCCCAGACGGGATCGTACTTGTTCGCCATGCCGCGGCCCGGGTCGCCGAGGTAGACGAGTTTGTACTCGCCGAAGTCGACGTCCTTCGTGCTGACGAGGGGACTCTTGCGTGTCAACGTCTTGGCGCGGTTCCCGGCGTGGACGTCGACGACCTCCCGACCGCGAGGATCGATCACGACCACGTGTCCGCCGATCTCGGCTTGGTGCTTCCTCGCGTCGGCGACGGCAGACTTCTTCGATCGGTGCCTCCAGCGATGGAACCGCTTGTCGCCCGCCTCCATGCTGCCCGTCTCGTAGAAGACCACCCACTCTCCGGATCCACCGCCGACCTGGTGGGAGTCGTAGCCGCCCGGCGGGATCGGCGGGATCGCACGGTTCTCCGTCCTCGACTCGCCCGCGATCGACTCCGCCGTCTGTTCCGGCGTGTCGCTCTTGAGGATGCGCAGGATCGCAGCCGCGTAGTCGCGCTCGGATTGCTCAGTCTTCGGCATATACCTCGACCGGAGGCCGAGGATCGCGCGCGTCCACCGGTAGGGGACGGCTCCCTCGTAGGCGTACTCAATGTCCTGCGCGCCCCACTCCTTGAGTCCGCCGCGCCCGTCGGACATGCCGTACAGGATGTTTCGCGCGAGCGACGTAGCGCGCTTGCGGAGCGCGGAGTCGGAGTAGCCGGGATCGCGCCGCGGGGTCGCGGGCTTGTAGACGGGGACGCCGGTGCGGCTCATGTTCGGTGCTCCTGTTCGCGTCGCCTGCGGGTACGGGTCGGTCACGAGGGTGCCCCCGGGGCGCATCGCGACGGTCTGCTGGCTCGTCCTCGGCTGACGGGCCTGGATCGCCTGCGCCTGGAACTCGGCGAAGGTCATGTCGTGGACCCTCACATGCCCGCCGCGGGACCTGCCGACCCCGGCGCGGTCTCCACGCTTCTTACGTCCTTCGCGCCGCAGCGCGTCGGCCCGCGCGCGGTAGCCCGGCTCGTGGTGCACGAGCCGCTGCCAGGGCGGCGCGACGTCGACCTCGCTCGCGCCGCGACCCGCACTCCTGCGGATCCGCGCGTAGCGGGTCCCGGCTGGGTCGAGAACGCTCGACGAGGTGCCGACGTGGACGACCTCGCCAGCGATGGTGCCGCCGCGGTCCTCGACCTCGACCCAGTCGCCGACCGAGACGCGCGCGACCCAGTCGTCGCCCGCGGGCACGCGCGGCGTGCGCGCCACGAGAGAGGGGTCGTAGCCGCCGTGCCTCGGGGTCGGGCCGCCTGGCGAGTAGGCCATCAGGACCTCACCCTCGACATGCTGACGACCACGTGTCCGTTCTTCCCGTCGACCTCGAACTCGCCGAGCCAGGGGAACGTGAAGCCCTGCTCGCTCCTGTGCGTGTGGAAGCGCGCGCGGAACGGGAAGTCTCCTCCCGCGGCGGTGAGGAGCGCGTCGTAGACGACGCCCAACTGGTGCTGTCGGTAGTGCATTGACCCGCTGCCGGCGAAGCCAAGCCGGTTGACGTACTCGAAGAGTTCGTCGACGCCTTCGATGACCTTGCCTCCGCGCTTCGCCCCCGCGCGGTTCACAGCGCCGTGATGGACGTCGTATCCCTCGACGATCCACCCGCCCGGACCCCTTCCGCCGCCGCCCTCGCGACTCGCGACGACGCGTCCGTGACCCGAACCCCAGTAGGTGCCGTCCGACGTGTAGTCCTCTCGGATCACGACGCTCCGCGCCTTCGACTTCGGAACCTCGCGGTCGGCGGCGTCCATCAGTCCCTTGACGCTGCTCCCCGTCTTCTCCCAGACGACGCCGCCGCGGTGGTCGACCGCGCGCGCGCCGAACCGGTCGCCGCTTGCGCCGCCCGTCGGTCTGCGCGCGGGCTCGCGGTGGACGGAGTGGCGTACCAAGCGCGGCAGAGCGGGATCCGACGACGGTCCCAGAACCACGTCGTCGCGGAGCGGTCGGCCGACGCTCCGCGACGGATCGGTGTGCCAGCGGCGCCCGTCGTAGGACGTGTCGAGCGCGTTCTCCCACGTCGGGTCGACGCCCCACCGACGGAGCACTCGGATGAAGCCGCCGCCCGCGTGCTCGATCGCTCGGGCGTACTCGGCGAGCTGGCGTCCAGCCTCCTCCGTCCCGCGTACCTCGCGTTCGACGCCCTGGTCGCCGATCCCGACGTGGAAGGCATGCTCGACGTCGTCTCTGGTCATGCCCGACATGGTAGCCCTCTCCTCTACCGCTCGGCTAGCCGCGCGGCCGTCCCGCCCGTCCCGCCGCCGCCTGCGCCTGGTGCCGCACGCGCAGTTCCGACTCGCGCCTCGGGCGCGGCAGCACCGCGCCCGTGTCGAGGCGCCGCACCACCACGCGCCGGCCGACCACGCGCCCGCGCCTGCTGACCGACCGCGCGTAGACCACCTCGACCTCCACGTCGCGCCCCGAGACGCGCGCGATCGCGCGCGTGCCCGGCGAGAGCTCGACGTGCGGGTGCGCGTGCGGGACCGCCGCGTCCGCGTCCGCGCGCGCGCCTCCTCCGCGAGACGACGGCTCCTCTGTCCAGAGCGCGGAGTCCCACGCGACCGACCCGTCGCGCTCGTCGGTCACGACCGTCCGTCGCATCTCCTCGTCGGCGACCACCCGGCCGAACCGCGCGAGCGCGCGCAGCGACGACCCCGATCGCACGGGGACCGCCCGCTCGAGGCCCTGGCTCGCGTCGCGGAGCACGTAGCGCGGCGGCTGCGGCACGGGGACGCGCCCTCCTACTTGCGCGAGCGCGCGTAGACCACACCGCGCGCGACGTAGTAGAAGAGGCCCTTCCTGAACCCGGGCACCGGGCCGAGCACGGACGCCTTGCCGAGGCCGCGCCCGACCTTGCGGTGCCGGACGTGCAGCTTTCCCGCCTTCACGCTGTAGAACGCGTCGGGGTCGTAGCGGTGGCCGAGCTCGGCCAGCGTCGCGACCCGGGTCGGCGCGGAGAGCGCCTTCTTGCCGAGGCGCACGCGCGCCTTGGACTTCGCCATGTTGCTGCTGGTCGTGCTGGTCATGTTCTCGCTCCTCTTCTTCTCGGACGGCACGTAGAGGTCTATGTCCGAGCCGCCGCAGCCAGGACACCCCTGGTTCGTCGCGCGCTGCGCGGCGCCGACCGTCCTGAACTTTCGGCCGCACTCCATGCATGCGAACACCGGCTCGATCCTCTTCTTCGTCGTCGTGGCGCCTGCGCCCGCGGCGTGAAGTCGCTCACCTCGACCGAGTCGTGAGACCTCGTGCGGCTTGAGTTTGCGAACGCGAGGGGCACCGTACGACGACTTACGCTGCGTCGCGTGCCTCTCGCAGTACACGTAGCCCTTGGCGTCGGCGTGCGTCACCGGCGCGGTGCAGTCGCGCTCCATGTCGCACGATAGGCCAGGGCCGCTCGCGTCCGCGGCGTTGGCGCTGTTGCCCCGGCGCCTCGCCTTGGACGCGCGGATCCTCGTCGCGTCCGCGGCGCGGTACTCGGTCGGGTCCTCCCCGCCTCGCCACGCCTTTTGCGCGGTCGTGCCAGACTGGATCACCGCGTCGACGTGCGCGCGACCGCCCGCTGCGGCCAGCCACTCGGCGAACGTGAGCCCGTACTCGTTCTCGACTCGTCTGCCAGTCATGGGACTACTCCTTCTTCCCCGCGTCCGTCGATCCAGCGTCCGTCGATCCCGCGCGCTCGCCGAGCAGGCTCGTCGGCGCGCTTCCGTCTCCCAGTGCTCCGCCGCCACCGCCGCCGCCGGGCGCGCCGATCATCACGCCCAGCACGCCGCGCGCCTGCTTGCCGTCGGCCTCGGCCTTCTTGCGCATCTCCTCGATCACGAACTCCTCGATCAGATCCATCAGGTCGCGCTCGAGGTCGCCCGACACCCCCATCTGCTGGAGCATCATCTTCAGCGCCTCCGCGTTCGGCGCCATGCCCGACCGCTGCATCGCCTCGACGATCCCCTTGAGCACCGCGTACGCGCGGTCCTCGCGCGGGCTCACGGCCTTGTCCCCCTCGCGGCGCCGCTTGATCCACCGGCTGATCTCCACGCCCACCACCGGGATGATCGCGGAGAGCCGCCCGACCAGCATGTCGAGCGCGCGGATCTTGTAGTCGTCGAGCCGCGCCTCGCGCGCGAGCTTCGCCTTGCGGTCCTCCTCGGCCTGCCACATGACGATGAACGCGCCCTCGCGGTCCTGGTAGCGCTGGATCGTCGCGCGCTGCTCGCGCATCATGTCCATCGCGAACTGGCTCGTCTCGCGGATCGCGTTCATCGCGATCTGCATGATGTCGATCCGGTCCTTGTGCACCGTCGCGAGGAAGCTGTCGGGCCGCGAGAGGTGCTGCGGCGCCCCGCCGTACCCCATCCCGCCCGGCGAGTACGCCGGCCCCTGCCCGTAGGTCGGGGTCGAGGTCGGCAGGGTGAGGTTGCCGGTCCACACCTCGACGCCCGTGCGCCCCTCGCCGTCGGCGAACGAGCACTCGACCGTGAAGTGGTGCGGCATCCCGTCGCCGAGGCCCCCCACGTAGGACTCGATCTTCAGCTCGACCTCGCGCGCGAGCTCGTCGTCGTCCTCCTGCGGGCTCAGGTCCTCGCGCGACAGCACCACGTACTGCCGGTCCATGTCGATCAGGACGAGCGCGACCCACTGCATGCGCCGCACCTCGCCGTCGACGCGATACGGTTTGCCGAGGTGCCACGCCTCGACGCACGCGCGCAGCTCTGGAAAATGCGCGGGGCGGCGGCGCGCCGCGAGGCCGCCGCGCACCATCGAGAGCGACGGGCGCGTCGCGTAGGCCGCGCTCCCACCGGGACCGCCCGAGCCACCGGGACCGCCGCCGACGAAGCCGCCCGGGTCGCCGAAGCCGCCCGGGCCGCGCGGGTCGCGGTCGCGCGGGGGACCGTCGCCCTCCACGCGCGGGGGCGGCCCGCCGCCGCCATCGCCGCCGTCGCCTCCTCCGTAGCCGTCGTCGTCGCGGGTCGCCATCGGCCTAGAACGCCCCGGCGAACAGCATGACGGCGAGGGCCGAGCCGAGGATGAGCACCGTGACGCCCGTGCCGACCTGCTCCTTCGTGACGGTGACCGCTGCGCCGACGCGCGGACTGACCGATCCGACCGAGCTGACCGAGACGCGAGGCGCCGCGCGGCGCGGTGCTGCAGGCACTGCCGCGAGCGACCTGGGCGCCCGGGTCGAGAGGAGCGCGCTCACGCCGCCGCCTTGCCGGCGAGGCCGCGGACCTGACCGAGGGCCATCGCGCCCGCGATCAGCACAAAGCCGAACACGATCCAGCCGATCGGCAGCGACTCGTACCAAGACTTTGCTTTCCCCTTCCCAGGGTCGTCGCCGAGCGGACCGATCCCCAGCGCGCCGACCGTGCCCGGCAGGTCGGGCAGTTTTTTGTCCGACGGCGTGTAGCCGAGGTCCACTAGCTGCCTGCGGATCTCGTCGAGCTGCTTGTGCCCGTCGCGCAGGTTGTTCCACTCGGTCTTACGGCGGTCGGCGCCGACCACGCTCGCCCCGAAGATGATCGGAGCCGCAGGGAGGAACAGCGGCGCGTACCAAGGGTAGACCGCGTCGATGATGCCCTCCTCGATCTGCTCCTTGTTCTTGAGCCACGTGCGGTAGTAGCCGGGATGCTCGGGCTCGCCGTCCTCGCCGAGGAAGCCCCAACCCTTCCACCGCTGGACCAGCATGGTCTCCTGGTGAATCTCCTCCTCCGTCGCGCCGTCCTTGCGCAGTTTGCTGATCAGCTTCGCCATCGGCTCGGAGGTGAGGTTGTAGGTCTTCTCCTTGATGTCCGCGTTCATCCGTTCGACGTAGGGTTCGAGTTCTCGGAGGTACTTCATCAGGTCGACCTTCGACACGACGGTCGGCGTCTCGATCCCGACGCGAACGCCCTTGCAGCCCTGGTGGACGTGACCCCCCGCGAGCGTGATGAACCGGCCGTGCGCGTCGGGGATGGCGCCGCCGCACGCGACGCAGGCGTGCCTCGCTGGGGCGACGCCGCCTACCGCGACGCGCGGAGCAGAGCGAGAGTCGCGCCGCGCATTGTCGCTACTCCCGCTACTGAACGTGGCCGGTGCCCTGGTAGTAAACATGCGCCTATCGTACTCCCTCTGCCCGCGCGTCCGCCATCGCCCTCGGGGGCCGCCCGGCCGACCGGTAGACCAGCGTCGGGGCCGCGGGCGGCGCCTCGAGCACCACCCACCGCTGCGGGTAGACCACGCGCGCCCAGCGCGCCCACGGCTGCACGTGCGCGACGAACGCGTCGGTCGACGGCGAGCCGCACGCGCGCGACACCTCGCGCCACGCGGCGTCGATCCCCGCGCCCTGGTAGGGCGCGCCCTCCGGGTCGTCGACGTACTCGAGCACGTGCGAGACCAGCACGACCGCGCCGCCGTCCTTGACGGGGATCGCGCCCCTGCGCCGGAGGTCGCGCGGCGCGGCGCCGCAGAGCGCGCAGCCGCCGAGGTCGACGCACGGCAGGTCGCCGCACGCGTACTGCGCGAGGGGGCCGCGCACGAACCCGCCGCTCGGCGCGCCGACCACGACGAGCGGCCTGCCCGTCGTCCTGGCGCGCTCGCGCGCGCGCAGGTGCATGCCGCGCCGGCTCGCGAGCCGGTCGAGGAAGGCCAGGCCCTCGACCGCGGCGCTGACCCCGAACACGTCGATCACCGCGGCCCCGCGACGAGCTCGCCGCCGACGACGACGAGCCAGTCGCAGGGGTCGAACGGGTCGACCCGGCGCAGCGCGACGCGGAGCGACCGCTCGAGCATGGTGGAGGCGAGGCGCGGGTCGCGGTCGAGCTCGCCCGCGCGATCCTCGAGCGCGACGCGCGGGCCGACGAGGTCGGCCTCGGCGAGCCAGGAGGCGAGGTCGGCGTCGACGCCGACGCGCGGGCGCAGGATCAGGAAGGATCCGCGTGCGTCCGGGCCGTCCGGGCCGATGAGCGTGCCAGGCGGCAGGTCGGCCGCGTACCCGTCATCTTGACTCATGCTCGCGGTCACTTGGCGCCGCCGCCCTTCCCGCCGAACGTCACGGGGCGCCGCCCGCCCGCGAAGACCCTCGGCTCGCGCAGCCGCGCGACGCCCGCGCGCTCGGCCGCGCGCGCGAGGTCCCGGAGCGCGGAGCGCAGCGGCAGGGTCTCGCGCCGGACGGCCTCGACCGCGGCGGGGGCCGCGCGAGCTACCGCCGCGACGGTGCGCGCGACCTCGGCCGCGCGGGGCGAGCCCAGGCGGTCGAGGGGCGGGACGGCGGCGTCGAGGGCGTCGGCCGCCGCGCCCGTGAGCGCGGAGAGGGAGGACGAGACGGGCGAGGTGGGCGAGGCGGGCGAGGCGGGGGCGGGCGAGGTCCCCTCGACCGAGGATCGCGCGGTCTCGCCGCGTCCGTAGCGGGGGACGGCCTGCGCGGCGGGCGCGGCCTGCGCGCCGGGCGCTCTGGGCGCGGCCTGCGCGCGCGGGGCACGTGGGACAGCCGGCGCGGTCGCGTCCTCGACCACGACGGCCTCGACGTCGATCACGTCCTGGTCGGTCGACTGCGGCTCGCGGCGCGGCTCGTCCGCAGCGCTCACGGCGTCCTCCGCAGGTCGCGCGGGTGCAGGATCGCGGGACCCGTCATGCGGTGCACCGGGTGGTCGAGGTCGACCGAGACCATGTCGCCGCGCGGCCCCGAGCCGACGTAGGTGACGACCCCGTGGAGTCCCCTGCCAGGGCCGCCCATGACGACGACGTGGTCGCCCACGCGGAAGTCGATCGCGCGCGCACTCCTGCCCTTCCCAGCGAAGTGCCTCGCCGGGTCGCGCTTGTAGACGTGCCTCCCCGCCTCGGCCTCGACCTCGGACCAGCGACCGGCCGGGACCTCGGAGCCGGGCATGAGCCTCCCCTCGAGCGAGACGCGCCACTCGAGCTCGTACCGGTAGAAGGCGTCCATGAGCGCCTTCGACTTGCCGGACAGGTAACTCTGGTCGATCCCGCGGAGCTTCTTGAAGTCGGGCGTGTCGTAGACCTGCCGCGTCAGCTCGGCGAGGATCTGCTCGTGGGGCCGCATGAACTGTCGCGCCGTCGAGAAGACGTCGTCCATGCGCGCCTCGACGCGCCGCAGCCGGTTGTACGTTCTCAAGCGAGCACTCGCACCAGCCTGCCGCTTGCTCGACTTACTCGTCGTCGTCGCCATTCACGTCCTCCTCGCGGTGCTCGTCGTCGTGCTCGTCGTCGTTCTCGCCGTCGCCCTCGTCACGGCGGCGGCATGCCGCTCACGCGCGCGTCGCGCCGGGTCTGCTCGTAGAGGAACCTCCCCGCGACGTCCTCGAGGTCGCGGTACCTGCGGTCGTCGACCTTCACGTAGGGGCCGCGCCTCTGCCCGTACGTCGCGCCGCGCACGGTCGTACGCTTCGCGTCGAACCAGAAGGTCGCGCCGACCGGGAGGTCGCCGAAGGTATGCCGCAGGTGCGACCGCCCCGCGAACCCGAGGCTCGCCTGCTCCTTCGGCACGGGCGCGCCGCGCGCCTTGCCGTCCGTCCACCACACGTAGCCCTCGCCGCGCTCGGCCGCCTCGCGGCTCCTCGCCTCGACCACCTGCACCGGCAGCAGGTACGTGAACCGCTGCTGCAGGTAGTCCTGGAACTGCCGCCACGCGACCGGGAGCGCCTCGTCGAGCGTCGCGAACGGCCCGTGGTTCGCCGCGAGCGGCGAGTAGAGGCCGCC
>Ga0315274_10005453_pt1 | contig 18604 bp, 10 predicted proteins | sample YL17G02_20_MG_FD_203700 | JGI IMG/M metagenome (GOLD analysis project Ga0315274, IMG submission 203700) | Sediment microbial communities from Yellowstone Lake, YNP, Wyoming, USA - YL17G02_20 | ecosystem: Environmental > Aquatic > Freshwater > Lake > Sediment | place: USA: Wyoming | collected...
GTGAGAAGAGGTGAGGTCGAACGAACGGGGAGAGAGAGAGAGAGAGAGAGAGAGCAGCGAAGTTTAGTTCAGTTCTCCCCCAATTCCTCACCCTTCGCAGTTTCAGCGATGCTGAAACTCGAAGCAGCAGCGGCCCCTCCCTTCTTGCAGCACGCCTTGGTGGCCGCGGCCAAGGCCGAGCCGGAAGGGAGAAGGACCCAAGCGATGGCCGAGAGCAGGGCTGCGGTCGCGGCGAATTTCGCGACGGCGCAGGCGATAGCGGAGAACGTCTTCTCTTCGGAATCGACTGCTGCGCTGACGGTGGCGGCATCGGAAAGGGCTTGGAATAGAGAAAGACTGGATCCGTCGCTGGAGGAGGGAGAAGGAGCAGCGGCGCAGAGGGTCGATGATGGCTTCGACGAAGACGAGATCGACGCAATCAAGCCACTGCTTCGCCTCCTTTTCTGAGTTGCCAGCGTCGCTCCCCTGCCGCTCCGGCCCACAGCAGCGCAGGCGTGAGGACGCACAGAGACGCAGCGGCTGCTGCTGCTCGTGATTTGCCTCATCATCATCGGAATAAGCTTGATGGGAGAGAGCGAATTTGAAAAGAAGAAAAAACAAATTCTGAGCCCAAACGAATTTTGGAATTTTACAGTCGCCTCCTCTCTCAGAGACTCTCCTTTCGACCCCCACTATCCCCGCCCTGCTGCCCGCCCAGCAGGAACACCCTCGAGTTCTCCGGGCTCTCCTCGGAGTCAATCCCGCGGAGGCAGCTCTGCTGCCGCCGCTGCTGGGAAAAAGAAGCGGCAACAGCGGCAGCGAAGAGGTCGGGGGCTGACGAAGACCGCTCCAGCGCCGCCGCCGCCGGGAGCCGCCGCGGCAGAGGCTTCCACCCTCCGCCGCGCGAAGAGGAGGGGCGAGCAGCAGAACTCGCAGCAGAAGCAGCAGCAGCGTGGAGGAATGGAGAGGAGGGGGGCATAATCAGGCTCGGCCCCGGGCTCTGCTGCCGGTGAGGCTGCAGCAGCAGCAGCTGCGACTCCGAGGAGGCCGAGCCCGCCGCCGTCGCCGCCGCCGCCGCGGCAGAGGTTGCCCCTCCCTCCTCCTCCTCGCGGAGTGCCGCGAGAGCGCGGCCGCTCCCGTGGACGGTGGCCCGCCGCGAGGGATCGCCATTACTGGTGCTGCTGCTGCAGCTGCTGCCGAGGCTTCCTCCTGCTCCTCCCTCAAAGGGGCCGGAGCTCCGGCTGCGCTCGGAGGGGCCCCTTCCCCCTCCCCCTCCGTTACCTCCGTCGCCTCCTCCCGCCTCGGCGGCGAGACTCCCCGAAACAGTCCTCCTCGTCGCCAGGGCCACCGTCAGAGAGCCGGCGTGCCCGCTCCCGCCGCCGCCGCCGTCGCCGCCGCCGTCGTTGGCCGGAGAGGCGGCAGCGGCGGCGCCCAAGCAGCCCCCCCCGCTCGCGCTGGTGCTCCGGCTGCGGCGGCGGACGAGCGAGGGAGGAGCAAAGGCCGCCCCGTTCCCTCCCTCCCCGCTCGGCCTCTTCCGCGCCGCCGCCGAGAGTGGGCCATCCTCGGGAGCCGCGTCGGCGGCGCTGCCGCTGCCGCCCCCAGTCCCGGCGACGCCCGCCGTCCCGCCCCCAGCCGGGACGCCGTCGGGGCTGAGATTCGGGCTGTAGTACCGGTACCTCCCGGCGACGGGCCAGACGAAGAGCACCAGGTTCGCGAGGGAGAACGCCCCCATGGCGCAGAAGTAGAGGTCGAGCCGGCCCGGGTTGGGCGCCGAGGCGTCATGTCCCCTGTGCTGCTGCTTCCCGTGCCCGTGCCCGCCGCGGCCGTGGCTCGAGGGCATCCAGTCCGTGAGCCTGTCCGCCAGCGCCAGCAGCCCGCCGTTGACCAGGTTCGCGACGCCGAAGGCCGAGAGCAGCAGCGCCGAGGCCAGCGAGCGCAGGCGAGGGGGCGCCTGGTCGTAGAAGAACTCGATCGCCGCGACGTAGAAGAACTCCGAGACGCCCACGAGGCAGTACTGGGGCACGAGCCAGGCGACGGAGAGGGCCGTCGAGGCCGGGGCGGGAGTCGACGTCGGCGTCGCCGGGGAGAGGTTGGGGTTCGCGCGGATGGCCGCGGCGTTGGAGACGGGGACCCGCCGCGGCTCGAGCGTCCTCAGCCGAGCCCTCTCGACGCCCGCGGCCAGGAACTGGGCCGCCGCGATCGTCAGGCAGGCGCAGCCTGCCCTCTGCAGCGGCGTCGGGGGCACGAGCGAGGCGCAAAAGCCCGAGAGCGACGACCAGCGGCGACGAAGAGGACGCGGCGAGGGGGGAGAAGAAGGGTCGCGAGAGCTTTTCTTCTCCCTCTCGATCCTCTCCTGGTTGCGCCGCAGCGCCGGTAGCACCCCCCGCTCGTACGCCGGCACCAGCACCAGCAGCGTCGCCGTCGCGCACACGAAGAGCGCGGCGGGAGGCACCGGGAAGTCGCCCATGGTGGTGTCCATCGACCCGGCCTGCTGCACCATTGTTGTCGCGGCCGTCGCGTACGCGAGGTTCCACCCGAGCATCGACAGCCACACTGGCAGCATGCTGAGGAGCTGGCTCGCGTCCTGGAGGGACGGGGAAGGGGGGGGGAGGGCGGAGGGGGCGAGGGCGGAGGAGAGGGGCGAAGGAGGCGCCTTGGCGGCGGAGGCGGCAGAGGAGGAGGAGCGGCGCGAGCGCGGGAGCGAGGCGGGGCGGCGGAGGCCGCTGCTGCTGCTGCTTCGGCGGCGCCCTCCTCTCCTCCCTCCTTGTTCCTCGTCATCGTCGTCGCAGCCGCTGCCTTCGTTCTCATCGTCTTCCTCAAAGAAATTCGAAGAAGCGAGGGAGAAAGGAGAGGCGGCGACGGCGGCAGCAGAAGCCGGAGGAAGCTGCTGCTGCTCCCGTTCCTCCCGTCGCGTCTTGCGTAGCCGCTGCCCGACAGCCGCGGCCTCCCGCCGCCGCCGCCCCTCGAGTTCGCGCCTCAGCCTGCGCCTCAGCCTGGCCCGGGCCAGGGCCTCGACGAGGGCCCTGGCAAGGAGGGCGACGCCGCCGCCGCCGTTCCTGTCTTTGTCCTTGCTGCTGGCGCCGGAGCTGCTCCTGCGAGTTTCGCTGCCGCCGCCGCCGCCGATGCCGTTTCCGTTGTTGCCGCCAGAGGAAGAGCGCGCCATCGCAGTAGACGCCGAATTCGAGACAACGGGCGGCGGTCTCGGATCGACGTAGACCCCCCTGAAGAACCCTATTCCGTAAGCGGCCAGCGCCAGTGCCGCGGCCGCGGCCGGGAGCCCGAACCCGAGCCCCCAGTCGACCTCGGTCTGCACCCAGACAAGGACGGTCGACGAGAGAGCCGCTCCGACGTTTATCGCAAAGTAGTACCAGTTGAAGAAGGCGGCCTTGGCGGCCTTCTGGCGCGGGACGGCCTCGTCGAACTGGTCGGCCCCTGTTTTTGGAAGAAAAGAGAGGGGGAAAAAAGTGAGTTTTTCCCCAGAGTTTTTCTCGAGACCCCGACCTCTCCAGAGGAAAAAAAAGTTGAAAACTTCATTTTAAAAAAACTATCTTCTTACCGCAAGGCGAGACGTTGGGCTTGATCCCCCCCGTGCCCAGGGACAGGGCTACCATCGACAGCGTGAACAGTACCTTGTGACGCTGTAGCTGCTGCTGCGACGAGGGCAGCGGCTGCGACTGCGACAACGGGAGAGAAGAAGAGGACGGGGACAAGAAGCTTGCTCTGCCGAGGAGCGCCGCTTGGACGGTGAGCAGCACCAGCCCCGCGGTGAAGATTGCGGAGGAGACGAGAATCGTCAAGGGTCGCCCGATGGAGGCGCAGTCGGCGAGGGCGCCTCCGATCAGCGGGGAGATGTATTGGAGTCCCTGTTGTTTTTGAGACAGAAGAGGAAAGCGACAGTGTGAGTTTTTCCTTTTCGACTTCTGAAAAACTCCACGACCCCGAAAAAGAAGAAAAACTTCTTCAAAACTCACTGTCCAGAGGTGAGCCGTCGCGGCGGCGCTCGCCGGCTCGTGGCCCAGCATCCTCGACAGATAGATGACGAGGTTGACCGAGATGGAGTAGTAGGCGAGGTTTGAGGCGACCTCCGTGGAGAGAATGAGCGGAGCCGCGAGGAAGGGGCGGTGGCGGCGCCGTTGTTCGTTTTGCGGCTGTCGCCGCCGCCGCAGGTCGAGCTGCTGCGTTCCTTGAGAAGCGTGTCGCCGCTGCTCCTCGTCTCCTTCCTCCTCTTCCTCCTCCTCTTCTTCTACGTTGCCAATGCCTGCTGCGACGCGCCCGTTGCCTCCCTTCCAGCAGCACCAGGAGGAGGAAGCGGCAGCTGAAGGAGGGGCACCGGTCCCCGAAGAGCGCCTCCGCGGAAACGCGACCGCCGTCAACGCCGTCGCCGCCTTCTTCTTGCCTCGCTCGTCCTCCTCCCCGAGCCCGCTGAAGGAGGCAGCCGGCGGGAACCACAAACCCGCAGAAAAGGGCGCCCCCGTCATCGGGGAGATGGCAAGGCCGTATTTGTTGCCGGGGCTGGTGGTGGTGGCGCTCCGGTGGCCTCCGCTGTTGTTCCGAGAGGTCGAGCCGCCGCCGCCGCTGCGGGCGCCGTCGTCGTTCCCCGCTGCTGCCGCGGCTGCCGCAGTCGCCGAGCTCGAGGCAAAGGCCCCCAGGTAGGTCCCTCCGCCGTGCCAGCTGCCGCCTCCGGTCTCCGCCTCGCAGCTCGCGCTCGTGGCGCGCAGAGAGACGGAGACGCGTCTGCCAGTATTGTCGTTGCCGCTTCCGAGGGCACCGCCTTCGCCTCCTCCGTCCATGGAGCGGGGGACGACGAGGCGCGGCAGGGGGGCGAGCCCCGGGATGCCCCCTTCTCCTCGGAACCACTGCTGCTGCTGCTGCTGCGGGTGGTGGTGGCTTTCTTCGAGAGCGGCAGCTGCAGGGGGCGTCGCCGCCGCCGAGCCCGACCTCGACGAGAGGGGCAGATCGAAGCTCACTCCGCCCCTGCAGGAGCCTCCACCTCCTCCTCCTCCGTTCTGGGACGGGCGCGAGAGCGGGGGCCTTCCGGAGAATGAAGCGGAGCGAGGGAGCGAGGCGGCAGAAGGATAGGAGGTCGAAGCCACAGGAGCGTCGCCGCCGCCGCCGCCGTCGGAGCGGCAGGGTGGCGGCAGCGGGGCCGCTGCTCCTGCCGCCTCTTCGTCGTCAAAGCCGCCCTCCCTGTCCATCTCCTTTTAGATCACTGTCTCTTAAAGCCGCTGATTGTTTGTTTTCGTTTCGCGGGTGGGTGTCGGGGGTCGAAGGGCGGTGAGCTCGGAAGAGGAAAAAGAGCAAAGCTGACGGTGGCTGCGGCGAAGGCGGTCGAAGAAAAAGATGCTGCATCTGCATTGTAACTGTTTCGCACGTGCCATGCCGCTTCCTCACCTCTCGGCTGGTTCTCTCGGTGTTCTCTTGCTGTCACTAATGAGGAATCCGTCTCAACTAGGTGCCTGCATGTTTGGAGTGAGCGAAAAAGGGAGCGGACGGGGGTGAGAATCGGGAGAGCAAAAAGTTGCACAGGCAAGGTAGGAGACACGCCATGCTTCTTTGTTTCCTTCCCCCTTCGAGGGAGGGCTTTCTCAAAACGTGCGCCCTGTTTCTCTCTTTTTTGATTCACTAACTCACTCTAGAGCTATCCTAGTCGGCGCTCGAGTGGTTGTTTGACCAGAAGCAGCCGAGGAGAAGGAGAGGCGCCGGCAAGTTTTGCCTATCGCTTCGAGCTTTGTGGCCGTCGTCGCTCTTGAGAGCTGTGAGAAAAAAAACATCGTCGACTGATAAACTCTCTCTCACTCTTCCTGCCTTCTCTCTCTCTCTCTGTCGCCTTTGCGCGCGCCGTCCTCTGTCGCCATGCCTCGCCAAATATGGAGCACCGGGACCATCCTTCAGGTGAATTCCGCCCTCTTTCGTCAGCAAGAGGCAACAGCGTGAAAGCTAGCGAGCGATACCAATTGGTAGCTGCTGCGCTGGCCTAGCTGCTTCTTGCCGAGGTGCGAAACGAAGAGAGAGTACTCACCAAACGCCTCTCTCTCTCCCTCACTCCGAGACTCCTCCAGGCCTTCCTCACCATCGTCGAGGTCATTCTCGTGTGCTTTTTCGGGGCCCTGCTGGCGCACATTGTGAGTTTTTTGTTCGATCCTAAGATAAAAGGGAGAGAGAGAGGAATCGGCGAAGAAGAAGCATGGCGGCGCGTCGAGAGAGAGAAAGCAAGCGTGTGCTCGCTTTGTCTTTTTCCGCGGCCCAATTCCTTCCTTTCTGGAAATTTTACGCTAGCTCCTGAAACTCTGGGAGCCTTGGATACTTATAAGATCTCCAACAAGATAAAAATGGAGACTTAAAAAGGGTTGCAAGCTAGCAAAGCGAGAGGGATTGCCTGCGAAGCGTTTCGGGTCGACTTTTTTTCTCTCTCTTTGACAAGGCCCGTCGAGGCAGGACGGAAGAAAGAAACAACCCAACCGCTCCCTCGTTCCTCTCCCCTCCCCCCCTTTCCTTTCGCTTCAGCCCCCCTCGCTGACGCGAGGAAAGACAATTAGAGCGCCTCTCATGCGAAGGGGAGAGAGCAAGCGCGAGGAGAGAGCAAGGAGCCGGGCAAAAGAGAGGTGAAAAAAACCAAACCCTCCTACGCTCTCGGACGAGGAGAGGGTCGAAAGCCGCAGCAGCTTCCGGCGAGTGCGCAGGCTCACCTTGCTCGACCTCGACCTCGACCTCGACCACGCACGCACAAAAAAAACTCGGAAAAAAACTCGCAACAAAACAGGGCATCATCACCCAGCCGGTGCGCCAGGCCATGTCCAAGATCGGCTTCTACCTCCTGCTCCCGGCCATCACGTTTGTGAAGGTCGCCGAGGCGGTCGACGCCTCGGTCCTCCGCGAGTGGTGGCCGCTGGCTGCCAACCTCTGCTTCTCGATCCTGCTGGGGGCCGCGCTGGGGTACGCCGGGAGCTACCTGGTCCGCACGCCGCCGCACCTGCGCCGCACGGTGGTCGTTGCGAGCTCCATCGGCAACATCAACACCATCCCGCTGCTCGTCGTCGCGTCCCTCTGCCAGTCTGACGACCTCATGTTCAACGAGGTCCTCGGGAACACCTGCTCGACGCGCGGGATCGCCTACGTCGCCGTCGGCATGGCGGTCGGCTCCGTCTTCCACCACTCGATCGCGTTCCACATGCTGAAGCCTCCCAGGGGCCACCAAGAGCTGCTGGCGGCTGCCGGAGGCACCCCGGGGACCAGGAGGAGCAACGCCGGAGGGGGAGGGGCAGGGGGAGGAAACCTGCTCGGGCCCCCGCCGCCGCCGCTGCCCTCGGACGCGACGGCCATCGTCGTCAGGCCCCCGCTGCCCCTCGCCCCTCGCGGAGCGCACTGCGCCGAGTGCAAGCACTGCGGGGCCCCCTGTCTGGAGGAAGAAGACGCCGAGACGGGAGGGAGAAGGGTGTCGTACGCTCCGACGCTGGCGACGACCGGCGACGGAGGGTTCCACGGCACCGGCGGCGACGACGGCGACGGGGGCGGCGACGACGACGGGGACCGCCGCTCCTCGGTCTCCTCGTGGCTCTCCGACGACATGTTCTGCGGCCTCGAGACCCTGTCCGAGGCCTTCCACTTCGTGCACACGCCGCACTCCACGGCCAAGGGCCTGCACCACGGCCTCCACTGGGGGAACAGGGACCGGGGCGCGGGCGCCGGCGGCCGCCCGGCGACGCCGGCGCCATTTGCGCGCTCGGCGTCCAACGCCGCGCTGCACGCCGCCGCGGTCCGCAGGTCGAGGCACTCTGCCCCGGAGACCTGCGGCGACGAGATCAAGAGCCCCAGGGGGGACACCGGGAGCAGGGGCGCGAGCATGCCCGGGGGCGGCGGGGGCCAGGGCGGCGCAGCAGGGGCGGAGGCGCAGCCGAGGCAGGGCGCGGCGTCGCTCGAGTCGACGCTGACCGCGGCGACGATGGCGAGGGCGGTCTCGTCGCACGTGCCCGGGTCGCTGGCCTCGGCCGCCGCCGCCGCGGCGGCCACGGGCCTGCACCCGTCGGTCTTTGAGCACCCTTCGAGCAGGCAGGACCCCGCGGCCGTGGCCGCCCCTCCCCGCCGCGGCCCGCCGTCGGTCGTGATGCTCTCGGCCGACGCCGCCTCGCTGGCGTCGCTGGGCTCGAGGGAGGAGGTCGACGCCGCGGCGGCCGCGGCCGCCGCCGCCGTGGCCGGGGACGGGTCCGACCCGCTGCCTTTCGGGGGGAGGCTCGCGGCGATCACCACGACGCAGTCCCACGAGCCCGGCAACGGCAAAGGAGACGGTGGAGGCGACGGGAGGGCGGCTCCGACCTGCCGCGCGTGCTCCGACGACGGCGAAAAGGGCGACGGCGGCGGCGGCGCGAACAACCGGCAGAGCCAGAGCGGCGGCCACCTCCACCACAGGAGGAGGTCGCTCTCGATGACGAGCGGCGGCGACAAGTCTTCGTCGTCGTCGACGACGGGGGACGTCCCCGTCGGGAGCAGAGGAGGGCAAGGGGGAGGAAGGGGCGGCGGCGGCGGCGCGAAAGACAGCGCTTCTCGCCTCCACTCTTCCTCCCGCCTCAAGGGCGCCCTCGCAGCGGCCTGGAACTTTCTCCAGCCCCTCCGCGCCCTCCTTTGGGTCTTCTTCAGGCCCATCTTCCTCACGCTGGCGTTCATCGAGAGGATGCTCCCGGTCCCCGCGATCATCTCGCTCGCCGGCATCGGCGTCGGCTGCTGCCCGCCGCTCAAGAGGCTGCTCTTCGCCCCGAAGGCGCCCCTGGAGTTTGTCGCCCACTCGCTGCACACCATCTCCGGCGCCACCGTGCCGGTGATGTCGTTCATCCTCGGTGCGGTGCTCTACAGGGGGCCGGGCAAGGCGAAGGTGCCCAAGAGGGTGCTGGCGGGCGTCATCCTGATAAGGCTGGTGCTGGTCCCCGTTCTGGGAGCCCTCGCGGTGATCTACGCGGAGAGGGCGCACTGGTTCAGACCCGTGGACCCGCTCTTCATGTTTACGCTGGTAAGAGAGAGAGAGAGAGAGAGAGAGGAGAAGAAGAAAGAAAAAAGCCTCACGAAAAAAATCGTTCAAAAAATGGGGGAAAATCTATTTAAAAAAACAGCTCCTCCAAGGGATCGCCCCGACGGCGATCAACATGCAGGCCATCGCGACCATGTTCCGGTTCAACGAGGCCGAGATGGCCGCTCTCATCTTCTGGCAGCACGCGGCCTACCTCGTCTGCCTGCCGCTGTACATCTGCGGGTGAGAAGAGCTCCGTTTAAAAAAAACGAACTTTCTTTTCCTCGGAACCTGGAAAAAAAAACTCACCTTTCTTTCAACTCCACCCTCTGGAAAAAAAAAACGTCCCAAAATCAGATGCATGTACTGGATGGACAGGCTCCCCTTGGACTGGATGGAGGGAGGGGTCCTCAAGAAGATCGGCGCGGGGATCAACGACCACGGGCTGACGCCTTGAAGAAGAAAGGGGGGGAGGAGGTGGTTGAGAGAAGATAGAAAGAAAGAAGAAAGAGATGGAGTTTTTCTCTTCTTCTTGTTCTTCTTCTTTTTCCGACCTCTGTTTTTTTAGTCAGTCTTTCCTTTAGGGTGCCCTGCTTTGTTCTTCGAGCTCTTCGTCCTTTTTTCCTTCTAATTTGAGCGTCATCTTTCTTCTCATTTGAAGTGCACACACACATAAACAGTAGAACACAATCAAGCCTCCTTTGAAGTAGCGGGCGTGTGCTTTTTTTTTGTTTTTTTGTTAAGGAACTTGCCTAAAGTAAAAAAAAAACAGAGGTCGAAAGAAAGTGAGTCCAAGTCACTCTCGATCGCCGGGCTCTCGTCCGTCTCTCTCTCTTTCTCTGTTTGAAGAAAGAGGAGAGCTCGTTTTGGGTCATTCGTTCGCACACACATACACCAAAGCCAGCAACACATGAGCCGCTATGCTCTCCGCGCCGGCGGCGGCAGGAGGCCGAGTAGCGGCCTCCTCGGCGGCAGCATTGGCGGCGGCGGCCTCGGCAGTGCGTCGTCGTCGGTCGACGCCGAGGTCGCCGCGCTCGCGGCCCTCGACGCCGGGCTCCTCCCTTCCTCGCTGAGCAAGGAGGAGATGCGGCGCTTCGCGACCGTGGGGCCGTCGGAGTACCTGGAGGCGCGGTGAGTAGATGGTTTGTTGGAGAGAGTGAAAGGATTTGTTCGATCACAAGAGATCGATGACCCGCCCTTCTCACCTTTTTCTCTCTCGACCTCGACCCCTACCCCCCGCCCCAAAAAAAAAAAACATCAGCTCGCTCGTACTCTCCCGCTGGGCCTCCGACCCCACCGTCGAGCTCACCTCCAAGGCCTGCGTCGCCGCCGCTGTTGCCCGCACCGCCGGTTCCGGCTCCCTTTCCCCGGAGAAGGCAGAGCTCATCAGGGAGGCGCACAGGTACCTCTCGCTGATCGGTGCGATCAACTTTGGCCTCATCAGGATAGGAGAAAAGAACCCCCCGTCCGCTTCAACTCCTCCTCCTCCTCCTGCTTCTGCTTCCGCTGCTCCTCCTCCGTCAGACGCAGAACTCCTCTCGGCCCTCGCGGCCGAGCTCGCCGCAGCGGACATGAGCAGCACGACGGAAAAAGCTCTCAGGAAGAGGCTCGAGGCTAAGTTTGGCGGCATCGACCTAACCGAGAAAAAGTTGCTGCTGCGCGCCGGCGTGGAGCGCTTCTTGGCCGGGGAGGCCGTCGCCCCCGGCGGAGAGGAGGAGGACAAGGGGGGAAAAGAGGGGAAGGAGCAGGAGGAGCGAGCGCGAGCGCGAGAGGAGGAGCGAGCGGAGCCCCCGCTGTGCCGCCCGGGCGCCTCGGCCGTCGTCGTCGGCGCCGGGCCCGCGGGCCTCGGCGCCGCGCTGCACCTCGCCCGCTGCGGCGTGCGCGTCACCGTCCTCGAGGCGCGGGGTCGCGCCGGGGGGAGGGCTTCCACCGTCGCAGCGCGAGCGGGAGGAGCTGGAGGGGCGGGGGGCGGGGCGAGCGGTCCCGCCGCAGCGGCGGCGCTGGCGGCGGCCGTCGACCTCGGCGCGTCGATCGTCACGGGCGTCGCGCCGGACTTTCTGGGCGACGCCGCCCTGTCGGCCAGCGCCACGGCGGGGCGCAGGAGCGACCCGTCCGCCCTCCTGGCGAGGCAGCTGGGCGTCCCGCTGCACAGGCTGGGCGAGTCCCTGCCGCTCTTCGACCCCGCCTCCTCTTCCTCGCCTCCTCCTCCTCCGCACGGGGCGGGAGGAGGCGGGGGGAGAGAGGGGGGGGGCGGGAGCGGGGGCAGGCTGGTCCCGAAGGAGGCCGACGAGCGGGCCGACACGATGCGGGACGCGCTCCTCGACGACGCCAAAGACGCCGCGTTCCACTCGCCCCCCCCCGGGGAGCAACCTGTCGGAGGGGCGGCGCGCGACGGGAGCCAGCGGGGGAGGACGCTCGGGGAGTTTCTGGAGGCGTCGCTCGCGGCGAGGCTCTCCGGGGCCTCTGCCTCGGCCTCGGCCTCGGCGGCGAGAAAGGATGACGAGGAGAGGCCCGGCGGCGGCGCCGCCGACGCCGCCGACGCCGGCGGAGACGAGGCCGCGGCCAGAGAGCGCGCGGCCTTCGCCGCCGCGACCGCGATCGAGCTCCGCCTGCTCGACTGGCACTGGGCCAACCTGGAGTACGGCTGCGCCGCGCCGCTGTCGAGGGTCTGCCTGTCGCACTGGAACCAGGTGAGGGGTGCTCGACGACGACGGCGCCGCTGTCGTGCTTGACGGCGACGACGACGACGGCGGCGGCGGAAGAAGGAAAAGCGGAGAAAGAGAGCGAGAGAGAGGGAGCAGAGGACGACCCCTCTCTCCGCCGTCGGCAGCGCGCTGCGAGAAAGGGAGGGAGAAAACCCACCTCCCTTTTTCTCCTTCCCCGCCACCATTCAAAAAACAACACCCAAAACAAAACAACAGGACGACACCTTCGGGGGCTTCGGTGGGGGGCACGCGATGGTCGTCGGAGGGTACGGCGCGCTCCTCGAGAGGGCCGCGGAGCAGCTGTCGTCGTCGTCGCCGTCGCCCTCGTCCTCCGGCGCCGGCGCCGTCGACCTTCGGTTCTCGACTCCGGTCCGAGGCATTCGATGGGGGAGCGACGAGGGGAGCGACGAGAGACGCGGCGGCTCCTCCGGCGTCGTCGTCACCACCGCCTCCGGGGAGGAGGTCGAGGCCGACGTCGCCATCGTGACGGTGCCGCTCGGCGTGCTCAAGGCCAGCGTCGGCCCCTCGGCTGCCGGGGAGGGCAAAGGGGCTGGAGAGGAGGGAGCGCGGGAGGGAGCCTCTCCCCCGTCCTCCTCGCGCTCGCGCTCGCCCGCGGCCATCTCCTTCGAGCCCGCCCTGCCGCCCTGGAAGGCCGACGCGGTCCGCGCCCTGGGCTTTGGCAAGCTCGAGAAGGTCTTCTTGGAGTTTGGGGCGCGGTTCTGGCCCGAGGGGCTCGACTACTTTGGGGTCCTGCAGCCGACGGCGACGGCGGCGGCGGCGCTGGCGGTAAACCCCGACGGCGGCGCCTCGGCCTCTCCTCCCCCCATCCTCCTCTCGCGGGACCCCACGGCCGCGGAGCTGTCCCGAGGGACCGCATTCATGTTCTGGGACGTCGGCGCTTTCCAGTCGGGGGCGCCGCCCGTGCTGGCCGCGCTGTTCTCCGGGGCCGCGGCGGAGCGCTTTCTCGGCGAAGGCGGGAGCGCGAGCGCCGGCGGCGGCGGCGGCGATGGTGACGCCTCCGCGGCCGCCGCCGCCGCCGCCGCCGTCCGAGCCGCCCTCTCCTCTCTCCGCTCGGCCTTCGGGCCCCACTCTGTGCCCGACCCCGTCGCCTCCCTGACAACAGGCTGGGGCCGCGACCCCTTCGCGGGGCGGGGGGCCTACAGCTTCGTCGCGCCTGGCGCCTCTGGAGCAACGTACGACGTGCTGGCGCGTCCGTGCTCGCGGCGCCTGCTGTTCGCGGGGGAGCACACGGCGAGGCGCCACCCCGACACCGTCGGGGGAGCGCTGCTTTCGGGGGTGCGGGAGGCAGCGAGGGCGCTGGGGTGGGGCGGGGTGCTGGGGAACGCGGAAGTCGACGGGGAGGAGGCGATGAGGAAGAGGCGGCAGAGGTTGAAGGCGGCGGCGATAAGGGGCGGCGGCGAGAGCGGCGGCGAGAGGCGGAGCGGCAGCAGCAGCAGCAGCAGCGACGACGAGTCTTCTTCCCCCTCCTCCTCTGACGAAGACGTCAACGACGTGGAGCGCAACGAGAGGCGGCGCGAGGCCGCGGAGGCGGCGCTCGCGAGGAAGAAGAGAAAGCCCAAAAAGACGAGGGTCGGACAGGAGAAGAAGACGCGGCGCGAGCAGCCGCGGCGCGAGGCCGCCGCCCGCGCCTCCTCCCCCTCGGACTTTGGCGACGCCGGCGCGGGCAGAGGCCCCGACGGCGGCTACGCCCGCACCGCGGAGCAGGCCGAGCTCGACGTCAGGGCCGCCGCGGCCGAGCGCGCCGACGCGCGGAGCCTGTGGACCGCGCTAGCCGCGGCGGCCTCGGGCGCCGACCCTCGCGCGAGGGCTGCCGCGCAGGCGCTCTCTGCGGCCGACGCCGCGCCCCACCGCCGCGCCGTCGCTCTGCGATGCCTGACGACCGCCGATGAGCGCTCCCTGGCCGCTCTTGCGAAAAACCCCGGGATCGTCAAGACGCTCTCAGGCTGGACGGAGGAGGCCGCGAGGGCGTCCGCGGGGGCCTCTTCTTCGTTCTCGTTCTCCGCCACCGTCTCTGCGGCGGCCGTCGCCGCCGACGGCGCGCGGGTGCTGGGGTCGCTTCCGCTCCCCGCCGCGGAGAGGGGGCCCTCGGGAGCGGAGCGGGCCGTGCGGGCCGTCGCAGCACAGTGCAGGGACGAGGGCGCGAGGGCGGCCGCGGGAGCGGTGCTGGACTTTTGGTTTGGCGCTGCTACCGCGAGGGGGAAGGAGCAGCTGCAGCAGCAGGGAACGAAGGCCGCGGGCGCGGGCGCCATCGAAGCAGCGGCGGCTCTGGAGAAGAAGAAGCATCCCGAGCCCACCGTCATCTCCGACGACGCCCTCCCGCCGGAGCTCCGCGCCAGGCTCCTCGAGGCCGAGCGCGCCGCCGCTGAGGCCGCGGAGCACGCCGCCGCGGCGGAGCGAATCGAGGCGCAGCTGGGCGCGGCGAGGAGGGCCGCCGCCGCCACGGCGACGACAAAGATGTCGTTGTCGGCGGCGGCTGTGGGAGCTGCTGCGACAGCGACAGCTGCTATTGCCGCTCCCGTCGTGGCTGACATCGGAGACTTCGATGCCTATATGGTGCGTTTCTGTTTTTTTTGTTTTCGTGCTTCTTGAGAGAGAGCGAGAGAGCGAGAGAGAGAGAGCGAGAGAGAGGGAGACGAGAGACTTTCGAGGCAGAGGAAAAAAAAAGGGGGGGAAAACTCACCTTTTTCCTCACTCTTGAAAAAAAACTCGCTCTATCTTTTTCAAACAGGCCGCGCGAGCCAAGGAGGAGGCCAAGCGTCGTGGACTCAAGAGGAGGAAGGACGCCGCGGCCGCTGCGCTTGCCGCCGCGGAGGCCGAGGAAGAGGAAGAAGAGGCGCGGGAGAAGAAGGAGAAGGACGTCGGCGGCGACGACGGAGGCGACGAGGAGCCGGCAGCGAAGAAGGCGGCTTCCGCTCCTGCTCCCTCTTCCGATGGAGCCCTCCTCCAGGAGATCACGGCCGCTGTCCGGGCCTGCGTCTCCACGGCGCTCAAGCGCCGCCTGAAGCAGAAGAAGGAGAAGCTGTCGAAGGAGCAGTACGACGGCGTCGCAAGGAAGGCGGCGGCGAAGATCGTCGAGGCCGAGATGAGAAAGCGCAGCAGCGCCGAGGCAACGAATCCTGCTTCTTCTTCGGGGTGTCACCTTTCCGACTCGAAGCAGGAGAAGATAGCCAAGCTCGTGGAAGGGTACGTCAAGGCGGCCGCGGCGGGGGGGAGATAGAGAGAAGAAGAAGAAGAGGAAGAGGTTTTGTTGCTGTTGTTAAATCACACTCGTGGATTATTTCCGAAAGAAAAAAGATTCTACTTTTCTCATTCCGCGCGCTGCTGCTGAGACGCGCCGCGCCGCGCGCTTGCTTTTCTTTCTAAAGAATCCAAAGAGCGGGAGCGGCGGCGGCATTCGATGATCTCCGCGACAGTGAAGAAGAAGAGGCGCTTTCCTTCTTCTTTTCTCGCTCTCTTCTCCCTTGCCCTTCTTCTCTTCCTTTTCGCGCTCTTTTTTCGCTCTCTTCTCAGCTCTCTCGCTCTCTCCCTCCTCTCTCCCCGACGATCAGACGTGGACCTGCGCGCGGCCTGGAAAGATACAAATTCGCCCCTCAAAAGGCGCTTGGAGTCCAGGACCCGCTGGCGAATCGGCGAGGCACTTGAAACCCCCTTGTAGGTCGTTGCTTTGTTGTTCCCTCCCTCCCGGCCCGCGCGAAATTCTGTTTTTAGAGGGAACCCTCACTTTTTCTCTCCGCCCGGCCGACGAGCGAATCGGCGACAAAAGGAGAGGGAGACAAGCACGCGGAATGGACGACGAAGACCAGGACAACGACGCCTTCTTCGCGCGTCCGCCGCGCATGCCTTCCGGGAGGTTGCAGCTCGCGGCCGGGCGAAAGTAAGAGAAGGACGAGAGAGAACGAGAGAGGGAGAGACACTGAAAGGGAGAGAGAAAGACGGATTTGCTCAACGATTGCCCCTCTCTAAAAAAAAATCAAAAAAAAAGACGACCAGACCCTCCGTCACGCCTCCCTGGCGCCTTTGACGCCCTCGACGAGCTGCCCCCGCGCCCTCCACTCGCAGCAGCAGTAGCTGCAATAGGAGAAGCGAGGCGAACGTCGGCCCCTCCCTCCAGCGCCTTTTTCCCTCCGAGAAAGGCTGAGACGGACTCGCTCGCGACGCCGGCCAGCGCTGCTGTTCCGACCTGCTCTTCTTTTCCCTGCGCCTCGGGCGACGAAAACCGAAGCCAAAACCAGAGCCAAGACCGAGACCGCAGGACTTCGAGCCTGTCGATTCGGAAAGGACTGGTCGAGGCCGGGCTCGTCTCCCCTCTGGACTCGGCGGAGCGCGAGGCGGCCTCGGCGGCGCGCCGGAGGGAGGAGAGGGCGGTGGCGGCGAGAGCAGCAGCAGCAGCAGCGACTGCCGCCGCCGTGAACCCTTTTGCGCGCCCCCGCCCGCTCCGGACGAGCCCCGGGCTGGACAGGTCGCTGATCTCGAGAGGAGGGGGAGGCAGAGTGGCGGCGAGGGGCGGAGGAGGCGGCAACGCCGCGGCCGACGACGACGGAGAAGAAAACAGCGACGGCGGTGGCAGCAAGGGCGCTCTCGCCGCGGTCGCGGCTCTGCGCGCCGCCGTCGCCGTCCCTCCGCCTCGGCGCCCGACGGTCCTCCCTCCGCGCCCCTCAGCCCCCCTCCCCGCCAAAGTCGAGGCGACGAGGAAACGGGAGGAGACCCGGCGGCGGCGCGCGAGCGGCAGCAGCTTTATCGACGAAGGCGACGCCGACGATGACTTTTTCGAAGAGATCCCCGGAGTGGCGGTGCCGAGGCGGCAGCCCGCGTTCATCGCTGCTGCTCCTGCCACTGTTTGTCGGCAGCAGCAGCAGCAGCAGCAGCAGCAGCAGCAGCGAGCGGAAGGGTCCTCCGTCGAGAGAGAGCGAGAGAGAGAGAACACCGCTGCAGCCGCAGCCGCAGCCACCGCAAACAACCTTCCTTCCACTTGCAATGCTTCTTCCCCTCCTCTCTTCGCCGACCGGAGGCCCTGGTGGGCCCTGCTGCCGGACTTCGTGCCCGTCGCGGCGATCCTGGACGCCGGCGGGTGCGACCCGCGGACCGGCAGGGCCGTCCTGATCGACTTCGCGGCCGCGGCTGCTGCCCAGGGCGGCGCGGGAGGGGCTTTGACGGCGGCGGCGGGAGCGGCGGCGGGAGCTTCGGCCTCCGCCTGGCAGCCGCGCTCCTTCAACGACAACAGCAGCAGCAACGGCGGCGGCGGCTTCTGGACGACGGAGGGAGGCGGCGCACGGGTCTACACCACCGCCGACGGGTCGAGGAAGACCGGGAGGGCCGCGTGGACAGCCTCGAGGGCCGACGCCGGAGAGGCAGGAGGAACGGCTTCCACCTCGACTGCTGCTGTGCGCGGAGGGAGGGTGACCAAGAGAAAGAAGGCGAAGAAAAAAAAGAGGAACAAGGCAGCTCCGGCGAGGGCCGCGGGCGGCGGGGCGAGGAAGAGCATCGGGAGTTTCTTCCGGTAAAGGGGGGGGGGGAACTCTTTTCTCTCTCTTTTGCAAAAAAAAAACTCCTCCTCCAAACTCCTCTTCCAAAATATCATCTTCTCTTCCCGCGAGCAGAGCCATGCTCCCGGCGGCAGCGCCTCCGGAGCCCGTCGCCGACCCCGAAGCGACGGCCGCGACGCCTTCGGTCTCAAACGTCGACGAGTCGGGCCTCGCTCCGCTCGTCGAGCGACGCCGAGACGAGCACGAGGAAGAGGACAGCGATTCGACTTCGACGTCGTCGTCGTCCGAATCTTCCCCCGGTCGTCTTCACCCCGCCTCAATCTGCGCCTCTGCCGCCCTCGTCTCCCTCGTCCACCTCCTGGGCTCATCTGCGTGCCTAACTTCCCTGCTCCTCGGGGCGACCAAGCACTGGGCGCGGCTCCCGGGCTTCAGGTAATTGGAGCATCGTTTTCCAAACGTCGATTCAATCTCGGCGGCACGACAGCCCCGCCGATTTGAAAATCGCTCACCTCGCTCTCGCTCTCTCGCTCTCGCTCTCTCTCTCGCTCTCTCTTCCCTCGCCTCAACAAAACTGACAAAAGCTTCGGCTGGCTCCGCGCCGCGACCGCGGCGACGAAGCAGGCGCCTACCTCCTACTACGGCCTGGCGCAGGCTTTCACGCCCAAATCGCCCTTCTCCTCGACGACATTTCCTCCTCCCGCCGCCGCCGCCGCCTTCCAGGGCGCCGCCGCGGGCGCCGCGGCCGCGCTCGCGCTCGCCGCGGCCTCGGGCGCGCTCGCCGCGGGGGCCTCCTTCTGCCACCTCGGGAGCGGCAGCAGCGGCAGCTCCCGCTGCTCCGCGATGGCCGGGTTCCCCCTGGGCGTGGTCGTCGTCGCCGGGCAGGCCGCCTACTACGTCTCGATGCTCGCCGCGGCCGACGCCGGCGGGGAGACCTCGCCCGCGGCCGCGGCCAGCTCGGCGGCGGCGGCGGCGAGCGCGCGGCCCCGCTCTCCGTCGCCCCTGCCCCTCCCGGGCCTGCTTTGGGGCCTCCCGCTGCTGGCCGGCGCGGCCTGGCTCTCCGCGGGCCTGGCCGCGGCCGCGGGGGCCGGGCCCTTCTCGCCGGGCCGGCGGCGGCGGCGCGGCGGCGGGGCGGCCGGGCCCTCCGACGTCGAGGGGGCCCGGGCGGGAGCGGCGGCAGCGGCGGAGGCCGCTGCGGCGGAGGCCGCCGCGGCGGAGGCGGCGGCGTTAGCGGCCGGTCGGCCCTCTCCCTGGCTCTCCTCCGCGGCGTGGAGCAAGCGAAAGAGGCAGCAGCAGCAGCAGCAAGGGGAGCAGCAGACGAGCAAGAGCGGCGGCGCTGCTGCTGCTGCTGCTGCTGCTGCTGCTCTCTCCCTTCCCCCGCCTCCTGCGCGGCAGCTCCGGCGGGCCGCGGCCGCCCCCCCCCC
>Ga0315274_10005456_pt1 | contig 18598 bp, 21 predicted proteins | sample YL17G02_20_MG_FD_203700 | JGI IMG/M metagenome (GOLD analysis project Ga0315274, IMG submission 203700) | Sediment microbial communities from Yellowstone Lake, YNP, Wyoming, USA - YL17G02_20 | ecosystem: Environmental > Aquatic > Freshwater > Lake > Sediment | place: USA: Wyoming | collected...
GGAGTAAGCGCAGCCACAGAATCAATCACAATCAAATCCACGGCATTTGAACGCACCAAGGTCTCGGTAATCTCTAATGCCTGCTCTCCGGTATCCGGCTGCGATATGAGCAGGTCATCTAAATTCAGTCCCATAATTTTGGCATAAGTAGAGTCAAAGGCATGCTCTGCATCTACAAAAGCAGCTACCCCGCCTTTTTTTTGAATTTCTTTTATTACACTTAATGTAAGCGTAGTCTTACCTGAGGCCTCAGGTCCAAATACCTCAATGACCCTGCCACGCGGCAGGCCACCTATACCTAAAGCCCAATCCAAAGTAAGCGCGCCCGTAGGAATAGCATCCACATCAGCTTTTACCTGGCCTCCTAATTTCATAATCGAGCCTTTGCCAAATTGCTTTTCTATCTGCAGCAGCGCTAATTCTAAGGCTTTCTTGCGGTCAGAAAAATCTTTGGGTTCTTCTAAAGCTTTTGATTTTTTTTCTTGCGACATAGCAAACCTCCTTTTAGAGTAGACACTAATTATATCTTAGCAAAAACTTTCTGTCAAACACAAAAACTATTTTTCTTTTCCTAAAAATATTCTGCCCACAAGAAACTTCGTCCGCCAACAAAGTTGGCTGAACTTAAGAACTCTTCCTTGCGAAGTTTCAGTGGTTAGGAAAGTTTTATACTTTCCTACACCATAAAAAATCTCTCCTTTCTACTATTAATAGACGTATAGGTGAGGAAAATCTAACTTAAAAATATGAGAAGAATACGAAGGGTTGACATTTGGGCTAAAATATGCTAAATTTAATACCATATGGAAGAACTAATCAAATCCAAACAAGAACTTGAGCGCACCAAAACCGAGCTGGCCATACTCTACGAAGTCTCCAATGCTATGCGCACCACCCTAAAACTCGATGAGATTCTATATATTATTTTAACCGGCGTAACTGCGCATACCGGCTTGGGCTTTAACCGGGCACTGCTTTTTCTGGTAAATGAAAAAGAAGCCCTTATTGAGGGAAAGATGGGCATCGGCCCGGAAACCGTCGAAGAAGCCAACCGCATCTGGAGACAGATAGAACTGGAAAAAATGGATTTGGACGACCTAATTAATGTCTATAAAATCTCTGACAGTGCGCTTGAATCGGGTTTCAACCGGCAGATAAGGCACTTAAAGATTTCCCTAAAGGAGAATAACGACTCATTACTTGCCTTAGGGATATTAGAGGGTATGCCGCTGCATCTTACCAAAGAAACCATAGAAAATTACAAGAACGACCCCCTCATACAGACTCTTAATGCCGAGGAATTAGTCGTTGTTCCTTTAAAGGCAAAGGATAAGATAAATGGCATAATCCTGGCTGACAATTTCATCACCAAAAAACCCATTACCAAGGAAGACATACGTATGCTGATTATGCTGTCCAACCAGGCGGGTCTAGCCATAGAGAACGCCCAACTTTACGAAAAAACCGTCATCCGCACCCACTCGGATTCACTTACCGACCTTTTCAATCACGGCCATTTTCAGTACCTGTTACAAACTGAATTAGAAAAGGCAAAGGCTACCCATAAACCCCTTAGCCTAGTTATGCTGGATATTGACGACTTTAAAGTTTATAACGATAAATTAGGCCATCAGGCAGGAGATGATATTTTGAAAGACCTGGCTGGCTTGCTAAAAAACCAATCCCGGAAAATGGATTTTGTCTGCCGTTACGGCGGCGAGGAATTTACCATAATCCTGCCCCAGACAAACAAGAAAGAGGCGTTTTTAATTGCAGAACGTCTCAGGCAGGATATCCAAAATTACTCTTTCGTTCACGAAGAGATACTTCCGAATAAAAGATTAACGGCAAGTTTAGGTCTGGCTTCTTTTCCCGAAGACGGTGCTTTGCCTTCAGAATTAATCGCCTCATCCGATAAGGCCCTATATCAGGCAAAGCAAAAAGGAAAGAACAATACCTGCGGCTAAACCGGTTCAGCAACCGCCTCTCTCTCCTCTTTAGGTTTTTCTTTATCTGAAAACTTTACCGAGACAATCTTAGAAACCCCTGATTCCGCCATCGTAATCCCATACATCACATTGGCATTGACAATAGTCTTTTTGTTATGGGTTATCACAATGAATTGAGAAGTTTTAGAAAAATCCTGCAACAGGCGGCTGAATCTATCCACATTTGCCTCATCCAAAGCCGCATCTATTTCATCCAATACGCAAAACGGCGAAGGCTTAATTTTAAATATGGCAAATAGCAATGCTATGGCAGAAAGCGATTTTTCTCCGCCGGAAAGCAAAAGCACATTCTGCAGTTTTTTACCCGGCGGCCGGCAGATAATCTCAATGCCGGATTCCAGAGGGTCCTGCTCGTCAATTAAAAAAACTTGCGCGTCTCCTCCGTTAAAAAGCAGCCTGAAGTAATTGCGGAATTCTTCGCGTATCTTCTCAAATGTCTCCAGAAATAACTTTCTGGTGGTACGGTTAATCTTGAGTATCGCCTCGTGCAGTGAGTCCTTTGCCGAGAGCAAATCATTCTGCTGCTGAACTAAAAAATCATAGCGTTTTTTCAATTCATCGTATTCCTCAATAGCCACTAAATTCACAGTGCCGTAAGAATCTAATTTTTCTTTTAGTTTCTGAATCTCATTTGTAAGCTGACTCTCTGAAAATTCCTGCGTAACCTCGCTTACCGTATCCAGGTCGGTTTTATAGGCCTGCAGTATTCTTTCTGTTATGCTCAAAATCTTAAAATCCACTTCCTTGGCCTGCATCTGTAACTGGTATGCATTATTCTTAAAAACATCCAATTCTTTTCTGTCTGTATCTATTTTTTTCGTTATCTGGCTTAGCTGCTGCGAGTTTTCCTTATGTTTTGCTTCTGTCTCATTCAGGCATTCTTTTTGATTCTGCAAATCATCCTGCCTCTGTTTAATCTCTGATTCCAGGTCCTTAATCTCTGATTCCAGTGATACCTGTTTTTCGCTGGCCTGCTTTTCCTGATTCTCTAAATTCAAGATGCCTTCCTTATCCTGATCGTATCTTTCCTCCAATGCCCCAACCGCAGCCTCATCGGAAACAGTGCGTTTATTCAAGGTTTCTAACTCGGTCTTGGCCTGTGTAGTCACTACTAAAACCTTCTCCTTTAAGTTGCTATTTAAAGTAATGTTATTCTGTTCAGAGGATATAAGGTCTTCGCTATCCTTCTGTTCTTTTTCTAAAACAGATAATTGAGACTGAACCTGGGCCAGTTTCTCCTGCAATACCGATAATTCTTTGTCTACATCGGATAATTCTAAAACCACAATATCTTCTTCTTCTTTTATTTTATTGAATTGTTCCAGGATGGTCTGATGAAAGGCCTTTTTGTTCACCAGCGCCATCTCCTGATTACGCCTTTCCTCCTGCATAGCCTCTACAGACTTATTCAGCTGGGAAATGCGGTTCTCTCCTGCTGTCTTGCTATTTTTTAGGGAATTTATCTGAGCCTCTATTTGCTCTATGCGGCTGTTAATCTTGCGGCTATCCAAATCAATGGGCTTTGCCTCGCCTGATAATTTCAAGCTATCCAGATAGCCCTTAACCTTTATTACCAAGGCACTTATTTTTTCTGAAGGCGGCTTATCCAGATGTATTACCACATCCATTGATTCGCCGATGTCATCATATTTTGTCTTTAATTTTTCCACAAATTCTTTCTGGGATAATAAAGTTAATTTCTGTTTCTCCAGATCCTCTAATTCCTTATTAATCTTAGCTAAAGATGACCGTTCCTGTTCTAATTCCTGTTTTAATTGGGAGATTGCCAGGGATAAATCCTGAAAATTCTTCTCCAGGCCTTTTAACTCCTGCGTTATGCTGCTAAGACTATCCTGGGCAACGGTTTTTTCTTCTGCGACCTTTGCGCCCTCAATCTCCAGCCTTTTTTTCCGCGCCAGACACGCCTGCTCCTTAGCCATCAAATCCGTAACATCATTTTTGACATTGGTTAATTTAGTCACCAAATCCATAATGCTCCTCTTGGATTTGGCGATATTCTCCAGAGAAGTCTTTACGCAGGAATTGATATTATTTAGTTCGCCTTCCTTTTCTTTTAATAGCGTACTTTTCTCTGTGATGTTTTCCTTTATACTGCTACAGTCCTGTTTTGCTTTATTTAATCTCTCCTCATCCGCAACCAGCCTTTTCTGCATCTGCTCAATCTGTGTGTGAAGATATTTTTTGCTGGAATCCAATTCGGTTATCCTCTCCTGATTAACCTTTATGCGCTCCCTGTTTCTTAAGACCGAATTGTCTATGTTGGTTATGTTTTCTTTTATACTCTTTAAATTATCTTCCAAGCCCTTTAATTCTGCCTGACAATCACTGATTTTGGATTCCTCTTCTTGAATTATATTTAAAAACTGGGCTTGCTTACCCTGTAGTTCTCTTAATTGCCCTGTTAGTTGGTCTTTCTGCCCTTGCGATGAATTTTTCTGCAAGATAGCCAGATTAATCTCCTTTGATTTTAAATCCTCAAATACCTCTTTGTACCTGCGCGCCTTGTTTGCCTGGCGCTCTAAAGAGCCAATCTGGCGTTTTACCTCGGTAATAATGTCGTTAACGCGGGTAAGGTTCTGTTCTGTTTCTTCTAATTTTCTCAAGGCTTCTTTTTTCTGTATTTTGTATTTGACAATACCGGCTGCTTCATCAAATACCAGGCGCCTGTCTTCGGGTCTAGCACTTAAGATAAGGTCGATTTTACCCTGTTCCACCAAAGAATAACCTTCTGCTCCGATTCCTGTGCCGCTTAATATATCCAGTATATCTTTAAGCCGCACTACGGTTTTATTGAGCAGATATTCGCTTTCACCTGAGCGGAAAATCCTGCGGGTAATCACCACATCCTCATGCTCAACGGGAAAGAACCTATTAGTATTATCAAAAGCCAGAGTAACCTCTGCCATACCCAAAGGCTCTTTGGAATCTGTGCCGTTAAAGATAACATCCTCCATCGCAGACCCGCGCAATGCCTTGGCTGACTGCTCTCCCAAAACCCAACGAATCCCGTCGAAAAGATTGCTTTTACCGCAGCCGTTTGGACCGACTACCGCAGTAATACCCGGCTCAAAGTGCAAGGTGGTCTTGTCAAGAAACGATTTAAAGCCCACTAATTCTAACTTTTTAAAGTACATAGCCGCTACTCCTTTGTCTTGGGTTTAGTGGCATCCGATAATTTATTTAAAAAATCTTTTATCTCTTTGGTATGCTTAAGAACCCTTCTGGCGTTATCTTCGGTCATATTTTCACCGTCTAAAACTGTTGAGCCAATAATTAAATTAATAGCGTAAAGGTCATTATTGATATGATGATTAAGGAGTTCCCAAATAAGGGGGTGCACGGTTATATTCTTTTGTTTTATCGTTTCATAAACCTCTGCTTCGTTCGGTAGAGGATTAGCCATTTAGCTTACCCCCTTTCTTATTCAGTTGCTTTACCAATCTATTTACCCATTTGGAGAGTTCATTTATAGTTAAAGGCTTGGTAAGGTATGCCACTGCACCAATGTGCCTTGCCTCTCTTATCCTTTCTTCGGCTTTATCCCAGGTAATCATTGCGCAGCGGCACTGCGGCAGCAATCCCCTTATCTTTCTTAAGGCCTGAAAACCGTTCATTCCTTTTTTAAGGTAAATATCCAAAAGCGCAATGTCAGGCTTGGCCTTTCTGGCTATTTTTATTGCCTCCTTGCCTGAAAGAGCAGTATAAACAGTAAATCCCCTCTTTCTAAAAAGAACCCCCAGAAACCTGCAGATATCTTTTTCATCGTCAACGATTAAAAGCTTTATCTTTTTGCTAACCATCCAATCCCCCTTTCAGCCCGTATTTAATACAGGCATCCTTTAGCGCATTGTGCAGACGCTGAATCGTCTCCTTTATAGGATATCGCTCATCACGCAAATCCGGCGGCATCTCTATAAACTTAATGCCTCTTCGGATTAATGCCTCGACTTCCTCCCATTTTATGGCAGGGTCGCCAAAAAGAATTATCTCTTTGGGCGGATGAGGAAGTTTCATCAGAGTAGTTCCGAATTCTCCTAACAGTCCTACCAAAGCCACATCCATAAGAATTATATCAGGTTGAAATTTCTTAAGCTGCTCTAATTGTGCCATCCCGGTTTCCAATACTTCATAATTGCCTCTGCAGGTTTCTGGGTTAGAAAAATAATCCTTAACTAAGCTGGAAATTAATAAGCGCGGGCTGACAACCAGAATGCGGGTTTTATGTAACGGTTCTTGCCTAATAGCAACCGGCAGCTGTTCAGGTATAGCAGGTATCTCTTCGGATAAGAGCTGCTCTACGGCCCTCGTCAAATCTTCAATTAAAAGCGGCTTGAGAAAAAACGCGTCGTAGCCAATACTGTCAACTCTCTGCTTATATTCTAAGTCATAGGCAGTCATTACAATCACTTTGGTACGCGGATAATCCCGGCGCAGGTATGTTAATAGACGGATGCCGTCTACTTTGGGAAGCTTTATGTCTAAGAGCACAAGGTCAAGTCTCTCATTTTCTATTATCTTCAGGGCTGCCTCGCCGTCCTCTGTTTTAAATATATGGTAGCCCCGGCTGCGAAAGAATCCCTCTAAAGTATCTGTGACAAACTTTTCATCATCCACAATAAGGATTTTTTTGGGCATCTTATTCTTTAGTTCTGGGTTTTCCCGTATCTGGGTCTATTGTCTTATAAATCGTATCTTTAAGTTGCACTAAAACCTTTTCTGCTCCCATAACCTGCTGCTCTAATTCGCCAAATCTCTTTATAAGCATACCTTTTATTCCTTGCGGCAAGGGATTATCTTTGGATTTTTGTTTTAATATCTCCTTAGTTACCCCCGCCCCCACACTAATCTTATTATGCCAATTTCCTATCTCATGAAATAACTCTCTAATCGTTGCCATACCCCTTCCTTTCTTTTAACTAATGATAAACAATAATTTTATGTTCTTGCTTCCGCGTGCTGAAAATTTTCGCCGTCTGCTACGGCTTACTCCTCGTTTCCGCCAGTAGACTTACGCAGGGCAGGCGTGCTCCAACTCGTCGTAAATCCTTGTAGACATTTGCCGAAAATTTTCTAATGCACGCTCCAGCAAAGACCATAAAATTCATATTTAAAACTTTGCCAAAAGCGCCTCAATCTCCGCCAAAACTATCGGCTTATAAATTACCTCATCCGCGCCTATTTTGCGCAACCTATTCTCCACTGCCTCATCATAATAAGCAGTAACCATCACGAATTTCATCTTAGGATATTTTGCCTTTGCCTTCTCTAAGATTTTATCTCCGTCTATATCCGGAAGCCTGTAATCGCACAGAATTATATCAGGTATTGCTTTCTCTATCATATTCAATGCAGCCTGCCCGTCTCCTGCCTTATAAACCTCATAGCCAAACATCTCCAAGCCCCTGGCAAAATCATTCACAAATTCAAATTCATCATCCACAATCAAAACCTTTTTCTTCATGCTCTTCAAGCTCCTTTAGGAAACTCCAATATAAAAGTTGTTCCTATGCCTGTCAGGCTATTAAAAGAAATCTCGCCCCTGTTCCTCCAGACCAATTGCCTGACAATGGAAAGCCCTAAGCCGGTTCCTCCCTTGGGCCCTTTAGTAGTAAAAAATGGCTCAAAGATTCTATTTTTTTTCTCCTCAGGAATACCTTCGCCTGTATCCTGTATTTCAATGCGCACCTTAGAATCCTGCGTGGTTAATCCCTTGACGGTAATTACACCGGTTTCTTCAATTGCCTGAGCAGCATTACGGATGAGATTAAAGAATATCTGTTGCATCTCCCGCCGGTCTGCTAAAACCTGCGGCAAATCAAGAGGCATAATTTTATCTATCTTTATCCTTTCTAATTCTAAATCATGGCTGACCACTGCAATAGCCTCATCTATCTCTTCAGGAACATTGACTAATTGCGGCTTGAATTCTTTGGAGGGTTTGGCAAAATTAGAGAGCCTGCGCGTAATATCGGCAATGCGGTTGGTTTGCGAGAGGGTATCGTTTAGTATATTTCTACACTCCTGTATAATCTCATCCCGCGACATATTATTATAAAAGCCGCGCTCAATACCCACAAGAAAAACCTGTATCTTGGTATTGATGATATTTAAGGGATTGCCGATTTCATGGTAAATTCCCGCAGCCATAGTACCGATGGCAGCGCGTCTTTCTGACTGGGCTGCTTCGGTAATTAGTTGGGCATTGCTTATGGCAATGGATTCGGTTCTGGCTAAGTCCAAAAGCACCTCTAAATCCTCTTTGGTATATTCCTCATCTGACTTCTTTTTACCTAATGAGATAAAGCCAATCAAATCATTATGTAGCATAAGCGGTAAGACCACCAAGGCCTTAAGTCTAGCCATTTCACCGGCAATCTCAGGGCTTACGCCAATAATCCCATCTATTTGTTTGATAACTGCGGGGTCTTTGCTGGTCTTTAAGAAGGTAACCAGCCTAGAATCTGAACTAAAAGTTATACTTTTATCCTCTAAACCAGAGGCATTGTAGAGTTGGTATTTATCCTCTGCCTTATTTAAGATAAAGATAGCTGAAGTGTAAGGGTGCAGGGTTTGGTCTAAGAGCTTTAAAGTAGAGCTGACTACCTCATCTAAGTTTAAGACCATAATTACCTCATCAATAAAGGCCTTTAAGATTTGCTTGTATTCGTATTTCTTCTGAAAGAGGAATTTGTCGGTAGAATTAACCAGCCAGGTCTCAAGTGGCCGCAGGAAGATGGTAATGATGAGTGCGCTTACCGCCAGAGAAATAATACTGTTGCCTCCGATAAGGCGGGATACCAAGAGCGTAATAGTCACAAATACCCCAAAGGCAAACACAAACATCCCGGCAAAGACAAGCGTCTTCTTGATGATGACTTCGATTTCCATTAGTTGATGCCGGACAATGGCGTAAGTAAGGATAAAAATGTATATTATTACAAAATAATTACCTATCGGGGGGATTCGTATATTCATTGGGGGGAAAAAAGTAGTGAGCCCCCCAGCAAAGCCGATTAACGCAGCCGATAATACATATTTCAACTGATTACGTTTCTGTAAGGCAGCTTGCTTTATGCCCTTCCACAAAAGAATATGGGCATAAATTAGATAAAACGCATAAAACAGAAGAAAAAAATTGTAAATAAAGCCTACTCTTGGCAAGTAATTAATCCCTGTTTCTGTGGCAGGAAACATATACTTCCTAAATAAGTAAGTAAAATTTAATACAAAGAATATCAAACTCAGAAAATAGCCGAGAAGAACAATATTTTTTTTGCTATCTTTGGTGCCTAAAATGGCAACAATGAAATGAAAAAAAGTTGATGGTATGAAGACTGACCCACAATAAAGAAAGCGATCCCAAAATAGACCTTCGCTAGACGATGAAGACTTTGCTAAATTAGCAAGACCAAAACTCCACAGCGATACGCTCAACATAACTAACATAAATTGCCTATTCACTGTATTTCTATAGTTCTTGCTGTAGACGAATAGCCCCATAATAAAACTTACGATGGCTGTTATAAAGGACGATAACCAAAAATAATTCATTTTTAATTAAATATCAATATTGGCCAACTATTTATCGCCGCTACTCTCTTGAGTAACTTATCTGGATTGACTACGTTGGGATAAGTAACTAATTTAAGAAAGCTCAAATCTGAGATATGATCTGTGTAGGCGTAACTATTTTCTAAAGAAAAACCGTGCTTCTCAAGGAACTCTTTGACTACCTTAACTTTATTTTCCCCATAAAGTATCAGGTTAGAAACTTCGCCTGTAAGTCTTCCATTTTTCTCTTCGAGTACAGTGGAAATATAATATTCTATTCCAATGTGGTTTTTTATAACTTCTGCAAGCAAATTTATTGTTCCGGATATTAAAACAACCTCATCACCATTCTTCATATGTTGTCTTAAGATCTCCATGGCTTCTGGGTAAAACAAACATTTAAGTTCACTTTCAAAAAAATCGCTTATTAACGCCTTAGTTGCGTTAACATCCCAGTCTTTAAATGCTCTATAAACCTTTTTCCTGATAGGTATTACATCTTTTAGTAAGGAGATCTTCCACAAAAAGAATAAGATATAAATCTTTACCAGAAAAAGGAAAGAAACTTTTCTTTTTTTAAACAAATATTTCATTAAGAACTGCTGAGATTGTCCTTTTATAAGGGTGTTATCTAAATCGAAAAATACTATTCTTTTCATTCTGGATATTCCTGATCTATCAATTCAGCTATTTGCCTCATTATGGTATTTGTAATATATAATAAAGTATTTTGGGCCTTGTCTTTGTTATAAAGTTCAGAAAAAGATAGAGGTTTACCTATTCGTATTTCGCATCTCCTAGCAAATTTAGGAAATTTATCAAGCCTAGACCAAAGTTCATATGTGCCTTTTATCCCTACAGGTAAAACTGGAGCCCCTGAAGTAAGGACTATCTTTGCTATGCCTGTATGGGCTTTCCTTAACTTTCCTGTAGCGGAACGAGCTCCTTCAGGAAAAACCCCCAAAACTTTTCCTCTTTGTAACAATTTCATAGTATCCTGGTAAGTATTGGTTTTAGCAAAGTTTTCCCTATCCACTAAGATCTGATCAGTCCTACTTAAGAAAAAACGCCATATTTTATTTTCAAAGTGTTCCTTCTTTGTTAAATAGTGTATCTGCCGCTGGCAGATTGCCATAAAACAAAAAAAATCCAAATAGCTCTGGTGGTTAGAGGCTATTATTAAAGGACCGCCCCTCGGAATATTATCTATCCCTTCCACACTCCTAATCCATAGAATTTTTACTAAAGGGGCAAAAATAAACCTCAACAATCGGTAAAGCATGAAATACTAAAATTAACTATTTAAGTGATTAATAATATGCTCTATGATCTTTGCTGGAATTTTAAGTTTATCGAAATCATGATCTTTAACCTCTACTCCAAAAATTTCCTTAATTTCAAACGCTACTTCAACCGCGGTAAACGAATCCATGCCTAAATCTTCCACTAAATCAGAATCTAATTTTATTTTTGCAATGTTAACATCCAATCTATCCGCTAATACCTCTTTTATCTTCTGTTCTATTTCTTTTCTATCCATCAAACCTCCTAAAAATTAGACAAGAATTATTAGAACCGAAACCGAAGGAATTAGACAGAACAGTCTTTATTTTAGCTTTTCTTGGTTGATTAGGCACATAGTCTAAATCACAATCAGGGTCTTTATACTGATAGTTTATTGTTGGGGGGATTATTTGGTTCTCAAGAGCTAAACAGCAGGCCACAGCTTCAATTGCCCCTGCAGCCCCAATAGTATGGCCAATCATTGATTTTGTAGAAGAAATGGGAATCTTATAAGAATATTCGCCAAAGACATTCTTTATCGCCAGGGTTTCTACTTTATCATTAGCCTGAGTAGAGGTTCCGTGAGCATTTATATAGTCTATGTCTTTTGCTGTTAGATTTGCATTTTCAAGCGCCTTTGAGATAACCGCTACTGCGTCTTTACCATTTGGCTCAGGCATAACCATATGATAAGCGCCGGAATTAGATGCATATCCGATAATCTCTGCATAGATATGGGCGTTTCTTTTTAATGCATGGTTTAGCTCTTCCAAGATATGGATTCCTGCCCCTTCACCTAAAACAAAACCATCCCTTTGTTTATCAAAAGGCCGCGAAGCCTCTTGGGGAGAATCGTTTCTTTTGGAAAGCACCCGCAACGCGCAATAAGCACCGAAGGTAAATTGAGTAACAGGCGCTTCTGTGCCGCCGGATACGCATATATCCATTTCTTCATCTTGAATCTTTCTAAAAGCCTCTCCGATTGCATAACCGCCTGATGCGCAGGCTGTAGAGATAACCATATTAGAACCTAACAGATTATATTGTATGGCAATGTGGCTGGATATGGCATTGGGAGTGACTTTAACTACGCCTAAAGGGTCTATTCTATTTATTCCTTTTTTTAATGCTGCTATTATCTGTTCTTCGTGGAAAAGCACTCCTCCCAATCCCGAACCCATAACCACACCAATTCTATTTCTATCTTCTTTTTCCAAATACAACTTACTATCTTCTAAGGCCATCTTTGCGCAAGACAGGCCTAAATGCACAAACCTATCTACTCTTTTAGCTACCTCTTTGGGCATATATTTTAGAGGGTCGAAGTTTTTTACTTGGCCGGCAATTTTAGTATTTAGATTTGAAACATCAAAGGAGGTAACCGTATCCACTCCCGACTTGCCTTCTATATTTGCCTGCCAGAATTCTTCTTTGCCTATCCCATTCGACGCTACAACACCCAATCCTGTTATTACTACCCTGCGCTTATTCACACCGCACTCTCCTGCCTTTGTATCCACGCATCAATCTTTTCCTTTCTAAAGCGCCATTGGCCGATGAGTTTTACGGCGGGGATTTTGTTGTGTTTTAGCCAATCATAGATAGTGCGGCGCGTAACTCTTAAATAAGACGCCAATTCCTCTATAGTCATCAATGTTCCATTAGCCATATGTCTCTCCAAATTATGTTTACATTATAAATAAAAAATAAAATTTGTCAAGGAAAATCTTTACATTCTTTGACATAATGATGAATATAGGTTTATTATACTGCTAAAAGGTGTATAAATAGGTAAAGTTTACAGGATGATGGTTTGTTTGTAACTTATTGAATTGTCGATAGTTATATAACTAAAGTTAGCGAGGGAATTATATTATTCTTAGATAGGATGAGTGCTGGTCAGAAAGCTTAGGAAAGGAAATTTTAATTCCTCTGCCTAGAGATTTGGCTATTTTTATTAAAGTCTCTATAGTTAAATTTCTCTCTTCGCCAGTTTCAATTTGAGAGATGAACTGCTGAGAAACGCCTAATTTCTTTGCAAGATCAATCTGCCGAAGATGCTTTTCTTCTCTCAATTCAGCAATCTTCTGCGCCAAAGCGACCTTGGCACACTCAAGCTCATAGGCTTTACGGAATTTCTCATTTTTTAACTTTTCCCTTAAATCAATCTCGATGTTTTCTAATCTTACTTTATTCATTTGAATCACCTCACAATTCCAACCGTTCTATATTTGTTCCGCAAGCTTCTGTTTCAATCTTTCTTTTTATGCACAATCTCAAATCATTTTCAGGAATCTTCTTTACATGTTTTTTTATCGCATGAACCAGTATTGCTCTTTCGCGTAAATAAAAGAAATAGAATATTCTATTATCTTTAGGGCGCAACTCATAGATTCCGTCTTCAAGATAATCTGACATAGGCCTACGCAAATTATTCCCTTGCTTCTTCAGTTCTATAATATACGCGAATACTTTTGCCTGTTCCTTCTGCGTCAAAGAATCTATAAATTTTTTAACTGGCTTACTGCCGTCTTTGTCTATAAAATAATATACACCTCTAAGCCTATCTTCTTGCATTTAAATTATACAAGATATAACTTGTATTGTCAAGGGGTATTTAATTGGCCTCTCATTTCTAAGGCGCCAAATTGGCACCTTAGGATTTCCCGATATTCAAAACGGTTCCTACACACGAAACCCAATTCTCCTTTTGGGCTCTTTAGGTTGCTTCATTAACTGACGTATCGCCTCAAATATATCCTTTATGCCTGCATCATGTTTCTCAATTTTTATTTCAAGTTCGCCTAACTTAAAAGCAAGTTCTCTGTGGGTGGATATAATCTGGCGCAACTTAACGAATGTTTTAATTATAATAATACTTATTTTTATTGCTCTTTCGCTTTTTAGAACGCTTGCTAACATTGCTACGCCATGTTCAGTAAAGGCGTATGGTAAGGCACTGGAATGCTTCATGGTCCGGAACTGGTTGCAAATTGCAACCAGTTCATCTCGCTCTCCGATTGTCAAAGAGAACATAAACTCTTGTGGAAAACGCTTGATATTCCGCCTTACCTGCTGATTTAGATACTTTGTTTTTACTCCATAAAGCTCAGCGAGATCTCTATCTATCATAACCCTATGACCCCTTATTAAAAATATTCTCTGTTCAACTCTCTCTTCGGGAATTAATTCCTTCATCTTCATCGCCTCCTACTCAAATGAAGCCATAACTTATGGAGTATCGGTTTTGATACTCTCCGGCATAAGTTATCTGGCTGAATTTGACCCTTGACAATTTTTGGAATATGGACAGTTACCGTAACCAACCGTAATCTCAAAAATTGTCGAGGGTTAAGTTCGGGCATACAATTTACGTTTACTATCGTTCCGTAAATTGTGCCCTCACTTAAATAGACGTAGAAAGTGGCTAAATCTAACAGGGATTTTTAGCGGATAGCTTGCTTGGTTCGGCATGACCTCTGAAAGATGCAAATTAAGGTTTTCGCTGAAGCGCACATTAGAATTTTTTCGGCAAGAGTGCACAAGGATTTACGACTCGCTGGAGCACGCCTGCCTTACGTAAGTCTACTGGCGTAAGCGAGGAGTAAACCGTAGCGCACGGCGAAAAAATTCAGTGCGCGCAAGACAAAAACCTTAATTTATCTCTTGAGGGCTGCTTTGAACTTCTTGGTTAAGGCAGGAATGATTTGGAAGAGGTCTGCGACAATGCCATAGGTTGCAACTTTAAAAATTGGTGCATCAGGGTCTTTGTTGATGGCGACAATTATTTTGGAGGACTGCATTCCTACTAAGTGTTGAATCTGGCCTGATATTCCGCAGGCAATATATATTTTGGGTGAGACGGTTCTTCCGGTCTGGCCTACCTGGTGCGAATAAGGCATCCAGCCTGAATCTACTGCTGCGCGCGATGCGCCTACTGCTGCTCCTAATACATGCGCGAGTTCCTCTAAGAGTTTAAAATTTTCCGGGCCACCCATCCCCCGTCCGCCAGAAACAATGATATCTGCCTCGGCTAAATTCACCAGGCTCTCGACTTCTTCTATAATATCCAGCAGTTTTGTACGCGATGAAAGTAAACTGCCGTCAAAATTTTCTCTGATAATTTTACCTTTGCGCCGTTTATCGGGGCCGATAATCTGCATTACCTTATGCCTTACCGTGGCCATTTGCGGCCGGTGATTGGGCGTGATAATGGTAGCCATAATATTGCCGCCGAATGCCGGACGGGTCTGCAGTAAAATTTTCTTATCTGAATCAATATCTAATCCCGTGCAATCTGCGGTCAGGCCAGTATTAATTCTAACAGCCACCCGTGAAATCAAAGAACGGCCAATGGAAGTTGCACCGCAGAGAAAAATCTCAGGTTTGTATTTCTGGATAAGTTTTACGAGGACATTGGTATAGGGCTCATCCTGAAAATTTGCCAGTTCCGGCGCTTCGATAACGTATGCGGTATCCGCACCATACCAGAATAATTCATCCGACTGCTCACCCATATTATTGCCTAAAAGCACAGCGCCTACATAGGTATCCAGTTTCCTGGCTAATTCGCTGGCCTTACCCAATAACTCATAAGAAACAGACTGGATTTTACCTTTCTTCTGCTCTATAAAAACCCAGACGCCTTTGTATTCTTTTAGTTCTGGTTTTTCTCCCTTGGCTTTTGGTTTTTCGATGAGGATGGCTTTCAGTTTACAGGCAGGCACACAGGCACCGCAGAGATTACACTTATTTAAATCTATCACGGCCTTTTTATGGCTTTGGCTAGAGGAAGCCAAACCACTGCTCTCTAGCTTGTCCATCATACGGATAGCATCAAAAGGGCAGGCCTTAATACATAATGAACAACCCGTGCATTTTTCTATAATAATCTGAATATGCATATTATTTAGGGTATCTCATTCTTTAGTGCTTCTGTTAATTTTTCAGCTATTTCTTGAGCTTCGCCTTGCAGCATAACGCCGCCAGTCCGAGGAGGGGGTGTAAATATTTTGATGACCTGTGTGGGTGAACCGCTAAGGCCTATCTTTTGGCTATCTAAATCCAAGTCTTTATGCGTCCAGTGGGTAATCTTTGCCTGTTTTGAGCGCATCATACCTTTTAGAGAAGGCAGCCTTGGTTCATTTATCTCTTTGACCACGGTAAATAAAGCAGGTAAAGGCGTTTCAATAATATCGTATCCTTCCTCAGTCATCCTCTCTACCCGCGCCAGCTTATCCTCTATTCTTTCTATCTTTTTCACATAAGCAACCTGTGGTAAATCTAAGTGCGCTGCGATTCCAGGCCCGACCTGCGCAGTATCTCCGTCAGAGGCCTGCTTACCGCAAATTATCAAATCAAAATCGCCTATTTTCTTTATGGCGCAGGATAAGGTATAACTCGTAGCCCAGGTATCGCTTCCGGCAAAATTCCTGTCAGAAATCAATATCCCCTCATCTATCCCCATAGATATTGCTTCCCTTAATGCAGACTCAGCCTGGGGCGGGCCCATAGTGATAACTGTGCTCTTGCCGCCAAGTTTCTCTTTAAGCCGCACTGCCTCCTCAAGCGCATACATATCAAAGGGATTGATAATGGATGTTACGCCTTCACGGATTAAGGTATTGGTCTGGGGGTTAATCCTGACCTCGCTTGTTTCAGGGACCTGTTTTATGCAAACGATTATATGCATAATCTTACTTAATATGGGAGAATACGTATTTATTTACCCGGTTTACGTCTTCTTCTCTGATGTCCATAAACTCTATACCCACATCGTATCGTTTGCCTTCCTCAATACTACCAATAATAAATTCCTTAACCCAGACCACTTTACCTATAGCCTGTATCGGTGTGTTATCTTCAGGAAGGTAGAGCTTTAAATCCAAGACGTCCTGCTCATTTAGCTCATCGTAGGCAATAAGGCATATGCCGCCCTGGCTTATATTGCGGGTAATTGACAATTCCTTTTCTGTGACTGCCCTTTTGTTGTAAATGACATCTACCAGAGCACTCAAGCGCACAAATTTTCTTTTTTCTTGTGCATTCTCCACTTCACACCTCCTCCTATTTAATGCTTTCTTTGATTAACTGCAGGGCGATGATGTTGCGCTGTATCTGATTTGTCCCTTCGTAAATTTGGGTAATCTTGGCATCGCGCATATATTTTTCTACAGGGTAGTCCTTCATATAACCGTAGCCGCCGAAAATCTGGACTGCATCCGTAGTAACCTCCATTGCCACATCTGAGGCAAAGAGTTTTGCCATTGCAGATTCTCTTCCTACATCACGCCTGCCTGCATCAACCATGCGTGCCACTGCATATACCAGGCTTCTGGCCGCCTCCACTTTTGTGGCCATATCCGCCAGCATCCATTGAATACCCTGAAAACTGGAAATGGATTTTCCGAACTGCTGTCTCTCTTTGGAATAATTTAGCGCTAAATCCAGGGCGCCTTGGGCAATACCCACTGCCTGGGCTGCTACGCCCGGACGGGATATATCAAATGTCTTCATCGTAATAATAAAACCCATCCCTTCTTTGGACAATAAGTTTTCTTTGGGAATTTTGCAATCCGTAAAGATGAGTTCCTGTGTTACAGAAGCGCGAATACCTAACTTCTCTTCTTTTTTGCCAAAACCAAAACCGGGCGTTCCTTTTTCTACAATGAATGCCGAGGCACCCCGCGCGCCCTTTGTTTTATCGGTCATGGCAATAACCGTGTAAATCTGCGCCTCGCCTCCATTGGTAATAAAATGCTTGGTGCCGTTTAAGACATAGTAATTCCCTTCTTTTTTGGCAGTAGTTTTGATATTGGCTGCGTCAGAGCCTGCCTCTGGTTCGGTAAGGCCGAAGGCCGCTATCTTTTTACCGCTGGCTAAATCAGGAAGGTATTTTTTCTTTTGCTGCTCATCGCCAAAGAGTACTATCGGAAATGTGCCTAATGCTGAGGCAGCATAACAAACAGCAATTCCACCGCAGGCGCGGGATAATTCCTCGGTGGCAATGCATAAGTTTAATACGCCGCCTACGTTTTGGCCCTCAGGCAACTGCAGGGTTCCGCCGTACTCCTGCGGCATGAATATGGCAAATAAATCTGACTGCGCCAAAATCTTGATAATATCCCAGGGGAATTCCTCTGTCTGGTCGTATTTAGCTGCTACAGGTTGAATCTTATCATGGGCAATCTTGCGCGTTAATTCCTGAATCATCTTTTGTTCGTCCGTCAATAAATAATCCATACTTCTCACTCCTTTGTGCTATCTTATATTATAATTGTTTAACCAGAGCGATTTCTTGACAGTTAGGAAATTTATGGCAATTAATACATTCTGCCCAGATTTTATGGGGCAGGTTAGAATGTTTGATTCTTCTAAATCCGGCCTTGCGAAAATATTCCGGTTTATAGGTAAGCACAAATATCTTTTTTACTCCCAGTTGCCTTGCTTCATTGATACAAGTAGTAATAAGTTGGCTGCCTATGCCTTTCTTTTGCATATTCTTTTTTACGGCTAAAGACTTTATCTCTGCTAAATCATCCCAGGAAATATGCAAGGCACAACAACCCACTATTTTCTTATCTTGATAGAATACCCAGAAGTCTCTTAAGTTTTCATACAATTCATTAAGAGAACGCGGCAGCATCAAATCCTGCTTGGCAAATGAATTAATCAATTCCTTGACCTGCTTTACATCTCTTATATTAGCTTTTCTAATCATTCAATCTCTGTCC
>Ga0315274_10005457_pt1 | contig 18597 bp, 11 predicted proteins | sample YL17G02_20_MG_FD_203700 | JGI IMG/M metagenome (GOLD analysis project Ga0315274, IMG submission 203700) | Sediment microbial communities from Yellowstone Lake, YNP, Wyoming, USA - YL17G02_20 | ecosystem: Environmental > Aquatic > Freshwater > Lake > Sediment | place: USA: Wyoming | collected...
GGTCACTGGATCACCGTGAACTACAGGGAGAGTTACGACATATTTGCCGTGAGCGGCATCTTGTTCAATCATGAGTCGCCGCGCCGGGGTCTCGAGTTTGTCACGAGGAAGATCACGGATGGTGTTGCGAGAGTCAAGCTGGGTAAAGTGCGCAAGCTCTCTCTCGGGAACCTCGATGCAGAACGTGATTGGGGGTTCGCGGGCGATTATGTGAAAGCAATGTGGCTGATGCTTCAACAGCGCGAACCGGACGATTATGTCGTTGGAACCGGTGTAACCCATACGGTGCGCCAGTTTGCTCAGAAGGCGTTCGAGCGGGTCGGGTTGGATTGGGACGACCACGTTGAGGTGGATCCGCGCTTCATCAGACCGGCTGAAGTCGAAACGCTCAAAGCGGACCCATCCAAAGCAAGAGCTAAGCTTGGGTGGAAACCCGAGGCATCGTTCGATGAGCTGGTGGACATGATGGTGGACGCGGACCTGAAACGACTCTCATCATAACCGAGTTTCGAAGTGCATAGGAGGAGCGTTGGTGCGAGCGTTTGTGACCGGAGCGGAAGGGTTTGCAGGAAGTCATTTGACCGAACTGCTGCTCCGGGAAGGGATGGAGACGCACGGGACGTACCTCGACGATACCGCTTTCGGAGCGCTACCGGACGCCGTGAGCCAGGCAAAACTCGCGCGGTGCGACCTGCGGGATCGCGAAGGTATCGCGCGGCTCGTGTCGGAGACGTCACCGGACCTCGTTTTTCACCTGGCTGGGGTATCATCCGTTCCTCAAAGCGAACGGAACCCTGCCTTGACCGTTGAGACGAACATTACCGGCACGTGCAATGTGCTTGACGCCGTACGGGACAATGCAGGTCAAGCGAGTGTGGTCATGGTCAGCTCTGCCGAGGTGTATGGAAAGGTCACGCGGGAACAGGTCCCCCTTTCGGAAGACGCGCCGGTGAAACCGGATAACCTGTATGGCGTGACGAAGGCAACAGTCGAGTTGCTGAGCAAACTGTACGTTGCGCGGTACGGAATGGACATCGTCATTGTGCGCCCCTTCAATCATATAGGACCGCGGCAGAACCCGGTGTTTGTGTGTGCGGATTTCGCCTCCCAGATTGCACAAATCGAGTACGAATTGATGCCTGCGCGAATCAATGTCGGCGACATCTCGGTTGAACGCGATTTCACCGACGTCAGAGACATGATGAAAGGGTACCTGCTTGCAGCGCGACGAGCCCATCGAGGGGATACGTATAACCTGTGTTCAGGACGAACACGGCGAGTCGAAGAGATCCTGAAAACGTTGCTCAGTTTCGCTACAGTACCCATCGAGATCCATCAAGATCCTACTAAACGGAGACCTTCGGAAATCCCCATCCTGGTTGGTACTGCTGAGAAGTTCAGAAGAGTGACAGGATGGGTTCCGGAAATCCCGTTCGAGACAACGTTGCGTGACACGTTGAACTACTGGCGCGCTCGGGTACGTCCTGCACAGACTCAGACAGCGCGAGAACGTGGAATGGGGTAGGGGAGTCGGGCTCAGGCTCAGGATGCAGCTACCTCGGGAGCTTGCTCAATCGTGACCGTTTCGATCGCAATCGGTTTGACCGGTCTGTCGTTTTGATCGGTCTCAACCTCGGCGATCTTCTTGACCACATCCATTCCCTCAACTACTTGCCCGAACACCGTGTATTTGCCGTCAAGCGGTGGCTGCGGCCTCACACAGATATAGAATTGGCTGCCTCCGCTGTTCGGGTCGTTCGCTCGTGCCATTGCCACAGTTCCTTCCACGTGTCTCCGTTGGTTGAATTCGGCGGGGATCGTGTACCCGGGTCCGCCGCCGGGCGAACCGTCAGGCGACCCGGTCTGTATCACGAAATCTTTCACGATCCTGTGGAACGGCGACCCGTTGTAGAATCCCTTTTGAGCGAGGTTCACGAAATTCTCTACCGTTCTCGGAGCGTTTTCGGGGTAAAACTTGAACTTGATTGTCCCGCGTGAAGTCTTAATAACAGCGACTTTGTCCCGGTATTCTCCGACGACCTTTTGGAGTTCCTCCGGACTGAGTTCTGCTTTTGTGCCGGATGCTGATTCCTCCCCCTCGTGCTGGTGGGACTCGGTCGGCTGGGAAGGATACGGGTTGACTCTGGTATTGACAATGGCGAGCACCGCACCACCAAGCATGACGCCAATCAAACCGAGAATGCGTACCATAACGATACGTCTAATTGGGTTACGTTTGTTCATCTGCTGTCCGCTCCGTTCGCTGCCAGAACACGCGCACTCATCATCAATATTCGCAAACTGCTCTGCTGCAGGATTGGATGTAGTTTATCACGACGGTCAGGCGCTGTCAATTAGGATGCGGACTGAATCATCCCCAGTCTTGTCGAGTTCTCGGAAGCAACCCATCGACTTCGCAGGGACGTCCCCTGTCACGTCCGTATGTCGCGTTACCCGCGTGACTCTTCGGACACGACGAAGCGTGTCCCTCCGAGAATTGGCTCGCGCGCACATTCTTGTCCGCCACCGCAAAGGAAAACTGGGGATGACTCTGGGATGCGGACACAAGAGACGTAGAGGATAGACATTCTGTTGCTCTGACAGACAGGGCGTGTGACTCTCCGCGCACTTCGTGGTTTATAGAACTGCTGGTTGAACCACGGAGAACACTAAGAACACGGAGAGTCAGGCAAAAAGCCGCAGGTGCCGCCGCTTACGAAGGCGCAAGCATAGCTTGCGCACTCCACAAAAAGGCGAACAGCGTACGGGCAGTGCTAATCCTTCTCAAGTTTCTTTATCCGCTCCTCGGCGTTTTTGTACGGGAAGGCGTTCGGGTCGCGAACGCCTTGACAAAGCTCGACAGATTTCCTGAATGCTTCAAGTGCCTTCCCCTTTTCGCCGGCGCGCTACGGTCCAATCCGGCGGATACTCCACCACAAGCGGCAACATTGTCTCCATGTCGCCATCCCGTATCGCCGTCAGGAACGCCTTCACAACCGCTCCGACCAGAGGTCCGACCGCACGCAGGTCGTGTAGCTCACCAAGCTGCATCACAGCGTTCTTACGCGCACCCTGGTCGGGATCCTTCAACTGAGCGATCAATCTTTGCACCGTTGGCTCGGGGTTCGCGTCCACCTGCTCGGATCCATGTAGAGCGCCATCAAGGTGATTCGGGGACATATCGTGCACAGCTCGACCCGACCCTTTCTGCAATATCCAGCGCGCTACAAGCCCTGATTCTTTTTCGGCAAGTTTCCGATGCATGTTGTTGAGTATGTCTTTCTGGCTTCGCGCGACATTCCAGATGCGGACCTCGGCGATCTCGCCGTCGAACTGCCGTCCAAGACCGGCGCTTGCCTGTCCGATCATCAATGGTGCACGCGCAGGAACGGCGGGCGGGAACAGGTTCATGCCGACACACTGTCCATCAACGAACAACGACATCTTACCTTTCTGCCAGGTTGCTGCGACATGGTGCCACTTGCCTTTTTCAATAACGCCGGGCACCGTGCCTGACGCATCCGGTGTTCCTCGCACGTTGTCAGAAGGTACGGTGAGATTTGTGAACCGGTCACCGGAGCCGACAGCGAACGTGAGTGCGCACGAGCGGTTGTCCACCTCTCGCACAATGAGTGTGTATCCGCTCTTCCAGGGGACCTCCTTCGATACGACCGCACGCTCGCCAGGGGCGTTGCGAACCTTGATCCACGCTTCGAGGGTGAACTCGTCGCCGATATCAAGTAGCTTGGAATCAGCGATCTCGACGAAGTCATCCACGCCGTCGAAAGATAGCCCGAGCCTGTCGTCCGGCGCAGCGCTCGACGGCTGGGCAGCAGAGATATGAAGAGATACCACCAGCCCAATCGCAGCAAGACCGCCGCAGAGACCAGCGAGCCATACTGCGGATGGATTGCATTCCGGGACCGATAGCCCAAGAAGACGCCGAATGCGGTTCATGAGTGACCCTCCCTTCCATGCCATTGCCAGACGTGGCAGCGGGGCACTTCGAATCTCTTCCATATCTGTCAGGGCGCGAGCGTAGGTGAACACGTCGCCACAGGCGGCTACAGCGAGATCGTCGCAACAGTTCTCCCGTTCGACGCGGATTCGATGAGAGACCCACCAAACTGCCGGATGGTAGAAGAGCACCGTCTCGATGACCGTCTGAAACAAGTTGACCAGATAATCGTACCGACGAATGTGAGCCAACTCGTGCGCGATGAGGGCTTCGATCTCCTGCGGTTTCAGCCCGGTCAACGCGCTCGCTGGCAAAAGTATCACGGGACGCAACCAGCCGATGACCGTCGGCACTTGCGCGAGTGCTGACTGAACGAGCCGCACTTTCTGCCCCACTTTCAAACGTTCGACGAGTTCAGCAAGCGCTCTTTCCCACCTATCAGCGACAGGTTCAACGAACCGCCGTTTGAGATACTGGACGCGTGCCCATCCGCCCAGAAGCCGCAGCGACAGAATGATCACGCCGATGAGCCATCCACACACGACCCATGGCAGCACAGGTTTGACCAGGTTTGATAGACGTTGCTGCCAGAGGTGAAATGGTGGTGCCGCAACAGACATGACAGCGCCCGGCACTGGACCCAACTCGGGAAGCGGCTGTATCTGTTCTGGCGCTGGTGCCTGTGGGGGCTTGCGTTGAACGTCCTCACCGGGTGCCAGCGGCTCGATGCTGGATTCGTGAGCTGCCGTTACCGGCGCTGGCACATGCACGGTCCTTATGGTGCTCGCGAACACCATCGCCATGAGCACCATCGCAGCGCATGATGCGATGTACCGGCTGTTCGCTGAGCGGTTTCTGAGCAACATCAGAGCGACAGCGAGCAGTATCGCTATTGCCGTCCCTTGCCAGACAAAATGCAGAAGCGCCCAGCCAATTCGTTCAACGGCGGGTTGTGAAAGGATGGTTTCAATCGTCATGGCTGCGTCCTCCCTCAAGCTGATCGAGCAGCTTCCGGATCTCCTTCAGTTGATCCGGCGGCAAAGGTTTCTTCCTCGCCCTTAACGCCTGCATAACCAGTTTCTCTGCTGAGTTGCCGAACGCGCGATAAAGCAGGTCGCGCACGAGCTGCCGTTGAGTTTGTTCCGCGGTCTGTCGCGCGTGATAGACGTGGGCACGGCTCGTGTCATCGCGGCGGACTAAGCTTTTTGCGGTCATAATCTGAAGCAGTTTCAAAATGGTCGTGTACCCAGTACCACGGACGCTGTTGAGTTCTTCGTGGACTTCGCGTACCGTGCTCGGTCCGCGCCGCCAGAGCACGCGCAGGATGGAAAGTTCGGCATCGGTAGGACGCGGTAGGTTTCCTTTTGCCATAGGTGAGACCCTCCCTGTTTCCCCTTCAATATCCATAGTATATACGAAACCTTTCGTATTGTCAACGAAACTCTTCGTAGGAGTATCTTGCCAAATGCCCTTTCTGGGTAGCGCATCTGTGGAATCTGTGGCTTGCATTCATCGGTATCAGAAGGGATGGATGCACCCCGAAAATGAGTATGTATGTGTTTAGCGTTTCACCGCAGAGGCGCAGAGAACGCAAAGAAGACGCCGAGGGCATTTGTCGAGACCCGCACAACACATGTTCTCTTGGTGTCATTCCCGCGCAAGCGGGAATCCAGTGACATGTGTGCGCACGCACGGCTTGCACAGTCAATATAGAAGATCAGAGGCGATGCAACGATTCAACTTGCTCGGTCGGGGATGTATCGCGATGATGCACGAGCGGTTCCTGCCAGAGAAGTTGGTGCATCCTGTCGAGGAGCGCGCCGAACGTGCTCGTGTCATAGGCACAGAGGGGTATCGCGTCGTGAATCCTGCACAAATTGAAGACCGGCTCGTGCTGGAGGAGATCTGTTTTGTTGAACAACAGAATTGTCTTCTTCTGGTCAAGCTCAAGCTGACGGAGAATGCCGTTTACTTCGCTGATACGATGTTCGAAATGGGGGTTGCCGATGTCAACGACGTGCAGGAGCAAGTCGGCGTCCTGCACCTCCTCAAACGTCGCGCGAAACGCCGATAGCAAGTCCGGCGGCAGGTCGCGGATAAGCCCGACCGCGTCTGTAATGATCACGTCGCGTTCTTTCGGGAACCTGAGCCGTCTGCTTGCAGGATTGAGCGTAGCGAACAGCTTGTCTTCCACAGTTACATCGCTATGCGTGAGCGAATTGAGCAGGGTTGATTTGCCGGCGTTCGTATATCCCACAATTGAGACAACGGGCAACCCGTGCTGTTTTCTGAGCGACCGACGAACGTACCGTCTCTGTCCGATCTTTTCGATTTCGTGTTCGAGCCGATGTATTTTGTCGCGGGCGCGTCTTCGGTTGATCTCGAGTTTGCTTTCCCCCGGACCCCGACCGCCTATACCGCCGGTAAGCCGGGACATGGCAGTGTTCTTTTCTGCGAGCCTCGGCAAGAGGTACTTGAGTTGAGCGAGTTCGACCTGAATCTTCGCTTCGGTAGTCCGCGCTCTTTGCGCGAAAATGTCGAGTATGATCTGCGTCCTATCGAGGATTTTCAGTTCTGTGAAATCGGCGACGGCTTTGATCTGCCCTGCCGTTAGGTTCATGTCGAACACAATCATCTCAGCGCCACGTTGCATGGACCTGCCGATAAGCTCTTTCAGCTTACCCTGTCCGACGATGAACTTTGGGTCTATCATGTGCCGCTTCTGGATCACGGTGTCCACAACGACAAGCCCGGTTGTGCGGGCAAGCTCTTCGAGTTCCGCGATAGATTCGCGTGCAGACTCATACGACCCCGTGGCGGCATGCACGAGGATAGCGCGATCCCGACCTTCGATAGGGGACGCGGCATGTCGTACCCGGTCGAACTCTTCCTCCAGCGATTCGATGATCTCGAGGAAATCCGGGTTGAGATCGTACAGGGTCGTGGGCTCGGTCAGTTCCCATGCATGGTCCTCCGCGTTGTGTGCGACAAGATGGGCGCTGTACACCAGACCGGGCATGCCGTCGGGTTTCACGCCGATCGCCGTGATCCAATCTAACCGGAGCAGCGTCAAGTCTGTCAGGTCTTCCTCGGAGAGCGGTTCTTCATGAAGATGGGTATGTATTAACCGGACGCCACGGAATCGTGCGAGACCAGGTTTATCCGACGACATATCGGGCAGAAAAACGCCTCGTGCCGTGCCGACGACGATCTTTTCGATCTGACCGCGTCTGTCAACGAGGATGCCAATTTGGCGACCTATCTCGTGGGAGACTTCTGCGAGGTATTTCCCCACCTCGGGAGTGACGACCATGCCGTGCGACACGCGCCTCCTCCCGATTCGTTCTATCATTCCAATTTGGCTGGCTTTTAGTCCGTGAAGGTTACCGTAAACCTTTATGACAGCATCGCCTCCTTAGATGAGCTGGCAGGACGCAGCAAGCAGCGCCCCTGCACCGACATCGCTGTACCAACACTATGATACACGATCTTACCCGAACCGTTCCATTGCCTCAACGAATGCGACGATGTTCTCCCATGGCACTTCAGGTTCAAGCACGTGAATCGGTGCAACAAGAAGACCGCCGTTAAAACCGACGGTCTTGATGCGCAAGGCTATCTCGGCTTTTACGTCTTCGGGTGCTCCTAACTGTGTCTGCAATCGTCTTGTTGCTTGTTCTCCGCGAGCGTTTCGATGAACGCTTCTATTCGCGTTCTCATTTGCGCCTCGGACCAGACTCTCGAATCGTTCATGTCCGATTCGAGGACCAGGGTAGAGACTCCTGTCCGTTCGGTCACTATCCGTGCGATCTCAAGCTGACCGAACGAGTACGGCTTGCAACTCCGGTTCGAGTGCATGATAAGACCGTCCGCCGTGTAATCGTTCACCATCTCTGCCAAGGTATCAGCTCGGTAAGAGAGTCCGCGGTTTGTGTAAACGCCGAGATAGGCTTCCGCGAGCGCCTGCATCGGGTCGCTTCCGGACGACGCAGACATCGTGCCCCATGCCGCAGTGTAGGTTGCTGCAACAAAAGACGCGCCGAGCGAGGCGTACGTTTCCGAAAGCCATCTCATCTTGTACCATATCGGCAGATTGTCCCAGACGAGCCGGTACGTTTCCTGATCGATGGCACCTATGCCGTCCTGGACTCTCTTTTCGACCTCGCTTTTGAGTCTCCTGTAATAGTCCACAGCGTCCTGCGTGCCGCGTAAACAGACTATCGGCGCCATGTGAACGAACATATCAAAACAGGTCATCGGGGAAGGTCTGTTTTGCGCGAGTGAGAGTATCTCGCGCCACAATCGTGCTGCCTCTTGCGCAAGACGGACGACTTCTTCGAGCCGCTCCATGCTGAACGGTTTTCCCGAAATGGTCTCAATGAATTCCACAAGCTCACGAAGCTGTCGTTCGACGTACCGCGCGGCATGTGGGTCTATCGCATTGTGCTGGAAGGGCGTATCTATAAGAATCATCGGGACGTTAAGATACGTTGCGAGGTGCTCATACCACTTCATCACCGTACCGCAAATATTGTTGCAGCAAAGCAAGAAGTCCGGTTTTGGTTCGCCACCAATCGGGCTTTCGCCGGTGAAGAGCGACCCGAAATCGCTCCGGGCGTATGAGCATATGTCCGGCGAGAACCCGCGTTCCTCTGCTGCCATGCACAGTTCAGGCGCCATCTTGTGAGCGCCGATCATGGCGGCATGATTTTCGGGATATATCGGTATGATGTCGGCGGCGTAGAGAAGTTCAACAGGCGCACCGCTCGTGACCCACGCGACGTGTTGACCGATGTCGCCCGCCATCTTGGCTGTCATGTAGTAGCGGGTGATCGTCTCTCGAAGCAGTGCCTCGTTCTCAAACTTCTTACGCATTCTCTTGGTTCGGCGCTTACCTCAGCCCATCATCCCACGGCGTTCTTGACTGGCGGACACGAAACATGTGTGCAGCACACGCTTCCTTCATTGATCCAGCCCACACCCTAACCCTCTCCTCGTGGGAGAGGGAACGAAGGAGAGGATCTCATCGCTTCTCGGATTCCGTGTACGTCGCGCGCCCAAGTATGTGGGCTCTCATACTCTTGTTTCGCTGGCAGCCCAGCTAGACGCACCCTCGGTTCAAGCACTTCAGCTTTGTGCCAGAGCCTCTTACCGGAGCCTAATCTCCCGTCCCTTCTTGTTCGACTCGTACACGGCGTCAGCTATCCGCTGAACGTCCAGCGCCTGTTCCGCGGTGACACGCAGTTTGCGGTTCCCTTTGACACATTCCACGAAATGTTCGATTTCGCCGAAGTACGGGTCTGCCTTACCAGTAACCGAAGGCGTTATATCTGCATGCCTATTACCGATGAGCGTATGCACTTTCACTGGCGACATCGTGACGCCGCCACGGTCGCCCAGAAGCATCATGGTTGTGGCGGTGTCCCCATCAATGAAAGACGCCCATGACGTTTCTATAGTCATCATAGCGCCATTGTCGAGCCGGATGAAACCAGCAGCGAAATCTTCGACATCGAACTCTTTCGGACGACATTGCGCTGACCAAAACGCCGAAGCTACATCTTTCCGTCTCCCGAACTTCTGGAACGTGCATCCTGACACGGCGACCGGTTTTGGGTTTCCCATGAGCCACAGGAGCAGGTCCACGACATGGACGCCAATATCTATGAACGGACCGCCGCCGGACTTCTCTTTCATGTGAAATACGCCCCAACCCGGAATTCCGGACCGACGCAGATAGATACCTCGGGAATAGTACACCTTACCTACAGCACCTTCCTCGATCATGTATTTGAGATGCTCCATCGCTGGCATGAACCGATAATGGAACGCGACGGTCAACAGTCGCTTATTCTGCTTCGCGGCAGCGATCATTTTCTCGCACTCTCTGACGTTCATTGCCATAGGTTTTTCGCAAATGACGTGTGCACCGCGTTCCAGCGAATCAACGGATGCCTTGCAATGCGCGTAGTTTGGCGTACAGACATCAACGATGTCCGGTTGATGTTTCTCAAGCATCTTTCGGTGGTCGGTATAGACGTGCTCGACGCAGTACCGTTGCGCCACCTCTCGAACACGTTCCCGGTTGATATCGCAGAATGCGACCAGTTCCACATCCGGAAGCTTCGTGTAATGGGGGATGTGGTAATCTCTTGCAATTGCGCCCGTTCCGATCACAGCCACTTTCAGCTTCATGCGTTTATCCTCCCTCTAGTTTTGCCCTTGCCTTCATAGTGTGCGCCACCGATAGTTCCTCCCCACTATACTGCTCTTAACCGTTCAGCAAGTCTCGTGTATCGTCGCGCTATCTTATCATTTCGTACGGCAATGTGGAGCGCCTTCTTGCTTCCTACCAGAACGACCAATTGTGTTGCTCGCGTGACAGCGGTGTAAAGCAAGTTTCGCTGTAGCAGAACGTAATGTTGCGTTAGCAGGGGAATAACGACAGCGGGAAACTCCGTCCCCTGAGCTTTATGTACCGATACGGCATATGCAGGGACGATCTCGTCCAGCTCGCCGAAATCGTATGTCACGTTCCTTCCTTCATACGTGACGGTGACGCGCTGTTCGACCTGTTCGACCTGCGCTATTCTGCCGACGTCACCGTTGTATACTTCCTTGTCGTAGTTGTTGCGTATCTGCATGACCTTATCGCTGACTTTGAACCGGTGACCTGCGCGCAACACGCCGCCCTCTCCCGGGTTGAGCAGTTTCTGCAACTCATCGTTCAGTCGCGCGACACCTGCCGGACCTTTGTGCATCGGAGACAGAACCTGGACGTCGTTGACCGGGTCGAGCCCGAACTTCTCCGGGATACGTTGTGTTGCCGTCTCAATTATAGTGCGACACACCTCTTCAGGTTCATCTTTCTCGATGAAATAGAAATCCTGTGTTGTGCCAGCAGCTTTCAGCACAGGGAGCTCGCCGCGATTGATCTTGTGAGCATTCACGATGATCAAGCTTCGTGCTGCTTGCCGGAATATCGTTGTCAGTCGCACGACAGGAAATACGCCCGACTGGATAATGTCGCGAAGTACGTTACCCGGACCTACTGAAGGCAGTTGGTCAACGTCACCAATGAGGACGAGCGATGCGTTCGATGGGACCGCCCTCAGGAAACTATACATGAGCGCAATGTCAACCATGGACATCTCATCGACAATCACCATGTCCGCATCGAGAGGATGTCTCTCGTTTCGGGTGAATCCGCCCTTCTTTGGGCTGTACTCGAGCAGCCGGTGAATGGTCTTCGCATCGTGTTGAGTGGCTTCCGATAGCCGTTTGGCGGCGCGTCCTGTGGGTGCGCACAACGCGAGTTTAAGCTGTTTCCTCTCGAAAATGTCCACGATTGACCTGATCACGGTTGTCTTACCGGTGCCGGGTCCACCGGTTATCACGAGAACCCGCGCACCGACCGATTTGACAATAGCCTCCTTCTGTTCGGGCGAAAGCTGGATGTTGTTGTGCTGTTCGACCCAGCGGATGGCTTTGTCCAGATCGATCTTGACCGTTTTTCCCGGGAATCGTAGGAGCGTTTTTAACGCGTTCGCTGTACCCGTTTCGCAGACGTGCATCCCTCTCAGATAGAGCGCCGCCTCACCGCCATTATCCGGCTCGTGGATGACGATGTTGCCGGAATTCTTGAGCCGTTCTATTGCGCTTTCGATGAGGTCTGAGGACAGATTCAAGGCGCGTACGGTTTCATCAATCGTTGCTTTTTTCGGATACAGGACGTGTCCCTGCTCGGTCAGTTGGCTGAGCACGTACAGGACGCCCGAGTCGACGCGGATCGGCGCATCCGGACTGATGCCTATGCTCTGAGCGATCTTGTCAGCCGTCTTGAACCCGATACCGAAGATGTCTTCCGCCAACCGGTAGGGGTTCTCTCGCAAGACCGCGACAGATGCGGCTCCGTACTGCTTGAATATCTTGGTCGCGTATGCGGAACTGACGGCGTGGCTCTGAAGGAATATCATCACGTTACGGATTTCCTTCTGTTCGACCCACGCTGACTTGATCATGTCGGTCCGTTTTGGACCGACACCGTCCACCTCGCGCAACCGCTCGGGGACGGTATCAATAACACGAAGGGTGTTTGCGCCAAACTTATCCACGAGCCGTCCGGCGATCACCGGACCTATGCCCTTGATGAGACCGGAGCCGAGATAGCGCTCTATTCCGACGAGGGTTGCAGGCATTGTGGACTCGTAACTTTCGGCTCGAAACTGGTATCCGAATTTCTTGTCATGAACCCATCGTCCTGTCAACCGCAACATCTCACCCGCGGTGACAGAAGGGAACGAACCAACCACGGTCGTCAGATACGGTTTACCGTTTTCCTGAAGCCGCATCACGGTGAACCCGCTCTCTTCGCTCGCAAAAACAATCCGCTCGACGAGCCCTTCTATCTCGGATTCTTCGGGCGGCGTGGTACCGTGTCCGATTGTCGCGGTGTGCTGTTGACTGTCTATCATGAGGCGCTTGGTCGTTACGAGTGTTCAGCCTTCTTCCATAACCACTTTGAACGAACTGAAGAATAGCATAGGCTCGATCGGGTGTCAACGAAACGGCAGGGGGCAGTGCGAGACGGCTGAACGATGTGTTTAGCGCAGGGGAGAGGCTTGTCCCCTCCCGAACGGGAGCCCGCAAGGGGCTCCCCTACATTGCGTGATTCGAACCGTCCGTCTCTCCAGAACGGGGAAGATTCGGACATGACAGGGGTGTCAGGTGGATTTGGATTTCTTCCGGATCATCCAGAATGGTGCCGTGATGAACCACACTAGCGTGGCGATATTGAACCAGAGCAGGTAACCGTCAAAACTTATCTTCCCGACAAAAGAGAGTATCGGGGTAGTCACACAAACCGCAAGCGAAATAATGCCAATTACCGAAAACAGTATCCTTAATGAGGTCGTCATGGTTACGCCTTCTCCTCTGCAAAGCCTGGTCGGTATTCAACGGGTGCTCGCGCGCCAAACAGGGATGCCAGCACCATGTATAATATCAACGCTATGAAATAACCGGGCAGCCACAAGAAGAACAGGTGAGGAATCACGTGGACACGAAGGAGGAGCCAGCACAGACCGAGAGTGAGAACCCACGTTGCAGCCGCCGGTACGTTCACAAGCTGTCCCGACTTCTCTGCCCAATACTGTCTCAGCCCGATCCGGGGGAAGATCCAATGTTCCACGAGCACGACAGCGCCTATCGGCATAAGTATCAATCCATAAATCGCGACGAAATCGAGTAATCTGAGGAAGAACACGGGAAAACACGACAAAATCGTCGTTACAGTACCTGCCACGAGAGTCACTTTCCACCGCGCCCAATTTGGCGTGACCACCTGGAGAGCGAGACCTGCTCGGTACATTGTCGGATTTGCTGTAGTCCACCCTGCCGTCACGACCGCAACAGCGCCTGCCAAACCCGCCGCCGTGTACGCCATAAGCCCCGGATCCATTTTGCGCGCGACCGCCGCAACCATGATCCCGGAGCAAATCCACGCAAGATAGTGCCCCGGATACATTCCGAAAGCGGAGTACAGTCCGTAGGTCCACTTTTTTGCGTACCGGAGCGTTGCCATATCGCTCAGGTCAACGTGCATCGCGAGGTTGCAAAACCATGCGAAAAAGATGATATGCCATATCGTGAACTTGTCCTGTCCGGGTTCGGGGATGCCTGTCCAGATTTTCGTCTGAGCGATGTGCCAAAAGTCAGCTAGACGTGATATGTTGCCGAGTCTCGGCAACAAGACGATAGCGCCACCAATAAACACGGTGAAGAGCCACGGCACGCAGACGCTCGAGAACTGGCTCACCTTCTCGAACCCGAGGATGGCGAACAGGGTCACAACCGCTCCGACGCACAACGTTATGACGACCCAACCTACACTGTTCGGTAATACGTCCGTGAGCGCGGGACACGGGACCTTGAATGCCAGACCGATCGCGGTTGCTGATACGGAAATCATGGCTCCTGCAAGGATGCAGTACAGGAATGCGTTCGCGATGTTATAGATTGCGGTAAGCCCGGGACCACATATTTTCCTGAGATACCAGTACAATGTAAGCCTGACGCGGACGGCGATAGGAGCGCAGATAAACGTCCATGATAACACGGCGAGAAGATTGCCTATAAGAAGCCCGAGGAACAGGTCTATCGCGCTGATTCCGTGGAGGACGAACATCGGTCCGATCACAAACTCAGTTGCAGCAACATGTTCGCCCGCAAAAAACGCCGCGAACTTGCCACCGCTGAGAAACTTGTCTTCGGTGACGCGTTCGCGGTCAAATTCGTACATCTTGTCGAACCGTTCAGCTATTGCACGTGCTGAGAATCGTTTGTTCGCCATTATGTTAGCCCCGTTTCTTTCCCTCCCACAATGACGTCGCGGTAACGTTAATCAAAACGTGCCTTATCTTACACAAACTGCCACTGTTTGTCCAGAAGTTCTGCCGCGCAGCGAATCTGAAGCAGTGGTTCTGGCGGTAGGGGCGACCCGCCGGGTCGCTAGGGTGCTTCAATAAACCCGTAGTACCGACCCATCCAGTACGGAAGCAGCCAGAAGACCCCGCTGCTTTCCGTTCGACCGTCATCGCCTTGTATCGTTCTCCACGGATTCTCGTCCCACCGGATAATCCCGCGTTCGCTCGCCGTCAACAGCCTGTCAGTCTGAAGAACTTCAAGCTCAGGTCGTCTCACGAGTTTTATATCCTCGCGTCGTGTGTTGTCCACGGTCCACTGGACGATATCGAGCGGCGTATCGCGCAGAAACTCGACGCATCCTTGAAATCCGAAATCCCGCCCGACGACCCCGCCGTAAACGAAACCGTAAAACGGGCTGTATTCGTTCGCAATGTTCTGATACCAGTGATTGAGCCCTTCCAGATAGATCTTCTTAAGCTCAGGGTCCGTCTCGTATTTCAACAATCCCGGATACGCCAGCGCCAGCAGTTCGTCGTCAATATGAGTTCGTTCTGAAGGGACAGTGACTTTTGCTCGTCGCGTGTTCTCAGCGTACCCGTGTTTGTCAATCAGGTAACGGTACGATTTCTGGTATTTTTCATTTCCGGTCATGTGGTAGGCGACCTTGAGGAACGACAATATCTCGACAGAATTCACCCCTCGTTCGGGACGCCAATCAGGGTCGCGATTAAGCTTCTCAGGCGACCAGACAGCCCATCGTGTCGCTTTCCCATCAATATCCTTCAGGACGAACCCGCCGTCAATGACATAGTCCATAATTCGTGCAACGAGATTTCGCACATGTTCGCGTTCCGTCTCGTCCGCAGCGAGGTCGTAGTAGAAGAGGTACCCGAACATGTGCCCCGTTATCTCGTCAGAGCTAGTATCTCCTTTCCACAACCATTTCCCGTCAGCGCTCGGTCTCCATCGAGGTTCAACCTTCTTCCATCGCGGATCGATCACGTGCCGCTCTGCATACTCTTGAGGCGATATGCGCTCATTCGGGTCAGCCATGCGTGCCCATGTTGACGGGATCACAGTCCGAGCAACAAACCCTTGCGTGCCGGTCACTGTCTGGAGAAATTCCATCGCATGAAACGCTTTCCGAGCGTTCTCGCGCGCTTGAGGATCGCGTGTGACGGCATATCTGAACGATTCCATAGCGAGATACATCCCTGTGTACTGACCGTCATTATCTGTGTCCATCGGTGCAAAAGTGGTGGTATCGCCCGGAACACGAAGAAAACACCGTTCAACAAGGTACGGCTCTCTGACGTGTCGCGCCAGGCATATTTTGAGGTAGTGATCTGCTTTGTCCGCAAGGGTCATCATGGTGCGCCCTCGAATCGTGGTCACTCCAGCACCAGTCGCTATCCATGCGGTATCATGTTCTGGGATAACAATATCGCGAACGTCATCGTCCGGCAGCCACCGTTTGCTGTGTCTGAGCGACCAGTTCTTCCCGTCGTACCGCGCGACACCAAGCCCTGTTCCAGCCCAGAGCGCTCCGCCAGGCGTGAACGCCAGACACCGCACGTCAGTACACGGCAGCCCTTGTTCACCCGTGAAGTGCGCGACTCGTTTCCCCGATTCGTACACGTCAATGCCGCCGGTTCCGCCTATCCGGAGACGACTGTCAGAACTGACGGCGAGTGCTCTGAGATTACTGCTCAGAAGCTCGTCGGATGTGTGATACAGGGCATCCATGCGGTCGGTGTCGTGGTACAACCCGATTGAAGTTGCGATCCAGATACCCTCGTGAGGATCGGGGACTATTGCACGCACGCTGCTCGCCCAGTTGCCTTTCATCTGCGCCCATTTCTCGCCTGAACCGCGCCACATACCGTCAGGTCCGGCACAAATCACTTCTCCTTTGCTCTCACACAGCACGGCAATCGGGACGGAAATCCCGTTGACCTTGTGCAATGTGCCTTTCGCAAAACGATACAACCCGTTCCATGCGCCGACCCAGACAGTTCCTGAGTTATCAACAACGACATCGTACGTTGGACCGGCTTCTTGCTGGCTCATCGTTTTTTTCCAGGTCCCTTTTTCGAGCGCGTAGATTCCAGCTTTCGTGGCAGCCCAGACGCGTCCCTCTTTGTCCACAGCGATAGCCCGGACATCGTTCTCATCGGCGGTCTTCCCGACACGGTGATGCTCGGCGTATTCCTGAACGAACGGTGTATCTGCAACGCTTTGGACGGCGTGTGCGGCGCCCGGCACAGTGAGGAGAATGAATAGCAGAATCGAACCAATTGCTCGTGACACAGACATGGTGGTAACCTCCGTTAGCACAAAGGACGATGTGAAGAACCCTGACATTTGCGTCAGCCCCTAACGAAGTGTAGCAAGTCGAATGGTACCGGTGAATGAGGGAAATGTCAAACGTGGTTGCTGTTGGAACCAGACAGGGAGATGATGAAATCCGACTTCATGCTGCTGACGGTGCTGCACAGGGGCGAGGCACGCAACACCACTGGTGCCGGGAAGGGGATTTGAACCCCTATACCCTTTCGGGCACTAGCCCCTCAAGCTAGCGTGTCTGCCATTTCCACCATCCCGGCTTGGAAGGCTTCTTTCTGCGAGATATTCTATCCCATCACCCGCGCGTCTGTCAAACCGAGCCGGTATAAGATTCTTAAATGGCTTGACAGGACCGACATGCGATCGAATGTAGGGGGCGACCCGCCGGGTCGCCCCTACCTAATGCCAACGAATCTATTGAAATCCGCGTTCGGGACGGTTTATAATTCCTTACGAAGGACAATGGTGCGCTCGTAGCTCAGTCCGGATAGAGCACAGGACTCCGGATCCTGCTGTCGGAGGTTCAAATCCTCTCGAGCGCGCCATCAACAACATCGTGCGGAAGGGGAAGCACTGGGGCAGCGCCGAAAAGCCGCGTTTCATTCTTGTCACCATGAGCCAGATGGGCACGGCGCGCCGTGCCCCTACAAGGGACATCCAAGGGAACGGGAGATGTCATCTAAGAGTCATAAACGGATTCTCGTAACGAGCGCGTTGAGGTATGCGACCGGACCGGTCCACATCGGTCATATCGCGGGCGCATATCTGCCCGCAGACATATTTGTCCGGTACCAGCGGCTGAACGGTGCCGACATTATCCATATCGGCGGGACTGACGAGTACGGTGTGCCTGTCACCGTGAAAGCCGAACAAGAGGGTATCTCTCCGCAAGAAGTTGTGGATAGATACCACAAAGTGATCAAGGACTGTTACGACGGATTGGGCATCGAATTCGAGAATTTCTCGCGAACGACTCGCCCTATCCATACGAAAACGACCCAGGACTTTTTCCTGAAACTGCTCGAGAACGGATACATTGAGACGAACGCCGTCACGCAGCTTTTCTGCGAGAACTGTCAGCGCGGTCTGCCAGACAGGTATGTGGAGGGGATATGTCCATACTGCAAGAAGCCCGGCGCACGAGGTGACCAGTGCGAGAGTTGCGGGAGGTTACTTGAAGCGGTGGATTTAGTCGAGCCGCACTGCAAGATATGCGGTGGTGCACCTGTGCAGCGGGTGACTACCCACTGGTTCTTTAAGTTGAGCGTATTTCAGGACCGGCTTGCTCAATGGCTCGATTCGAGGACGGATTGGAAAGACAACGTGAAGAACTTCTGTGCCGGATGGTTCAAGGAGGGGTTGAGAAACTGGGCAATCACGAGAGACCTGCACTGGGGAATCCCTGTTCCTCTGAAGGGCGCAGAAGGGAAGGTGCTGTACGTCTGGTTCGATGCGCCGATAGGCTATATCTCTGCGACAAAAGAGTGGGCGGAAGTGCGCGGTAACCCCGACCTATGGAAAGAGTACTGGTGCAGCCCTGAGTGCCGGATCATCCATTTTATTGGTAAAGATAATATCCAGTTCCACGCGATACTCTGGCCGGCTATGTTGATGGGGCATGGCGGGTACGAGCTGCCGAGCGATATACCGGCAAACGAGTTCATGGACATTTACGGCGAGAAATTCTCCACGAGCAGAAACCTCGCCATCTGGGTCTCCGATTATCTCAAGGAGTTCGAACCCGACCCGTTGCGATATTACATCGCGGCAAACGCGCCTGAGAATAGCAACAGCGACTTTTCGTGGCGCGAGTTTCAGGCTCGGAGCAATAACGAACTCGCCGATATACTCGGCAACCTCATCAACCG
>Ga0315274_10005458_pt1 | contig 18595 bp, 22 predicted proteins | sample YL17G02_20_MG_FD_203700 | JGI IMG/M metagenome (GOLD analysis project Ga0315274, IMG submission 203700) | Sediment microbial communities from Yellowstone Lake, YNP, Wyoming, USA - YL17G02_20 | ecosystem: Environmental > Aquatic > Freshwater > Lake > Sediment | place: USA: Wyoming | collected...
CTATCCTCGCCGCAAGGATTCCCGGCTCCTGGCTGGTGCGCTTCGAGGGCGCCGGACACGGGCTGATGTACCAGTACCCTGACGAGTTCGCGCAGATCATCATCGACTTTGTGGAGCTTTCGAAAGAGAAATAGAGCCCGCGATAAGCATAGGGCGGGGAATGCGTTAGTTGGCTGCTGAGCGTGTTATGTTCTGTGCCTTGGATCGAAGAACTCCTCCAGGGAGCACGATACTCTATTCCCAGGAAGCCTTATTGTATATAGGCTTGCCCTTTTTTACATCCATCCCCGGCAGGATCTCGCCCGCTAGCAGCAAAAAGGAAGGAGGCGCCGAAGCGCCTCCAAAAGGGGAGCTATTAGCCACCGGCGGATAGGGCTATTTCAGGGGGTGGAATGTGCTGATTCCATCTCATGCTATAGGGCATATGGGGTTGGCCGGCAGCTAATAGCGTAGGGCTCTTTTCAATGTCCAAAAAAATTCAGCCCCGAATGGGGCTACATCCTACAAAGATATTCGTCCCACCCGTTGCTTTGAAATTATCAGAGTTATATTTCCGTGTCAAGCAAAACGGACAAGCTCATTCAATACGATAGATGATATAGGTCATGCCCTTCGCCTTATCCCGGGTTGCCCGTTTTCCCCAGATCGGCCATCTCTTTCTTGATCATCTTGGCAGCCCTGCGAGCACAGCGTCTCTCCGCCCGCTCCCTTCTGAACATGACCTCCTGTCGCCCCTGGTCCGCCCTGCCTCCGCGCCTGGCGATCCCGGGCCTCCAACGTCTCGCCTCCAGCGCCTGCTCCACCCTTACCTTGACCCTGCGGGAGAGCTCCTCCAGTTCCTCCGCCACCCCTTCACGCCTCGGGATGAGGCGCAGTTGCACCGGTTCTGGTGGCTCTTCCCGATATACGAAAGGCAGTTTCTTGTCATTCAGGGACTCCGCGGGCACGAGGACCTTCAGTGCCTGGGGCACCACCGAGAGGTTTATCACCTTACCCGCGCCGAACTTATACACCTCGCCGTCTATCTGTGCGTAGGTGTCGGACTTGCACTCGACGCGCATTTTGCGCACCTGGTGGTAGGAGACCAGGCGCGAGAAGCCGTGCCTGCCGTTCAGGCAAGCGAAGCCGAAGAGGACCAGCCCGTAGACGTTGGGCATCTCCCTGCCGATGGTCAGGCCCAGGAGGCCGTCGTTCATCTTCGCGTCGGGGTTGATCTTTATGTAACGGCCGAAGAGGGGCGCGTTGCAGAGGATGGAGATGAGCACCCAATCGTCGAAGGTCTGCCCCTCATAGTCGAAGCGGACGTGGTATCTCTTCCTCTCCTCGAAGAAGCATTTCCGCAGCCCGCTATAGAAATAGGCGGGTATGCGGAACCTCTTCCACTTATAGGCGCCGTCGGCGATCTCCGAGTCCACCCCCAGGCCCCAGGTCACCGCCGCGTAGCGGTCGTCGTAATGGATGAGGTCGATGGTGCGGCAGGTATCGCCCAGTATGGTCCTTAAGGCTTGCTCTTTATCTTTGCGGTCATAGCCCATGTTGCGGGCGAAGTCGTCGGCCGTGCCCGCCGGGAACATGGCCAGACTGAGGTCGGCGGAGGGTACCTTCATGATGCCGTTGATGATCTCGTTGGTGGTGCCGTCGCCGGATACGGAGACCACCACATCGAAATCCTCGGCCCATTTCACCACCATCTCCTCGGCGTGCCCCGCGCGCTCCGTGAAGAGGAACTCGTAGTCAACTCCCGCCTTCTTCAGACGGTTGAGCAGCCAGATACCCTCTTCCTGCGCCTTGCCCCCTCGCGATATTGGGTTCACTATGACCAGGTATCTCTTGTCTTCTCCGTCTTTTGGCATCTTTAGACCCCCTGCCTAGATATGTCGGTAGATAATATTATCACGACGAAAAAAGCCGAGTAAACAGATTTTATATGAATGTATATATAGATCGCCTGATGTACGAGGCTTCCGCGTCCTCGACCATATCCAATATAATGTTATCCCGCCCCCTGCCGCGACCTCTGTCGAGCTTATGCGGTGGCCTGGATGGGAATAATATATACAAAGCGAGCAAAGGAGGCGCGATGCAGGTAAACGAAGCGATGAATCGCAATGCCCCCAGGATCCACGACAACGCCACCATCAAGGAAGCCGCGGAGAGGATGGCCCTTACCCAGGCCGGGGAGTTGGTGGTGGTAGCGGCGGGCGACCGGGTGCTGGGGATGGTGGGAGCGGAGGACCTCCTGCGCTGCCTCATCCCCGAGTACGACGACCTCCTGGCCGAAGGCGGCTCCCCCTCCAGGTTGCACCCGCACCGGCGTTCCTCGGACATGCTCCCGCATCTCAAGGTCAAGGAGGTCATGCGCAAGACGGATGTCCCGCTCTCTCCCGAGCAGAGCCTGGAGGACGCCTTCGGGCAGTTGCTCCAGAGCGGGGGGAAGACCCTCCCGGTGATGAGCGAGGGCAAGCTGGTGGGAAGCCTGTCCACGGTGGACGTGGCGCGGTCCCTGATGTGGCGCGACCAGGTCTCCCCCGCCCAGCTGCAGCCGCCGGAAGAGCGCAGAAAGCGCGGTAGAAGAAAGAACCTGTAGTATAATCCACCCTGAAAGACAGACGGCAATCGCGAAGGAGGGACCGTCGTTGAAGATCGCCGTTACCGGCAAGGGAGGAGTGGGCAAGACTACCCTGGCGGGGGGGCTGGCCCGCCTGCTGGCCGATGAGGGATACAACGTCATAGCCGTGGACGCGGACCCCGACGCCAACCTGGCATCCAGCCTGGGCATCCCCGCGGAGGAGATGGCCAGCGTGGTGCCCATAGCCGATATGAAGGAACTGGTAGCGGAGCGCACCGGCTCCAAGCCCGGGACCTTCGGCACCTACTTCAAGATGAACCCCAAGGTGGACGACCTGCCCGAGGCCCTGTCCAAGGTCCATGCAGGAGTGCGCCTGCTGGTGATGGGCACGGTCAAAGAAGGGGGTGGAGGCTGCGTCTGCCCCGAGTCGGTCATGCTCAAGGCGCTGTTGCAGCATCTCCTGCTGGCCCGCGACGACGTGGTTATCCTGGACATGGAAGCCGGCCTGGAGCATCTGGGCAGGGGCACCGCGGGCGCGGTGGACGCCATGATCGTGGTCATCGAGCCGGGGATGCGCAGCGTGCAGACGGCCAACACCATCCGTAAGCTGGCGGCGGACCTCAAGGTGCAGCGTATCTTCGTGGTGCTGAACAAGGTCCAGAGCCCGGAAGAGGAGGAGCTGATAAAGGGTCGCCTGGATGGGCTGCCCTACCTGGGTTCTATCGCCTACAGCCAGAACATCCGCCGTTCCGACCTGGATGGGACCAGCCCCTACGATGCCGACCCGGGTTTCGTGGACGAGATCCGCGCCATCAAAGACAGCCTCCTTGGGGAACTGGAAAGGAAGGATTGATGTTCCCGATACTCGAGAAAGAACAACTCGCCGAGACGGTGTATTCCGTCATCGTCCAGGCAGAGGCGGTGGCCAAGCGGGCGATCGCCGGTCAGTTCGTCATCCTGCGTCTGGACGAAACGGGGGAACGCTTCCCCCTCACCCTCTGCGACTGGTCACCCGAGGAGGGATGGATACGCCTGGTACTGCAGGTGGTCGGGCGTTCCACCCACAAACTCAGCCGTATGGAGGCGGGCGACGACATCCTCGATTTGGTCGGCCCCCTGGGCCGTCCCACCGAGATATGCGATCACGGGCACGTGGCCTGCGTGGGAGGCGGCGTGGGCATCGCGGCCATCCACCCCGTCTGCCGGGCGCTGCGGCAGGCCGGCAACCGGGTGACCGGGATCATCGGAGCGCGCAGCGCCGACCTGCTCATATTGGAGGAGGAGATGGCCGCGGTGACGGACGAGCTCGTCCTGACCACCGACGACGGCTCGCGGGGATTAAAGGGCCGGGTCACGTGGGCCCTGGAGGAACTGCTCAAGAAAGAGTCCGCCGACCTGGTGATCGCCATAGGGCCGGCGATCATGATGAAGTTCGCCGCGGCGGTCACGCGGGAGTTCAAGGTGCCCACCAGGGTGAGCCTGAACTCCATCATGCTGGACGGGACGGGCATGTGCGGCACCTGCCGCTGCGAGGTGGCGGGCAAGACCCGCTTTGCCTGCGTGGACGGTCCGGAGTTCGACGGGCACGAGGTGGACTGGAACCTGCTCCTCTCCCGCCTCGACCAGTACAAGGAGGAAGAGGAGATAGCCCGCAGCCTTCCCTGAGCGGCCTCCCAACGACATGCGCATCATCATCGCCCCCGATAAATTCAAGGGCTCCCTCGACTCGCGCGAGGTGGCGAAAGCCATCGCACGTGGATGGGGTGAGGGCTGGCCCGGCGCGGAGCTCATCACCTGTCCCCTGGCCGACGGCGGTGATGGCACGTTGGACGTGCTGGTGCAGGCCACCGGCGGGAAGACGGTGCAGTGTGACGTAACCGGGCCCCTGGGCGAGCCGCGCCGGGCACCCCTGGGCATCCTGGGGGACGGGAAGACCGCGGTGGTGGAGATGGCCGCCGCCTCCGGATTGGTGCTCGTACCACCCGAGAAACGCGATCCCCGCTACACGACCACGGCCGGCACCGGCGACCTCATCCGCTGCGCGCTGGATATGGGGGTGCGCCGTATCATCGTGGGCATCGGGGGAAGCGCCACCAACGACGGCGGCACGGGCATGGCATCAGCCCTAGGGGTACGCTTCCTCGATGATTGCGATGAGGACCTCTCGCCCGGGGCGATCTACCTGAACAACATGCAGGCCATGGATTTAAGCGGCCTCGATCCCCGTGTTCTCAAGACCGAGATCACGGTAGCCTCCGACGTCAGCAATCCACTGCTGGGAGATGTGGGGGCCTCGCGGGTCTACGCTCCCCAGAAGGGCGCCAGCGAGTACGACGTGGAGCTGCTGGAAAGAGGGTTGACCAGGCTGGCGGAAGTGGTCTCCGCGGCCATCGTCCCGGGACTGGAGGATAAGCCCGGGGCAGGCGCCGCCGGCGGCCTGGGCTTCGGGCTCATGGCCTTCCTGGGGGCGGAGGTGCGGCCGGGCATCGAGGTGGTCACCGAAGCGGTGGGATTCGAGAGGATGCTGGAGGGGTGCGGCCTGGTAGTGACCGGGGAGGGCCGTCTGGACGCCCAGACCGCCTACGGCAAGACGGTGACCGGCGTAGCCCGTATTGCCCGGCGTCACGGCATACCCGTCCTGGCTCTGGGGGGAGAGGTGGCGGAGGGCGCCGAGGCGCTTCACGAACTGGGAGTCACGGCAATGCTGGGCATCGCCTCCGGGCCGATCAGCCAGGAGGAGAGCATGGCATCAGCGGCTTCGCTCCTGGAAAGCACTTCCCGCGAAGTGGCCTCCCTCCTCCGGTCGATGTCGGAGCAATGACAGAGTACGGTCATCTATAGCTTCGAGGGTGCTATGCTATAATCTCATCGTGGAATAAAAGACCTGCGTCAGGTGGTGATTCGTACATGAGGCGATGGGAATTCGCCGTATTTTTATCGCTGGTTTTGGCCGCCGCGGCACTCTTCGCGGCGGGTTGCGCGTCGGGCGTCGACGCCAGCGAGGAGACCGACGGGAAGCCGGTGGTCATCGACTTCTGGCGGCCGGGGTGAGCGGCTTGTGAGGCCATGGTCCCAGTGATGGCCCAGTTAGAAGAGGAATATGGAGACCGCGTGGACTTCAAGGAATATAACACCATGGAGGAACGGGGCAAGGCGGACAAGTATGGGGTGACCGCGGTGCCGACCTTCGTGTTCATCAGCGTCGATGGAAAGGTGGTCTCCAAGGTGGTGGGGCAGCAGAGCCTGGAGTTCATGCGCTCCAAGGTCGAGGCCCTTCTCGAATAAACCGGATATTACAATGACCTCACTGATAGACCCTTATTCCAGACCCATAGACTATCTCCGCCTCGCGGTCACCGACCGCTGCAACCTGAGATGCGTCTATTGCATGCCCCCGGAAGGGGTCCCTCACCTGCGGCACGAGGATGTCCTCACCTACGAAGAGATCGTGCGTTTCCTGCGCGTGGCCGTCAAGGCGGGTATAAACAAGGTGCGCCTGACGGGGGGGGAACCACTGGTCCGCAGAGACCTCGATTCCCTCATCCGGGAGATATCCGCCATGCGCCCAGCCCTGGATATATCCCTCACCACCAACGGTATACTTCTCGCACATCAGGCGGAGAAGCTCGCCGCGGCCGGGCTCCGGAGGGTCAACGTGAGCATCGACTCGCTCGATCCGGAGACCTATCGCGATATCACCCGCACAGGCAACCTCTCGGATGCCCTGGAGGGCGTGGAGGCCGCGCTGGAGGCCGGCCTCGAACCGGTGAAGATAAACGTGGTCGTGCTCAAGCACCTTTGCGAGGAGCTGGAGGGTTTCGCGGACCTCATCCGCCGCCTGCCCGTCCATGTCAGGTTCATCGAGTACATGAGCCCCTGCGGGGTGTTCGACGCATCTTTCTATGTATCCGCCGAGGAGATCAAGAGCCGGCTCGCGGCATTCGGCGAGCTCAAGTCGTCCGAGCCACCCGTGGGTGCCGGTCCGGCGCGCTACTTCAGCCTCCCCGGGGCCCGCGGCATGATGGGTTTCATCTCCCCGGTGAGCTCTCATTTCTGCCCCGAGTGCAACCGCCTCCGCCTCACCGCCGACGGCAAGATGAGGCCCTGCCTTTTCTCGCATGACGAGGATGATGTGCGGTTGATCCTCAGAAAGAGCAACGATGACAAGCCGGTGCTCGAGGCCATCCGGCTCTCGCTGTCCAAGAAGCCCCGCGACCACGGTGGTTTCCCGGAATCCTCCGGGAGGAGCATGTCCCAGATAGGAGGTTGACTTGACCGCAGACAGGAGCAAGCCGGATAACAAAGAGCTAACCCACCTGGACCGCAGCGGGCGGGCGAGGATGGTGGATGTCTCGTCCAAGCAGGTGACGGCGCGTACGGCAGTAGCCAGCGCCAGCATCAAGATGGAGAGAGCCACCCTGGACCTCATCCTGGGGGCCGGGATAGAGAAGGGAGATGTCCTGGGCACGGCCCAGGTCGCAGGCATCATGGCCGCCAAGAAGACGAGTGAACTGATACCCATGTGCCACCCTATCGCCATCACCTCGGTGGAGATGGATTTCAAGATAGATAAGAAAAACTCCACCATAACCGCGGTAGTCACCGCCAAGACCAGGGACCGCACCGGCATCGAGATGGAGGCCTTGACCGCGGCCGCGGTGGCGGCCCTCACCATCTACGACATGTGCAAGGCGGTCGACCGGTCCATGACCATCAGCTCCGTCCGACTCGTGAAGAAGACGGGGGGCAGGTCCGGCAAGTACGAACGAGCATAGGAACAGAACGGGAAGATGGGCAAGAGCGAGATAATCGCCGTCTGTACCAGCGCTGAAAAGCACGTCCAGAAAGAAGAGGTCGGCGAGGTATTGCTCGTCGTGGACCATGGCATCGACGGGGATGCCCACTTCGGCTTCGGCCACCGCCAGGTCAGCCTGCTGGCCGACGAGAGCGTCGACAAGATGCGGGCCATGGGCCTGGAGGACCTGCGGCCGGGGGCCTTCGGGGAGAACCTGGTCACCAGGGGCATCGACCTGCTCTCCCTGGAGATCGGCGACAGTATAAGGGTCGGCGCGGAGGTCCTGTTGGAGGTCACCCAGATAGGCAAGGAATGCGTGGACCGCTGCGCCATATACTACGCGGCCGGAGACTGTATCATGCCCCGCGAGGGCATCTTCGCGCGGGTCGTCGCCGGGGGAACGGTCAAGGGCGGCGACGAGATCACGGTGGTGGAAGGATGAAGGAATACCGGGTGGCCATCCTCACGGTGAGCGACAAGGGCTCGCGGGGCGAGAGGGAAGACCTCTCCGGCCTCGCGGTGGAGGAAGCGGTGTTGGATAGGGGATGGCGCGTCGAGGCCCGGGACATCGTCCCCGACGAGCCGGGCGATATCGAGGCGAAACTCAGGTATTACTGCGACGAGCTGGGTGTGGACCTGGTCCTGACCACGGGGGGCACCGGCCTCAGCCCCCGGGACGTGACCCCGGAGGCCACCCGCCGGGTCATAGAGAGGGAAGCGCCGGGGTTCGCAGAGGCCATGCGTACCGCCTCGCTGCAGGTAACCCCCCACGCCATGCTCTCCCGTGCCGTTAGCGGCATCCGCGCTTCCACCCTCATCGTCAACCTGCCGGGTAGCCCCCGCGCGGCCAGGGAAAACCTCGAGGTGATCCTTCCCGCCCTTCCCCACGGCCTGGAGAAGCTGTGCGGTGACGAGGGCGAGTGTGCCACGCCCTAAGGGCGCCCGTCCACACTCGTGACGCGCAAGAGAGCTAATGCACAGGTTGAAGCAGACCGGGCAGCGGATGGAAAACGGTGCCCGAAAAAGCGGTCTCGAGCCGATTTGAAAAGGATATTGAAAAAGGTATAATAACTCTGTCTTTCGCCCTATACGGAGCATGACCAGGACATCGCATTGCCGGAGGTTATCGTGCTGACCAGAAGATTTATAAAAATGATCGAGACCAGGGCTGACAAGGTGGCCAAGCTTTGGTTGAAGGAAGTCAAGCAATCGAAATATACCCCCACCTATAACCATTTCCCCGAGGAACTCCTCTTCGAGCGTGCCATGGCGGTTTACGAGCGGTTGGGATACTGGCTCAGCCCGGAGACCAAGAAAGAGGAGATCAGGCATTTCTACATGAACCTGGGTCAGCGCCGTTTTCAGGAGGGCTTCCGGCTGGAAGAGGTGATCATGGCCATCATACTCCTCAAGCGGTACCTCTGGCTCGAGGTTATATCCGAGGGCTTCACCCAGACTAACCTCGAGCTCTACCAGGCCCTGGAGCTTAATAACCAGGTAGTGCTCTATTTCGACCGCGCGATATATTACACCAGCATGGGCTACATGGAAGCCATGGAAGCAGCAAGGGCGCAAGGCCAGTACTAGCCCATATATCGCATACCGCCCGTTCATCCCGCTTACCGTACGCCGCGCAGCCTATCATTGCCACATAGTCCCGGTCTCCTCTATGCTCATATGACCGGCGATGAGAGGAGAAGCGCGTGGAACTGGTATTGGTGAGGCATGGCGAGACGGAATACAACCGGGCGGACGTATTTCGTGGCCGCATCGACCTGCCCTTGAACGAACGCGGAAAAAACCAGGCACAAGCGGCGGCCGACTACCTTTCCGAGAAGGGATTCGAGGCTTTCTACTCCAGCCCTCTCCAACGCTCCATGGAGACCGCCGCGACTATCGCGGAACCCCACAGGGGAGAAGTATCCCCCCTCGAATATTTCATCGATGTCGATTACGGGCATTGGAGCGGAAAAAACATCGAAGAGATCCGCTCGGCCTGGCCCCGGGAGTTCGCCATCTGGGCCGATGACCCGGAAAGGGCGGTCTTTCCCGGCGGGGAAGCGGTGCGGGAGGTGCGGGAGCGCCTGTACGAGGGGTTGGAGTGGCTGACACGTGAGCACGAGGGGACGGTGCTCCTGGTCGGTCATAAGCTCATTAACCGTATCACGCTATGCCTGGTGTTGGGGCTTCCCACCTCCGGCATCTGGAGGGTCGAGCAGTCCAACGGGGCCATCAACTTCATCTCCCGGGGAGAGCGAGGCTGGGTCCTGCACCGGCTGAACGACACCAGCCACTTGCGGGGCCAGGAGAGCAACGAGCAACAGACCTGATGCCCTGACGGCCGCGTGTCGCGGTGGAGTATAATGGACGTATTACGTAAAAGGGAGTGACGATGAAGAGCACGGCCACCAGCGTGGACTACACCTTGCGCAAACGGTCCGTATTGCGCGACTTCCGCTGTGGCCGCCTGTCGGTATACGACGTCTGCGACGCGCACCCGGAGATACGCCGTATCGCCACCAACGTCGGGGAAGACACGCGCAGCATCTGCCCGGTGTGCAAGCGCGAGCGGCTACGCCTGCTCAATTTCGTCTACGGCAAAGAGCTCGACCGCGACAATGGGCGCGTTTTTCCCACCCGTGCCGTTTTCAACGGCCTGAGGGAGAGATACCGCGATTTCACCTGCTACGTGGTGGAAGTCTGCATCGGGTGCAACTGGAATCACCTGGTGCGCAGCATCCGTTTCGAGAACACAGGAGGGAACTGAGAATGTGCGAATCCCACGCCTACCTGCTCGAGGGCGATGAGGAAAGGCTGATAATGGAGGACGTGATCAACGTCAGGGAGGAAGGCGGCAAGGTCATCCTCTCCAACATAATCGGCGAGGAGAGTGTCCTCGAGGCCGAGGTGGCCGCTATCACCCTCCTCGACCACAAGGTGCTACTAAAACCTCTGGCCTGATCTTGCCTCCATCGACTACTGCCTGGAGGTGAATTCGAGGCTTACGCCCGCCTTACTGCATCGCTCCCTTATAAGATCTACCGTTTCCCCGGGAGGAAGAGAAAAACCTTGGATTTCTTCCGTTATCCAGATGACTTCGGCGCCTTCGCCCAGGCCCTCGAGCTCCACGATGATCGCATCGGCTCCAGCTAACGCCGCTGCCGCATCCGTAACCTCCTCGTACGTCTTGAGCCTGTTCGTACCTGCCTGCACCGAGAAATACCACTCTCCATCCACTTGCCAGCTATAGAGCTCGTATCCCTTGAGCGGACTGATATCCGGTCGAGCTGCGGTTCCCCCGTCGGAGCCACCGCATCCCGACATGGCGACCGTGAGCGCGAGTACCATCAGTGACGGTGCGAGAACAAGCCTTCTTCTACGTCCCGAGAGAGACACCACTATCATAATAGACCTCCTATAGCGACGTTATCTTGATACCCCATACCGCTGTTCTCCATATGCTTCTCCAGCGAGACGTACGCGTGCCAGGCATACACATTAGGAAATGTGAAGGCGCTGGCACCGTGCCGCCGCCCTCCATCCACACTTCCGAGACGTACACGTGCCAGGCCTACACGTTCGGAAACGTGAAGGCGCTGGCACCGTGCCGCCGCCCTCCGGGCGTCGCCGCGCTTACGCGCTGCAAACCACCGTACGTTGTTGCGCAGACGTGTGAGCTATTCTGCGGGTGTACTCGGGTGGCGATAACGGCGCACCAGCAACCATATCACGATGGCGATCACGGCCAGGATCAGGAGATAAGGGAGGACGTAGAAGAACCCCACCGCCAGCTCCTTGAGACCCCTGCCAAAACTCTTGAAGGCCTCTCCCACCGAGTCCCAGAACCCTTCTTTATCCTCGTCGGGAGCGATCTCGTCGACGGAGAGAGTGAGAGTAGAAAAGCCCACCTGCTGGTCGAGGAAGTTCATCCTGCCCTGTACCTGCTCCTTCTCCAACTGGATCGAGTCCAGGTGCTCCCGAATGGTGATCATCTCCTGAATGGTCTGGGCCTTGCCGATGAGTGAGAGGTAGAAGGACTCCTCCGCCTGGAGGTGCCTCAGCCTGCTCTCCAGGTCGACGTACTCCGCGCTCACATCATTTGTGGACACCTGGGTGGAGACCACCTCTCCCAGTGCGGAAACGTCGATCACCACCGCGTCGAACTTATCGGACGGGATACGCAGGGTGAGGGTGGCATAGGTGAGGCCGTCGTCGTCCCGGCTGGCGCTCTCGCCCTCCACGTATCCTCCAGCCGCGGAGGCGATGGCCACGGCGTCTTCCCTTATCTTCACGTAATCGCCTTTGGCCATCTCCATCTCCATGAGAGCGGTCTTGATCACCTTCAGTTGGAGTTGGGGAAGCGCTGAGGAATCGGGGGTGGACACCAGCCCTGCCTCCCCGGATGCAGTTAGGTCTTGAGCGTCCCTCATCTCGGCCGGCAAGGATTCCTCCAGGCCAGCCTCGAGGTCCCCCTTCTCCGCCTCGGCCTGCTCCCATACGGATTCATCGATCGCTTCGCGTAAACCTTGTTCGCTCTCTTCACCACACCCCAACGCCATGGCGGCCGCGAACACCACCAGTACCAACAGCGCCGCTACAACACCAATCCACCGCTTTGTTGTCATCTTCCTACCTCCGATCAGCATTCCCTTAGCCCACGAACATAAGACGCCCGGCGCAGCAAACCTGGTTCCATGCGGCTGCGCAGATTTTGCAGGCTTCGGGCCTGAATTTCAGATGGATAGAGTCGGTTGGAACTATCGCCCGGAAGAAGGTATCGAGACGCGCATATCATGTAACCATGAGAGAAATGAACGAGCCCAGGGAACTATGGGGTCGGTTTGTGCGACCTCCCGAAAGAAGTTATCGAAAAGTGTGTCTTCATCGGCAACTGATGTGAAGTTCTTGTCACGGGCATAGCCCTATTACATGAAACAAACGAGCCCGGCGAGCAAGGTGCTCGGAGGAGCTTGCGACGACGACCAGCCTTGTCGACGGGCCAGAAGAACACCCGCACCGTCGCGTTAAGATATTGGACTGGGGTCAGGCCCCCACACCTCCGGCCTGGAGGCACTTTCCCGCAGTAAATCACGGCGCTGTCGCTTACGCGATGCAATCCACCGTACGTAATTGATAGAAATTAGCGGAGTACTCCGGATCGGCCTGTTGCGCGAGCGAGAGGAAGGCGCGTATATTTTCTACAGCCTGTTTTTACCGTGACGATGCTGCCGGGGTGAGTGAACAATATGAGCGCAGAGGACAAGAAGAGCAGAGTAAAGATACCGCGAGTCGCCATGCCCGAGCAGGACCCTCAAGCCCGCAAGCGAAACTTCGACGAGGTCGCCCTGGGACTGGGGGAGGCAGAGGCCGTTAAAGAGGCCACGCGCTGCCTGCAGTGCAAGAAGAAGCCTTGCGTGGCCGGATGCCCGGTGGATATCGACATCCCCGCTTTCATCGCATCCATCGAGCAGGGCGACTTCATGGGCGCCGCGGCCAAGCTGAAGGACCAGAACAACCTCCCGGCTGTTTGCGGGCGGGTCTGCCCCCAGGAGACCCAGTGCGAGGAGGTATGCGCCCTGGGCAAGAAAGGTGACCCGGTGGCCATCGGCAGGCTGGAGCGCTTCGCCTCCGATTACGAAGCCGCGCAAGGCGAACCGATCATCCCGCCCGGAAGGCCGCCGACCGGCAAGAGAGTGGCGGTCATCGGAGCGGGTCCGGGAGGCCTCACCTGCGCCGGTGACCTGGCCCGCATGGGACACGAGGTGACCATCTTCGAGGCACTGAACGCTCCCGGCGGCGTCCTCACCTACGGTATCCCCGAGTTCCGCCTCCCCAAGGCCGTCGTGATGCGGGAGGTCGAATACGTGAGCCGGCTGGGGGTGGAGATAAGGTTGGACCAGGTCATCGGCTGCAGCTACACCTTGCAGGAGCTCTTCGAGGAGGGCTACGAGGCCGCCTTCATCGGCATAGGGGCCGGCCTTCCCATGTTCATGGATATTCCCGGCGAGAACCTCAACGGCGTGTACTCGGCGAACGAATACCTCACCCGGTCCAACCTGATGAAGGCCTACCTGTTCCCGGAGTACGACACTCCCATCAAGAAGGGGAAGAAAGTCGCGGTCATCGGGGGAGGTAACGTCGCCCTGGACAGTGCGCGCACCGCCCTTCGCCTGGGTGTGGAGGAGGTGAGCATCGTCTACCGCCGTTCCCGCGCGGAGATGCCCGCGCGCGCCGAGGAGGTGGAGCATGCCGTCGAAGAGGGCGTAGTGTTCAAGTTCCTCACCCTGCCGGTGCGCATCCTGGGGGACGACTGGGTGCGGGGGATGGAATGCCTGGAGATGGAGCTGGGGGAACCGGACGATAGCGGCCGGCGCCGCCCCGTCCCCATCAAGGGCTCGGAGTTCGAGCTGGAAGTGGACCTGGTGGTCATGGCCATCGGGACCAGGGCCAATCCCCTGCTGCCATCGACCCTGCCTGGACTCGAGCTGAACAAGTGGGGCTATATAGAGGCGGACCCGGTGACCGGCCGGACCTCCATCCCCAATATCTTCGCGGGAGGAGACATAGTAACCGGATCGGCTACGGTGATCGAGGCCATGGGGGCGGGAAAGAACTCAGCCCGGGCCATCCATAGACTGCTTACTGGGGAAGAGGCGCCCTTCTAGTGCACTAGGAGAACTGCGGCCCGGTCGTTGCGGCAGAGGAACACTTGAACCCGCCAGCCCGTCATTATGACGAGACGGCGGGTGATAGTAGATAGCACATGGAGATGTTTGAGCGTGGAAACCCGCGCTTCACTTATCTTCAACCTTATCTACCGGTTACTATCTACCCTAAGTGCGCAGTACCATAAATACGGTTGCGCACCGAGAGCGTCGATGCGCCGCTCCCGCAAGGCGCGCGACCGAGGCGTACTCGCTGAGTACGTCGCAAGGAGCTAGGCTTGTCGCGAAGCGAGAAGCCGTATTGCGAGGAACCTGGTGACGAAGCAATCTCGATTCAGTATCACGTCGCGGCAGAAAATAGCCAGGTCGCTCCGCGACGAGACGTATTGCGAGGAGCGCAGCGACGAAGCAAGCCCGATTGAGTATCACGTCGCGGCAGAACATGAAGCGGGCGGGGATGCAGCGGCGATCGAATGCCAGCGTATTTATGAAACGGGGTACTAAGCCTCATCACCCCTGTTCCTGATGCAGCGTATGGTGTTGGTGGTCTGTGCATCCCCTTCCCGCTGTGATTTTATGCCAGCCGTAACCACTGCCATCGCCCCTGGCGGCAGGAGCTCTTCGTCCCTCGCCACCTTCTCGGCTATGGAAAACATTTCCTCGATGCTTCCATGAACGGCCACCAACCGCGCGCAGACGCCCCAGAAAAGGGACAGGTTCCTGGCAATTGCTTTGCTGGGGGTGGCAGCGAGTATTGGCTGGGGAGGTCTGAGCTGGCTCAACTGCCTAGCCGTGAAGCCGGACTCGGTCGCCGCTACTATAGCGGCCGCCTTGGCCTGAATCGCCAATTCGCAGGCGGCGGAACAGACCGCTTCCACATCGCCTTCCGTCATCCATTTTCTCCGCTTCTCCATCCACTTCTCGTAGGGAAGCGCCGTCTCCGTCCATTCGATAATGCGCCTCATCGTATCGACCGCTTCGACCGGATAGCGCCCCACCGCCGTCTCGCCCGATAACATCACGGCATCCGTGCCGTCGAAAACTGCGTTGGCGACGTCGGTCACTTCCGCTCGGGTAGGCGTGGGATTGGTAGTCATGCTTTCCAGCATCTGGGTGGCGGTTATGACCGGCTTCCTGTGCTCACCGGAAACGCTGATGATCTTCTTCTGGAGGAGGGGTATCTTTTCGAGGGGCATTTCAACCCCCAGGTCTCCCCTCGCCACCATCACGGCATCCGCTTCCCGCACCACGGCCTCGATGTCCTCGATGGCCTCCTCCTTCTCGATCTTGGCCACGATAGGCAACCCGGATGATCTCTCCTTCAGTTTGGCGCGAAGTGTTCTTATGTCTTCCGCCGAACGAACGAAGGACAAGGCGATCCAGTCCACTTCCAGTTCGAGCCCCAGGTCCAGGCCCGCAAGGTCCTTCTCGGTAACCGATGAAAGGTTTAGCTTGGCTCCCGGCAGGTTTACCCCCTTGTTCGATTTGAGCACTCCCCCGGTCTCGACCTTACAGAAGACCCCGCTCTCGCTCGTGCCAAGCACCTTCAACCGCAGGGCGCCGTCATCCAGAAGCACTACGTTGCCCCGGTCCAGTACCTCCGGCACCTCGGTGTTGCTTATACTCACCCGGCTGCTGTTCCCATCAACCGTGCGGGTCGTCAATTCGAACTCCTGTCCTTCGTTTAATGAGGTACGACCCCCTTCAATATCTCCAACCCGGATCTTCGGCCCCTTCAGATCGAGGAGTATCCCGATCTCCTTGTCCCGGTTCGCCGCGGCCCTCCTGGCCGTGCGCACCTGCGACCTTATGACATCCAAGTCGGAATGCGAGGCGTTGATTCGCGCAACATTCATGCCGGCGTCGATCATTCCCTCCAGAATTTTTATGTCCTGGCACGCGGGTCCCAGCGTGGCAACAATCTTGGTCTTATTCATCATGCGGACCCCTCCTTTCATAATGCTTCAACCCCTATTGGCGGAGTAACGCCGCTTTCCGGCATACCTCCAGCGCCAAATGGAATTTGAATTTTCCCCGGAAAACGAAACCCTATTCCTTTTCCCCCGTCAATTGGTATGAGAAGCGCTTCGGCTTCCAAAGGTTCCATTGTTGACCGAAATCTTTCGAAATAACATCTTCTTAGAGAAGCCCCCAGGCGGCATAGGTCTTATGGGATTTTCTGAACTTCTAGTGCACCGTCCCACAAATAGGTTGACGCACCGAGAGCGCCGATGCGCCGCTCCCGCAAGGCGCGCGACCGAGGCGTACTTGCTGAGTACGTCGCAGGGAGCGGAGCTAGGCTTATCGCGAAGCGAGAAGCCGTATTGCGAGGAACCTGGCGACGAAGCAATCTCGATTTAGTATCACGTCGCGGCAGAAAATAGACATGTCGCGAAGCGAGAAGCCGTATTGCGAGGAACCTGGCGACGAAGCAATCTCGATTTAGTATCACGTCGCGGCAGAAAATAGACATGTCGCGAAGCGAGAAGCCGTATTGCGAGGAACCTGGCGACGAAGCAATCTCGATTGGGCATGACATTTCTATAGGACGTGAAACAAGCATATGCAGCGGCGTTCGAATGCCAATATATTTGCGGGACGGTGCACTATGTTACCCAGCCCTGAAACTGTGTTCTATAATAGAGAAAATGTGAAGAGGCATTTCCGTATAAGCGAGGTGAGGGAATGGGATTCATCGACAAGCTGAAGGTGCAAGCCTCCAGCCTGGGCTCACAGATCGACCAGGCTCTGGACGGCACCAAACAAAAAGGCCAGGTAGGCTCCATGCGTAAGCAGCGCGGAGAGATGGTGGCCCAGTTGGGCGAGGGCCTGCTGGAGCAATTCCGGCAGCAGCAGGTGGACGTGGAACAGCTGCGCCCGCAGGTGGAGCAGATCTTCGACCTGGAGCGGCAGATCATAGAGGCAGAGAACGCGATCGAGGCCCAGAAGCAGGCCGCGGCCCAGGCTGCGCCGCCTCCAGCCGCTCCCCAGGCCCAGGCCGCGCCCCCCGCGCCCCCCGCTCCTCCGGCGGCCCCGTCGCCGCCCCAGGCCGCGGCGGCGACGGGAGCAGTCACCTGCCCCTCCTGCGGCAGCGAGGTCCCGGCCGGGTCCGCCTTCTGCCCGAACTGTGGGACCCAGGCCTGAGGACGCGCCCGCGGAAGGCACCATCACTGGCCGGGGGAGGGGAAGATGACGGCACGCATGGCGGTCCTTCCCTTCATCCTATGCGCTTTGCTCATCTGCCTCGCGGCGGCCGGATGCGGGCAGACGACCCCGGAGCAGACGGTGTATAAGTTCCTGGGGGCGGTTCAGTCGCATGATCACGCGGCCATGCGCTCCTGCGTCAACCCGGAGGCGCTGAACAAGGTGGCGGAGGGAAACGGTGAGCTGGCCCGGCAGTGGGAGGAGCTCTATCGCAGGTACATGGTGGAACCGGTGAACTGGCGCATGGAGTTCGAGGGCGTACGTCTCGAGAGTTCCTATCTGGACCGGGGCCGCGCCCTGGTAAGGCTTGCCGGCGGCAGGTGCGAGCTGTATAACCTGAAAGAGGGCGCATGGATGGCCGAAGGTGAGATCGATTTCTCGACCGAGGATTTCGTGCCCCTCTACGTGGTGCTGAAGGACGGGCAATGGTACCTGGAGGCGCTGGACCTGTACGTGATCTACGGGCTGGAGAGCGCAGCACGGATATGAACGAGAGGCCGGCACTTTTTCCCATGCGTTCCTCCGTCATGCAAGCCCGCGGGGCAGCCGGGCGAACGATGGGTTGAGAAAGCGCTCTCAGGCGAGGAGTAAGGGGGTTATACTTGCGTTGTCCCAACTGCGGTCATGACAACCCGGGAGGCCGCCGTTACTGCGAGGATTGCGGCGAGAAGCTGAGCGACCTGGAAGCTCTCAAGGCACGTACCCGCAGGCGTTCCCAGCGCGAAGCGGCGATCCACCGCCGCGAGGCGCAAAGGGAAGGGCTGGATGCGGAGGAAGCGGAAAGGCGGCGGCGGCGTTCGCACAGGCGCACCAGTCCCTGGATAGGCCTGTTGCTGCTCATCGCCCTCGCGGTGATAATCGTGATCATCATCCTCGTTGTCAGCGGAGGCGAAAGCGCCCCGGAGAAGGCGGTCAAGGATTTCTACAACGCCATCAAGAACAAGGACGTGCTCACCTACCTCCAGCACACCGAGCTCGAGCTCTACAAGATGGCCAAGCGCGGCGAATACCAGCCTGACCCCTATACGGAGGGCATAGAATACGACTCCTACATCCTGGATGGGCTGACTTCGCGCCTGATCAAAGAGGAGGGGGACTACGCCGAGGTGGAGGTGAACGGAGGTTACTTCGAGGGGCTGTACAACGACGGCAGTACAAGTGGAGGCATCGATTTCTCGCAGTATCCCCGCACGGTCAAGCTGGTAAAGGTAGAGGATACTTGGATCGTGCAGGATTACCAGATCATGAAACTGCCCTACCTCTTCGCGGAGATAGGCCCGGAGCAGCCGGAGTTCCCCGAGGTGGAGGAACCGAGCTGATAGTAGACACATCCGGGGTCTGGTAGGCACATCCGGGGTCTAG
>Ga0315274_10005459_pt1 | contig 18593 bp, 14 predicted proteins | sample YL17G02_20_MG_FD_203700 | JGI IMG/M metagenome (GOLD analysis project Ga0315274, IMG submission 203700) | Sediment microbial communities from Yellowstone Lake, YNP, Wyoming, USA - YL17G02_20 | ecosystem: Environmental > Aquatic > Freshwater > Lake > Sediment | place: USA: Wyoming | collected...
GGTGGTGGCGACGGCGGTCGCCGGCAACCCGGAACTGGTCGAGGACGGGGTCTCCGGGATCCTGGTGCTCCCGCGCGACGTGCCGATGCTCGCGGCGGCGGTCTCGCGCCTCCTGCGCGACTCAGAGCTGGCAGCCCGACTCGCCACCGCCGGCCAGGAGCGCGTGCGGCAGAACTTCTCGACCGAGCCGCGCATCGCCCGCCTGGAGGCCCTGTACCTGCGGGTCGCCCACGAGATGCGGCAGCCCCAGCCTCGTCAGCACTGGTGAGGCCGGGGCCCGGGCTTGCGTTGCGGGGGGTCCCGCGCCGTTCCCGCCACCCAACCGGCGCTCTTGACCCTCCGAGCCCCCACGCGCGCGGGGAGTGAATCCCGGCGCGCTCAACTTCCCCTCTCACGACCGCAGGCAGGTGACCCAGATCTCGCGTCGCCTGGGGCCGTCGAGCTCCAGGAGGTAGACGGCCTGCCAGCGCCCGAGCGCCAGCTCACCGGCGTTGACCGGGACCGTCACGGAGTGCCCCACCAGCGTGCTCAGGAAGTGCGCGTCCGAGTTCCCCTCGCTGTGACGCCAGCTCACGGCGGGAAGGATGGCGGCGAGGGCGTTCAGGATGTCCTCCCCCACCGAGGGGTCGGCGTTCTCGTTGAGGAGCACCGCAGCCGTCGTGTGGGGTACCGCCACGTGGCAGATACCCTCCGCCACGCCCGAGGCTGCAACGGCCTCCTGGACGAACGTCGTCACGTCCACCAGTTGACGCCGCCGCTGCGAGGAGACCTCGATCACGTCCATGGGTATGCCCTCCCCTCCGGCCAGTACAGAATCCGGTAGCCCTCCGCCAGAAGCACCACCCGGTGCACGTAGTCCCAGGTCTCGGGGATCTCCAGGGACTCCACGAACTCGGGGCCGTCGCGCCTGCCGCTGGCCTCCCAGACCTCCCGCACCCGCTTCTCACCCGCGTTGTAGCTCGCCAGCGCGACGGTCCAGGAGCCACCGGAGGTGCGGCGCCCCCTGGCGAGGAGCGCCGCCCCCAGGGTGAGGTTGCGGGCCGGCTCGAAGATGTCGCCGGCACGCGAGAGCCCCGGCAGCTCCCGTGCCACCTCGGCGGCCGAGTCCGGGAGCACCTGGGCGAGGCCGAGCGCCCCGGCGGCCGAGCGCGCGCGTGGGTTCCAGGCCGACTCCTGGCGCACCAGGCCCGCCAGCACCCAGGGCGGCACCCCGCTCCGCCGTGCCGCCGCTTCGAGCTCGGGCCGCCACGGCAGGGGCAGGTAGCGTTCCAGGAGCTGGCGCGGGAGCCCCTGCCAGGGGCCGGAGAGCAGCTTCGGCTCCCCTCGCACCAGCAGGGACACCGCCTCGAGGGGCGGCATCTCCGCGAGAGCCAGCAGGCCCAGCCATCCGGGACCGTTGCCGCCCGTCGCCTCCAGCTCCCAGCGCCAGGCAAAGACCGCGTCGGCGACACGTCCGGCAGTCAGAAGGTCCGAGGCCCAGGCGGGCGGCGGGGGGCTCGCCGACGCCTGAGCGGAAGGTACGACCGCGACACCCCGCGCACCGAGGTCCCCGGCCGCCCACTGCGCGGGGAGGTCCGGAAAGCCACCCCCGGCCAACACCGTGAGGGCGGAGCGGTCGCCGCGGCGCGCCAGAACCCGGGCCCGCCAGTACTCCGCCAGGCGCCGTCCCCGCGTGGTCCTCGCCAGGTCGGTGGGCAAACCCGCTCCTCCCTTCTGACGAGCCTGCAGCATCACCAGCCGCCGGACCACCCACTCCCACCGTGGCTGCGCCTGCGCGACGGGCGTGTCGAGGTGGGGCAGGGCTTCGACGAACCGGCCCAGCTCGACGAGCGCCTCGCCCACCAGGAGCTCACCCCGCCCTGCGGAGGTCGTGTTGGCCGTTGAGAGCTGGAGCCCCCGTTGTGCCGCCCGCAACATCTCGCCGAAGTTGCGCTGCCGCTGGCCGGCGGGGCTGCCCCACGCCAGCTGGCGGTAGGCCTCCGCCCGCTCCAGCCAGCACTCGGCACAGCGTTCGCCGCCCCGCGCCGCCCAGGCCAGGGCCACGCTGGGGCGGTGCAGTCGCAGCGCCGCACGCGCTGCGGTCACGGACCCGCCGCGGCCCGCGCGCGCCGCGGCCCGCAGCGCGGCCTGAGGCTCCCCGGCGTCCAGCAAGGCCTGCGCGTGGCTGGTCCACTCGGCGACCGAGAACGTCGCTGCCACCCGGTCGAGGCTCCGCCCTGGAAACGTCGTCTCGAAGAGCTGGGGGAACGCGACGGCGAGGCTGCGCTCGGCGGCGGGCCCCGCGGCGCCGCCGGCGAGCGCGGTCACGGCCAACGCGCGGCCAAGCTCATCCCCGCGCAACCCTCCGAGCTCGGGAAGCAAAACGGCGCCGGCCGTCGGCTCGCCTCGAGACGCGACCGCCTCGGCCCCCTGCAGCCGCAGCCGGAGGCGGTCGTCGGCCGAGAGCCACGGTGCGGCCACCGCGGCCCGCCACGGGCCGACCGGGGACCGCGACCCCTCGAGCGCCTCCTCGAGCCTGTGCGCCGCAAGGCGCGCCAGCCCCCCCTGGGGCCGGGCCACGTTGAAACCGGCCAGGGCACCCACAGGAGATCGCGCGTCGCACGCGTACAGCCCCCACAGCACCGCGGCTCGCGCTCGCTCGGACTCCCGCCCTTCGACCGCGACGCGCATGAACGCCTTGGCACGGGTGGCGGAATCACCCTTGACGAGGAACGCCCGGGCGAGCGTGAGGACAGGGGCCGCCCGACAGGAAAGAAGGACTGGCAGGAAGAGGGAGATCGCCGCCCGCAGCCAGGGTCGCTTACATGCCGAGGGCGTCCGCCTCTCCATCTGCAAGGATGCGCACCAACTCGTCGTGGAAGTAGTTGCTGCTGCCCCGAACATCCGCGGAAACGCGCTGCTCGTACATCTCGCGCGAGCGGTCGATGTCGTCCTGGAGGCGCTGGTAGATGTCGCGCGAGATCTTGCCAGCCTGCACCGCCTGCTCGTTGTACAGCCTGATCTCCGAGACCAGCAGACGCGCGAAGCGCCGCGCCTCCTCGCGCTTGCGCTCCTCTTCCGCCGGGCGACCCGGAGGAGCCGGAGGCGGGGGTGCAATCACTGGCGGCGGTAGGGCCGCCACAGGTGGCGGTGGGACAGCCCCCGCTGGCGGCGCCGGGGGCGCCTTGGGCGCAACCGGAACCTTGAGATGGACGGTGGCCGAGGCGTCGGCCACCGGCGGAGTGACCTCGGGCGGAACCGGGCGCACCATCGCCGGCGTCGGGACACCTTCCTCGAGTTCGAAGAGGTCTGCCGTGGGCACCCTCCCCGGCGGCGGCGGGACCACCGCCTTGCCCGTCATGTCCTCGGGGTCCAGCAGCGCGGCCGTCGGAACCACCGCGCGCCCGGTGAGCGTCTCGAGCATGAGTCCCACCGTGTAGGTGAGCTGCTGTACGATCGCGGTGTTCAGGCCCGGCTCGCCCTCAAGTGCCAGCAGTATCCCGACCACCTTGCCTCGCAGCGACATCGGCACCAGCAGGAGCCGGCCACTTGGTCTGTCGAACCAGCGGGAGAGCATGTCCTCATCGGCGAGGTCCCCGAGGGCCGGCACGCCCTCCGCCGCGCGACGGAGCCCGGGGGAGTTTGCGAGTGCCCCGTGCCAGGTCTTCACCGGATTTCCGCCCGCGAAACCCTCCCCGGCCCAACCCTGGACCGCGTTGCCATCGCGCAGCACGACGATCGCCCGGGGCCCGCACCAGGCGCCGATCAGCCGCAACAGATCCTGGAGCACCTCGGACTGAGCGCGCCCGGCGTCGAGGCGGCGCATCACATCCAGGCCCACACCGGCGGGTGCGGGTGGCTTCGCCAGATCCTGCAGGGGCTCCTCGAGCGCCGCGATGGGGAACAGCGTCTCCAGATCGGGGGGGATCACGGCGCCCAGCTCTCCGGCGGCCCGGGACGAGAACTCGCGGAACTGACCCGACAGCGCCTCCAGCTTCGCGCGGATCCGCGCTGCGGCGTTCTCCCGCATCTGCTCCAGTTCGGCGAGGATCGCTTCGTGCTTCTCCATGGCGCCTCCCTGCTGCCCGATCAAACAATCATTATCGGCGTGGCGCGCAAAGCGTGTCAAGGAAATGGCCGTGTTGCCTGCGCGTGCCGCCTTTGCTAGCTTTGGCGGCTGGGGGGACCATGGGACCGGTCACGCACCGCCTGGCGGCCGCCGCGCTGCTGGTTCTCGCCTTCGGGTGCGGCGGGCAGTCACCGGGCACGGCCCGGCAGGCTCAGCCGAGCGCCGAGTTTGCCAAGGTCAAGACGGCTCGCGCCGAGCTCGCCGCCGCGCGCGAAGTGCTGGACCACGCCCAGGCCGAGGCGCGAGCCGGCGGTGTGGATTCCGAGGCGGTCTGGCAAGCCCGCTCTGGGTTCGATTCAGCCTACGCGAGGTACCAGAAGACACTGGCGGCTTTCCTCGCCGTGGCGCTGAACGAGAGACCCGCGAACCCCGAGACGCGCGAAGCGCTGGGTCTGTACGCCGACGCCGCAGTCGCGAACGCCCGGATCTTCCTCGACCGCGCCGCAGACGGACGCCGTGCGCTCGAGGTTCTCGAGGGCGCCGAGCGTCCGTTTCGTGCCCTGGGCCTCCCGGTCCCCACCGAACTGGCTGCCACGATCGAGGAGGCCCGACGGGTGCAGGGAAGCCCTCCGACCGCTACGGCGACGCCGACGACCCGTAACCGGGCGTCTCAAGGCCCCCGCCACCGCCGCCCCGCCCGTTCGCACCGGTGAGCTCCCGCCCCGGATTGACCGAATCGGGCTCTTCTTGCTAGACTTCTCTCCTCTTTCGCGTTCTCGCGCCCACGTTTCGCGGCGCGGCAAGACCAGCGCAGAGGGGGGGTGAGACCGCGCGATGCCCACGATGGTGCATGTTCGTGACAACGAGTCGTTCGAGCAGGCTCTGCGTCGCTTCAAGAGGAAGTGTGAGAAGTCCGGTATCCTTTCGGAGATCAAGAAGCGTCAGCACTACGAGAAGCCGAGCGTGAAGCGCAAGCGTAAGCTTATCCAGGCGCGCAAGAAGCTCCTCCGCAAGCTGGCCCAACAGCGGAAGGCGGGGTTGCTGTAGCCGCCTCGGAAAGACTTTGACCTACGCTTCGCTGGAGTTTGACCAGGTTCTCAAGTTGGTCGCCACGTTCGCCCGCAGCGAACGCGGGCGGCAAGCAGTCACCGCGACCCTTCCCCGCTTCTCCCCTGGGGAAGGGTCGCCGGCTTTTCACCTCACCCACGAGCTGCAGGCGCTGCTCTCAACCCACGGAACGCTCTCCTTCACCGGCCTCGATGCTGCGGCCCTGATCGAGGGGGGGTTCGCGAGCCCCGCCGACGGGGCGGACCTCGCGCGCCTGGTCGCGCTGGTGCGCCGCATCGTGGAGGTGCGGGCGGCGCTGGCGGCGGCCGCTCCCGGTCCCGAGCTCCGGCGCGTGCTCCACGCGCTCCCCCAGCTCGACGCGCTGCTCGCGTTTTGCGAGCTGCGCCTGGGGCCAGCAGGGGAGATCCTGGACAGCGCCTCGCCGGCGCTGGCCCAGGCGCGAGCCGCACGGGAGCGCCACAGGGGCGCCATCGTGAGCGCCATGGAGCAGTTGCGCCGCCAGCACAGGGGCCTTTCGGCGCCGTTCACGCTGCGCCGCGAGCGCTACTGCATCCCCGTCCCCGCACACGACCGGGCCACGGTGCCTGGCCTGGTCCTGGACGTCTCCTCCTCCGGCGCCACCGTGTTCCTCGAGCCGTTCGCGGTGGTGGAGCTCAACAACGCCCTGGCAGAGGCCACCGCTCTCGCCCGATCCGAGGAGGAACGGGTGCTCGCCGAGCTGGGCTCGGCGTTTCACCGCCACCGCGAGGAGCTGCTGGGGGCCGCCGCAGCGCTCGCCGAGCTCGACGCCTGCCAGGCGCGTGTCCTTTTTGGGCAAGCCTGCGGGGCGACGCTGCTGGAGCCGGGTGCCGGCAGCTCCCTGCGCCTGGTCGGCGCCCGCCACCCGCTCCTGGATCCGGGCCTCGCCTCGCTGCGAGCGCAGACGCTCGGGGAGGCGGGCAGCACCCGCCCTGTCGTGCCGCTGGACCTCTCGTTCCCTGAAGGCGCCAAGCTGGTGCTGCTCTCGGGGCCCAACGCCGGCGGCAAGACCGTCGCGCTCAAGACCATCGGGCTCGTCACCCTGATGGCCCAGGCGGGGATTCCGGCGCTCGCCGATGAGGGCAGCTCGCTGCCACCGTTCAGCCGGCTGTGGTGCCACCTCGGGGACGAACAGAACCTCTTCTCCGACCTTTCCACGTTTACCGGCGCGATGCGCGCCACCGCCTCGCTGCTCGCCGAGGCGGACACCGACACGCTGGTCCTCTACGACGAGCTGGGCTCCGGAACCGACCCCGAGGAGGGGGCGGCGCTTGCCGCCGCCTTGGTCGAGGAGCTCGCGCGGCGCGGGAGCTGGACGGTGGCCACCGCCCACCTGATCACGGTCGCGGCCCACCTGGAGAGCGTCCCGGGGGCCGTGAACGCGGCCATGGGCTACGACGAGGCAACGGGACGCCCCACCTTCCGGCTGCACCTCGGCGTGCCTGGCCGCTCCCGCGGTCTCGCCATCGCGAGCTCGTGCGGGGTGCCTCCGGGGCTGCTGGCGCGCGCCCGGGAACTCCTGTCGAGGGCGTTCCTCGCAATCGATGGCTATCTGGGGGCGCTTCAGGAGGAGCGCGAGCGCCTGGAGAGCCAGCGCGACGCGCTGGCGGCGCGCCAACGCGAGGCGGAGGAGGCGCGCCGGGAAGCCGAGGGCGAGCGCGAGCGGCTGGCCCGTGAGCAGGAGAAGGTCCGCCTGCGCCTCGCCGAGGAACGGGACGCCCTGCGCCGGCGGGCGAAGGAGCAGCTCGCGGCGGCGCTCGCCGAGCTGGAGCAGGCCCGCGCGCGGGGCGAGTTCCCCGGGAAGAAGCGCCTCGCCGCCGTGCGCCGCACCGCCCTCCAGCTCGCCGACGAGGAGAGCGTGCCCAGTGCGTCCCAGCCTTTCGGCGTCGGGGCGACGGTGCGTGTGCGGGGCACCAAGGCGGCCGGTCAGGTCAGCCGGGTGGTCCGGGACCGGGTCGAGGTCCAGGTCGGGGACAAGCGGCTCTGGGTGGAGCAGTCCGCCTGCGAGCCAATCGCGCCGCCGCCCGCCCGAACCCAGGGCGAGGTCGAGATCTCCGCGGGTGAGGCGAGCCCACCCGCCGAGCTCAAGCTCATCGGGATGACGCAGGAGGAGGCCCGGGAAGAGCTGGAGCGTTTCCTCGACCGGGCCATGCTCTCCGGCATCGCCCGCGTTCGGGTGGTGCATGGGCACGGCACCGGCGCCCTGCGCAAGGTGGTGCGCGAGGTGCTGGCCGGCCACCCGTCCGTGGCAAACTTCGCCCACCCGCCGCAGTACCGGGGCGGGACCGGGGTGACCGAGGCCGACCTGGAGACCCGATGAGCGACTACGACCTCTCGCGCCGCGTTCTCGACCAGGTCCGGGAGGCCGCCGACATCGTGGCGGTGGTCGGCGAACACCTGACGCTGCGCAAGACCGGGCGCAACCACGTCGGTCTCTGCCCATTCCACGGGGAGAAGACGCCTTCCTTCAACGTCTCCCGCGAGAAGGGGACGTACTACTGCTTCGGCTGCAAGCGGGGCGGCGACGTGATCGACTTCGTCATGGAGCTGGAGCGCGTGCCCTTTGCCGAGGCCGTCGAGCGGCTCGCCGAGCGCTTCGGCATCCGCCTGCCCCCCGCTTCCCCGGAGGCGCACCGGCGCAAGGACGAGCACGACCAGCTCGTGGAGGTGATGGAGGCGGCCCAGGCCGTGTTCGTGCGCCAGGTGGGCGAGGACCGCCCCCGGGCCTTCCTCGAGCGCCGGGGCGTCTCCCTCGAGCTTGCCGCGGAGTTCGGCCTGGGCTACTCCAAGGGGGAGTGGCGTGCGCTCTACGACGAGCTGCGCCGGCGCTTCCCCGAGCGCGCGCTGGTCGCCGCGGGCGTCGTCGTGGAGGGGGAGGCCGGGCGGGTCTGGGACCGCTTCCGGGACCGGGTCACGATCCCCATCCGCCTCACCCGTGGCCGCCTCGTGGCGTTCGGCGGACGCGCACTGGGCGACGAGACCCCCAAGTACCTCAACTCGCCCGAGAGCAGCCTGTTCTCCAAGAGCCAGGTGCTCTTCGCCCTCGACCGCGCCACCCGCGCCTTCGCCCAGACCGACCGCGCCATCGTCGTGGAGGGGTACTTCGACTGTATCGCCTTGCACCACAACGGGTTCACGGAGACCGTGGCGACCCTCGGCACCGCCCTTTCCGAGCATCACGCCAAGGAGCTGGCGCGCCGGGTGCCCCGGGTCGTGGTGTGCTTCGACGGCGACGCCGCCGGCCGGCAGGCGGCCGTGGCGGCCATGCGCACCCTTCTGGGCGTCGCCCTCGAGGTGAGCGTCCTGCTGCTCCCGCAGGGCCAGGACCCCGATGACGTGGTGCGTCACGAGGGGGCCGAGGCGTTCCGGGGGCGGATCACGGGGGCGCTCCCCGCCGCCGAGTTCCTGCTCGAGCTGATGGGGGAGAACCGCGAGGATCGCAGGCGTAACCTATTGCAAACACTCGAAATCGTCGATTCATGCCCGGATCCGGTGCGACGCTTCTCGATGCGGGAGGCGCTGGCGCGGGGGGCGGGGGTGCCCCTGGACCAGCTCGGGTGGGGTGGCACCCCCCGGGTGGTGGCCACCCAGGCGGAAACGGCCTCGCTCCCGCCCCCGGGGGAGCTGGCGCTGCTTCGCTCGCTGCTGATTGACGTTCGGGTGGAGCGGCGGGGCGAGCTTCTGGCGCAGGTGCCGGTGGAGGCGGTCGACCACCCGGCCACCCGGGCGATCCTCGACGCCATGTTGAAAAGGGCGGCCAGGGGTGAGACCCTTGAAATTTCTGCGATTACGTCCGACATTGACGATGGTGGCGTGCGCCGGGTGGTTGCCGCCCTTGAGCATGAGGTGCCAGAGACGGACGAGGAGCGCCTCACGCTTATCATATTGAGGGGACTTTGCGACAAAAACCGAAAAACAAGGCTCGCCGACCTCAGCCTCGAGATCCAGCGCGCCGAAAAGCAGGGGAACAAAGAAAAGCTCGCGCAACTCCAACGCGAGAAAAACGCCCTCATAAAAAAGCCAAAGAACACCGCCTGAGCGAGGCGTCTGCCGGCTCTGGGGTACGGGAGCGGGAGGCTCTGGGTTTGACCGTCGAGGAGAAGTACGTCGAGCTCGCCAGGCTCCTCGCGCTGGGGCGGGAGCGGGGGTACGTCCTGGTGGACGAGATCCTTGAGGTACTCCCGGAGGAAGTGGCCTCCACGGTCGAGGAGTTGGACGAGATCTACCTCCGCTTCACCGAGAACGACATCGAGATCGTCGAGAGCCTCGAGAAGCTCGCCGTCCTCGAGGACGAGGCGGCCCACGGCGACAGGCCGGAGACCCCCGAGCCGCTTCCGGGCGTCCCGGTCGTCGACCCCGCGATGCTCGAGAAGACCAACGACCCCGTGCGCATGTACCTGCGGGAGATGGGCACCGTGAAGCTGCTCGACCGCGACGGTGAGGTGTCCATCGCGATGCGCATCGAGTCGGGCGAGGCCAAGGTCTTCGCCGCCCTTGCCTCCAGCCCCAAGGTCGGGGAGCTCTTCCTGCGCGCCAACGAGATGGCGCGGCGCGACCGCCGCATGATCCGCGACATCCTCTCCGGCCTCAACGGTGATCTGGACGAGCGCGGGCTGGCCCGCGTCGCGGAGACCATGAAGCTGTTCGACCGCATCTTCGAGCTGGACAAGCAGTCCAAGCAGCTCAAGGAGAGGCTGCGCCGGTGCAACAGGGGGACCCGCCGGGCCGACGAACTGTTGCGCAAGATCGACACCCTGGCCGGGGACATCTCGGTGCTGGTGCGCTCCACGAACTTCACCACCACGACCCGCAACCGCCTAGTGCGCTTTCTGACCGAGGTGGAGCGCCAGTTCTCCATTCCGCTCAACACCATCCGCAAGGACGAGGCGCGCCTCAAGACCGAGCGGAACGCCGAGCGCTACAGCTACTACAAGGACCGGGTGAAGCGCTACAGGGCGGAGCTGCGCGCCATCGAGCAGCGTTTCGGCGTGCCCCACGGGGAGCTGAGACGGGTGGTCGCTGAGGTGCGGCAGGGTGAGGACGAGACCGACAGCGCCAAACAGAAGCTCATCGTCGCCAACCTCCGCCTGGTGGTCTCGATCGCCAAGAAGTACACCAACCGCGGGCTGCAGTTCCTCGACCTCATCCAGGAGGGCAACATTGGCCTCATGAAGGCGGTGGACAAGTTCGAGTACCGCCGCGGCTACAAGTTCTCGACCTACGCGACGTGGTGGATCAGGCAGGCGATCACCCGCGCGATCGCCGACCAGGCCCGCACGATCCGCATCCCGGTGCACATGATCGAGACGATCAACAAGCTGACCCGCACGCAACGCCAACTCGTGCAGGAGTTCGGCCGTGAGCCCACCGCCGAGGAGGTCGCCGAGAAGATGGAGATCCCGGTGACCAAAGTCCGCAAGATCATGAAGATAGCCCAGGAGCCCATCTCCCTCGAGACCCCCATCGGCGAGGAGGAGGACTCCCACCTGGGCGACTTCGTCGAGGACCGCTCGGCGGTTTCCCCCATCGACGCGGTGATCGCCGCCAGCCTCAAGACCCAGGCGGAGGGCGTCTTGCGCACCCTCACGCCGCGCGAGGCCGAGGTGCTGCGCCGCCGCTTCGGGATCGGCGACGGCACCGAGCACACCCTGGAAGAGGTGGGCAAGGCGTTCAACGTGACCCGCGAGCGCATCCGCCAGATCGAGTCGAAGGCGCTGCGCAAGCTGCGGCACCCCACCCGCGCCAGGCTTCTGAAGCCCTACCTCGACATGATCGGCTAGCTTCGTGACCGTTTTCCGTGGATCGTGGCCCGCCGCCCCTGGCGGGCCACGATCGTCTCAAGATTGCCGGCCCAACGGCACCGACCCTGTCTCGGCGCATCGCTTGCCAGTTGTCGCGGCGAAACCTACAATCACCGGTTGCTGGGTCCATAGCTCAGCGGTCAGAGCTGCCGGCTCATAACCGGTTGGTCCCAGGTTCGAATCCTGGTGGACCCACTTCGAACGGGAAGGGTTCGCGGCCCGGGGGCGTGTCGGGCCGGATTGACGGTGCCCGTAGGTGCGGGAGGTGCGTTGAAGGTGCGGGAACAACTTGCAGGGTACATCGCGCTCCAGCGCCTGCTGGACCGTCGCACCGCGCTGAAGCGGGAGCGGGACACACCGCCCGAAGCACTCACCGCCCTGCGAACCCAGTTCGCCGAGCGCCACGACAAACTCGAGCACGCGCGCAAGCGCCGCGAGACCCTGCAGGGAGAACAGGTCTCGCTGCAGAAGGAGGTCGAGGCGCTGCGCGAGGAGCGCGAGCACTTCCGCAAGCAGAAGAGCCAGGTCACCAACATGAAGCAGCTCTCCGCGGTGGTTTCCGAGTTGGATCACGTGGAGAGCCAGCTCAAGGGCAAGGAGGATCGGCTTCTCGAGATCTGGCAGGAGCTCGAGGGGATCGACGGCGACATCGCCACCCTCGGCGAGGAGAGCCAGGAGGAGAGGACCCTGCGGGAGCAAGCCGAGGCCGCCTGGGAGCAGGGCCGGAAGGTGGCCGAAACGGAGCTCGCCGACGTCGAGCGTGACCTCCGGATGGTCCAGCGCGAGCTCGGCGAGGCTGCCATGGCCAGTTTCAAGAAGCTCTGGGAGTCCCGCAGGCCCAACGCGGTGGTGCCGATCGACGGCACCGGGTGTTCGGCCTGCCACGCCGACCTGCGCCCGTCGCTCGTGCAAATGGTCCGCACCAACGAGGAGCTGCAGTTCTGCGACCACTGCCGGCGGCTCCTCTACGACCCCGAGCAGTTCCAAGCCTCCGCATGACCGCCGTGAGGGCAGGCCGCGCCGCCATCGACGGGGGCGCCCGCGGCAACCCTGGTGAGGCGGGGTGCGGGATCGTGCTGGAGGCCGGCGGGCGCCGCGAGGAGCACACCCTCTACCTCGGCATCACCACCAACAACGTCGCCGAATACGCTGCGCTGCTCGCGGCTCTGGAGCGTGCACACGCCCTCGGCCTCGAGGAGCTCGCGGTTCGCTCCGACTCGCAGCTCCTGGTCGAGCAGATGAACGGCGGGTACCGCGTCAAGGCGTCCCACCTCAAGTCCCTCTGGCTGAAGGCCCGCACGCTCGCCGCGGGCTTCCGTCGCTTCTCCATCGTCCACGTGCCGCGCGAGCGCAACCGCGCCGCCGACGCGCTCGCCAACAGGGCCATGGAGGACCGCGCCTCCTCGCTCCCACGTCCCGAGGGACTCCCGTGACCACCTTCTCCGAGAACCTGGCCGCCGTGCGTGGCAGGATCGCCGCCGCGTGCGCGGGCGCCGGGCGCGATCCTCGCGAGGTGCGCATCGTGGCGGTGACCAAGACCCACCCGGCCGAGGTTGTCGCCGCCGCGGTCGCGGCGGGTGTGGATGCGATCGGCGAGAACCGGGTCCAGGAGGCAGCGGCCAAGCGGGCGCAGGTGCCCGGGACCACGCCCTGGCACCTCGTCGGACCCCTGCAGCGCAACAAGGCAAAGCTCGCGCTGGAGCTCTTCGACCTGGTCGAGACCGTGGATCGAGCCGAGCTCGCCGACCGCCTCGAGACGCTCCTCGCACCCGCGGGGCGCTTCCTGCCCATCTTCATCGAGGTCAACGTCGGCGGCGAAACGCAGAAGAGCGGCGTCACGCCCGCTGACGCTGCGTCGCTGGTGGATGACTTGCTGGCGCGCTGCCCCCACCTGCGCCTCTCGGGGCTCATGACCGTGCCGCCCTACGATCCGGACCCCCGGCGCGCTCGCCCCTACTTCGCGGCGCTCCGCAGCCTCGCAGACGATCTCACGACGCGCTTCGCCGTGCCACCCCTCGAGCTCTCCATGGGGATGAGCGAGGATTTCGAGGTCGCCGTCGGGGAAGGGGCCACGTGGGTGCGCCTCGGTCGCGTGCTCTTCGGCGAGCGCCGTCCGGCGCCGTGAGCCTTGTCACCGCCCCCGCCACGAGGTAAGTTAGTCTCGCAGTAACAGGAGGCTCTCGCCATGGACCGGCTGACGCCACTGGAGATTCAACGCTCGACGTTTCCGCGCCGGATGGGCGGGCTGGACCCCGACGCCGTGCGCGAGTTCCTCGGCCAGATCGCCGAGCAGCTCGAGGACGAGGCGCGCTCCCGCGGCGAGCTGCGCGCCCAGGTGGCCCGCCTCACACAGGAGGTCGACGAGTACCGGCAGCGCGCCGACGCCCTCAATGAGGCGATGGTGGCGGCGCAGCGGGCCGCCGAAGCCATCGTGGGCAGGGCGGAGGCCGAGGCGCAGCGCATGGTGAGCGAGGCCGAGGCGCTCGCCGACCGCGTGGTGGACGACGCCGCGCGACGCGCAGAGAACATCGAGCTCGTGATCGGACAGCTGCGCGGCCGCCGGCGCGCCGCACGCTCCGACCTCAAGCGCCTGGTGGATCTCCTGCAGGGCGCGGTGCGGGATGACGAGGCCGCAGAGCAGCGCGAGAGCGACGCACCGTCGGTGAGCTTCCTGCGCCGTCGCCAGTCCGACGCCAAGGGCGAGCGATGAGCCTTGTCGTGTCCGGGGCTACGGTCGTGGCCACCCCGCGTGGTCGGGCTGCACTCGCGGGGGAATTGCAGAGGGCGGTCGAGCTTCTCCCCGGTGCGGTGGTGCGCTGCGAAGGCACCGCGATCGTCTTCGTTGGCGACAGGCACGAGCACGACCGCCGCTTCCAGAAACCCGACGAGGTTCTGGACGCGGCCGGCGGTACGGTCATCCCCGGCTTCGTGGACCCGCACACTCATCTGCCTTTCGCGGGCACCCGGGAGGACGAGTTCGACCGCCGCCTCGCCGGGGAGACCTACTCGCAGATCGCGGCCTCGGGCGGCGGCATCGTCGCGACCGTCCAGGCCACGCGAAAGGCCAGTTTCGACGAGCTGTTGGGCCTCACTCTCGAGCGCCTCGACCGTCAGCTCCTGAACGGGACCACCACGACCGAGGCGAAGTCCGGGTACGGTCTCGAGCTCGAAACCGAGCTCAAGCAGCTGCGCGTCCTCCGCGAGGCTGCCCGGCGGCACCCCGTCGAGATCGTCCCGACCGCCATGCCCGCGCACGAGGTACCTCCCGAGTGGCGGCACGACCCGGACGGCTACGTGGAGCTGGTGGTCGGTCAGATCCACCCCGCGATCGGGGCGCAGAAGCTCGCCGAGGGCGTGGACGTGTTCTGCGAGCGGGGCGTGTTTTCGCCGCACCAGACCCGGAGGCTGCTGGCCGACGCGCGACGCTACGGTTGGCGCGTACACCTCCACGCCGACGAACTGTGCGACCTCGGCGGCGCCAAGTTGGCGGCCGACCTCGGCGCGGCTTCCGCGTCGCACCTCCTGCACACCAATGACGAGGGGATCCAGGCCCTCGCCCGGCGGGGCGTGGTGGGCGTGGTGTTGCCGGGGGTCTCGTTCTTCCTGCGAGAGCGGTACGCCCCGGTGCGCCTCCTGATCCACGCCGAGGTCCCGGTCGCCCTGGCCACCGACTGCAACCCCGGCTCCTCTCACACCGAGTCGATGCCAGCGATAATCGCCCTGGCCTGCCTCGGTGCTGGCCTCACCACCGAGGAAGCGCTGGTCGCCGCGACTTTGAACGCCGCCGCCGCCCTCGGCCGCGCCGACCGGATCGGCACCCTCGAGCCGGGCAAGCAGGCCGACCTCGTGGTGCTCAACGCGCCCTCTCCAAAGCACCTCGCCTACCACTTCGGCGTGAACCTCGTGCGGCACGTCGTCAAGGCGGGCAAGCTCGTGGTCAGGGACGGCGCGCTCGTGCAGCGCTGATCGCTTCTGCCTCACGAAACCGCCCCGTCCAGCGCTCGGGAGCGCCTCCGGCGATGCGCCAGCGCACGCTAGGCGAAGGAGACTATTGCCAGGATCACCGCCACAATGACGATGACGATCCAGATGATCTTCATGGTGCGGCTGCTGCTCTTCTTCTCGAGGTCGGAAACAGGTTCGAATATTTGTGCCCTCGGGGTAATCGCCGCTCGGTTCCCGAAACGTGGCGCGAGCCGCGTCGCCTGCGATCAACTGGATGGCGGCCCGACCATCCGAGGTTGTCCTCCGGCGGCACGATGCCGACGGACCCTTTTGAAACCCCACCCCCCGGTCTCTCTCCGGCCGGAGGCGTGCGCCACTCACTGAATTTAGCGCTCGAACCCTCTGCCTGCAACGCCCAATGAGGTTGCGACCGGGGAACCAAAACCTTCCACAGGCGTGCCTTTGGGTAACAAGTACTCGAGAAGATTTTCCCGTGGTCCGCTCAGACGCGCTCGAGCTTAGCCAGAGAGGGGATCAGCGTCTTGCGGCCGGCGCGGTCGAAGAAAACGACCAGGCGGGTCTGGGCGTCCGTCCCCTGCACCTGCAGGATCACGCCCGAGCCGAACGTTGCGTGGCGGACCTTGAGGCCGGGCCGCCAACCGTCGGGGTGGGGCGTGCGCTGCTGCCGGCCGATGCGCGTGTCGGTACTCGGCCCTGGGGCGGGTCGTGACGGGCGAGGCAGGTGGGTGCGGAACGCGTCGCGGCCGGCGAGCGCAGTGCGCTCCTCCACCACCTCGCGCGGCACCTCGAGCAGGAACGGGGAGGGGCGGCCGGAGAGCAGCTGCCCGTTGACCCGCCGCACCCGCGCCAACGTGAGGAACAGCCGCCGCCGCGCCCTCGTCATGCCGACGTAGGCAAGCCGCCGCTCCTCTTCCTCATCCGCCTCGCCGTTCCCCTCGCGGCGCAGCGGCAGCAGGCCATCCTCCATCCCCACCAGGAAAACGACGTCGAACTCCAGCCCCTTCGCCGCGTGCAGCGTCGAGAGCTGCACCGCCTCTCCCTCGCGCCGCGCATCCGCATCGGTGAGGAGTGCCACCTCGTCCAGGAACCCGGCCAGGTCGAGGCCGCGCTCGACTGCCTCGGCCGCCGCGGCGACCAGTTGATCCAGGTTCGCCCTGCGCGCCCGGTCTTCCTCGTCCTCCGTGGCGTACTGCGCCGCCAGGCCCGAACGCTCCAGCAATTGGCGCACCACCTCCACTGCGGGCGCGGAGCCCGCCAGCGTCTGCAGCTCGCCCAGAAGGCGGTAGAACTCCCCCAGGGCCAGGTGCGCCCGTGGCGTGAGCCGCTCGGGAAGCCGCCGCGCCGCCTCGGGCAGCGAGACCTCCCATGCGACCGCCGCTGCTTCGAGGTGCTCCATCGCCACCTGCCCGATCCCACGTGCCGGCACGTGGATCGCACGGCGGAACGCCAGCACGTCGTCCGGCACCACCAGCAACCGGAGGTACGCGAGGGCGTCGCGCACCTCCTTGCGCTCCCAGAAGCGGGTGCCGGCCACCACCGCGTAGGGGACGGTGCGCCGCACCAGCTCCGCCTCGAAGCTGCGCGACTGCGCGTTGACCCGGAACAGCACCGCGATCTCGCCGAGGGAGACCGTGCCGCGCAGGCGCTCGATCTCGTCGGCCACGAAGCGCGCCTCGTCGGCCTCGTCGGCCGCCAGGTACACGGCCACCGGTGCGCCCTGACCAACCTCAGACGAGAGCTTCTTGGGGCGGCGGCGGGCGTTGTGGGCGATCACGGCCGCAGCAGCCTGGAGGATCGGCTCCGCCGAGCGGTAGTTGCGCCCGAGCGTCACCACCCGGCTCCCCGGGTAGGTTGCTTCAAAGTTAAGAATGTTCTCAATTTCGGCGCCCCGCCAGCGGTAAATCGACTGGTCCTCGTCCCCCACCGCGGTGAGGTTCGGCCGCTTGCCGCCGAGCAGCCACACCAGCTGCGCCTGGGCGAGGTTGGTGTCCTGGTACTCGTCCACCAGGATCCAGCGGAAGCGTGACGCGAGCCCCTTGCGCAGCCCCTTCTCCCGCTCGAGAAGCCCGACCGCGCCGAACAGCATGTCGTCGAAGTCCACCGCCCCGGCGATCCGCAGCTCGCCCTGGTACGCCTCGTAGAGCTCGGCGATCAGGCGCTCGTCACCGCCCCGGGCCCGCGCCGCCAGTTGCTCGGGGGTGGCCATAGCGTTCTTCGCAGCCGAGATGCGCGAGCGGGCGGCGCGCGGGGACATGCGCGAGGACGGGACGTCGAGGCGCTTGAGCACCCGCTCGATCAGCGTGCGCTGCTCGTCCTCGTCGGCGATGGCGAAGCGTGGCGGCAGTCCCGCTTCGGCAGGGTGGTTGCGAAGGAGTTGCAGCGCGAATCTGTGGAAGGTGCCCACGAACCCGCCGCGCAGGGAGCCGCCCACGAGCTTCTCGACGCGTTCGGCCATCTCCCGCGCCGCCTTGTTGGTGAACGTCACCGCGAGGACCGCGTGCGGCTGCGCCAGCCCTTTGCCCAGCAGCCAGGCGATCCGATACGTCAGCACCCGGGTCTTCCCCGAGCCCGCCCCCGCGACCACCAGCAGCGGCCCCTCGCCGTGCGTCACGGCCTGCTTCTGTTCGTCGTCGAGATCGGCAAGCAGCGTTTCGGCCTGCTTCACCAGTCCTCCTGTACGTGCGCGGCCCGCGAGGGCCAGAGCCCGAACGGAGGATTGTAGCGGGGAACGGGTTCCGGGGTTGAGGTTCGGGGCTTGGGCTCAGGGCAGCGGCATCTACGTCGCGCTTCCGGCGTCTTGCTTCGGCGACTTGCGAGCGGGCGCTTCGCTGGCACGACGACGGTCATGCATTCGGCGGTCGACGCCGGAACGCCGATTGTTCTGGCTTGGGCTCCGCCGGCCGCCGCCCGCCGTCTTCCGCCGATCGACGCCGCTCCTGCGATCCTTGCCCCTGCGCCGCTCTTCCCGTGGACGTTGGTTAGCCATCGCCGCCTCCACACACAAGCTAGGTCCTTCCCGGCCCCCCCGCAATGCCCCACGCCAGCCGTCGAGGAAACGCGCTCGCGGACCACAAGCAGCAGCGAATCGCTACCCGTGGCAGCGGCGCCGCCCCGACCCTGTAGGCCGACCGTTGCAAAAGGCCGATCGCGTCCGCCCCGGACTGTAGCCGGAGGCTACACGAGGATTCAAGCCGGCGAGCGCAACAACGCGGATGGTCGGAGACCGGCGGCGCCCAGCTACTCAACGGTGACGGACTTGGCGAGGTTCCTCGGCTGATCGACATCGCAGCCGCGGCGCACCGCCACCTCGTACGCCAAGAGCTGCAGCGGCACGGCCGTCGCGACCGGCAGCAGCGGCCAGGGAAGGTGGGGCAGCGGGACAACCGCGCGCGCGAGTTCGGCGAGACGCGCATCTGAGGCGTCTCCGAACGCGTAGACGGGAGCCTTGCGGGCGCGCACCTCCTCGATGTTGGAGCGTACCTTCTCGGCGAGCTCGCCTGCGGGGCAGAGGGCGATCACCGGGAAGCTTTCGTCGAGGAGGGCGATCGGGCCGTGCTTCATCTCCCCCGCAGGGTAGCCTTCGGCGTGGAGGTACGAGATCTCCTTGAGCTTGAGCGCACCCTCGAGGGCGAGAGGGTACAGCACGCCACGCCCGAGGTAGAGCGCGTTGGACGCGTGCTCCAGTTCGGCCG